>LXOW01351862.1_pt2 | contig 15644 bp, 14 predicted proteins | sample 1368591 | NCBI WGS metagenome assembly LXOW01 (sample SAMN04884650, study PRJNA319009) | bovine gut metagenome | isolation source: Cow rumen | host: Bos taurus | place: Italy: Legnaro (PD) | collected 2014-07-09 | reverse complement strand
CCTGCCCCTGGCACGACAGTGAGCATTAGTGAAAATATGAGAAGAAGAGCAATGGTCAGTTTCTTATTCATAAATCTATTAGAATATAAGTTTGTTTTGGGTGCAAATATAATAAAAAATCCTCAAATAAGCAAGAAAAAATTTGTTTCTCTCATTTTTTTTCCATATATTTGCACCAACTTATATAATACTACCCAAAAACTAAAAATCTATGTCAGCATTAGTATCCGCAATTCCTATCCTATTGCTCATTGTATTGATGATGGGCTTTAAAGTGTCTGGTTACAAGAGCGCCATCATCACGCTCATAGTGACAATCATCCTGGCCCTGTTTGCAGCTCCCGCCATGGGAATTGTGCCGGAGAAGTATGCCGAAGCCTCCATCTATGGCATCACCCTGTGGTCTGTCGTCGAGGGATTCCTCAAGGCCTGCTTCCCGATTATCCTGATTATCATCTGCGCCATCTTCAGCTACAACATCCTTTGTGAGACAAAGGAGATTGAGACCATCAAGACGCAATTCATCCAGATGACCTCTGACAAAGGCCTGCTGGTGCTCCTGCTGACATGGGGTCTTGGCGGTGTGCTCGAAGGCATGGCCGGTTTCGGTACGGCTGTGGCTATTCCTGCCGCCATCCTCATCGGATTAGGTTTCAAACCCATGTTCTCTGCCGTCATCTGTCTGGTGGCCAACACCGTTGCCGTGGGCTTCGGCGCCGTAGGCTTGCCCGCCACCACACTGGCCAATCAGGTGGCTGCCAGTGGTGTGGCAACGCCAGAGGAGTTGTGCGAGGTTGCCACCTTTATTATATTACAGCTCTCGCTGATGTTCTTCATCACGCCGTTCCTCATCCTCATGATGACCGACCGCAAAAAGATTGTTAAGAACATCACCATCGCCCTCTTTGTCGGTTCATTCTCCATCGTTGTGCAGTTCTGCTGCGCCCACTTCATCGGTCCTGAAACGCCCGCCATCCTCGGTTCTGTGGCAGCCATCATCGCCATGTTGATTTACAACAAGCTCTTCATCCATGACGAGAACCCCAATGACGAGGTCATCGTCGAGCGGAAGAAGTTCGGCACCGTCAAGACGCTCAAGGCATGGAGTGTCTATGGTCTGATTATTTTCTTCATCCTGATATCGAGTAAGATTGTCCCCCCGATTAACGAACTGCTGAACCAGACGCTGGTTACCAAGTTCGACCTGCCTGTCATCGGCAACACCTTCAAGTTTGGCTGGCTGTCAAATGCAGGCCTGATGATTTTCCTCGGTGCCGTCATTGGCGGCTTGATTCAGGGCATGAGTTTCAGTAGTCTGATGAAACTGTTAGCCAAGACCACCGTCAACCTGCAGAAGACAGTAGTGACCATCTGTTGTCTGGTAGCCATGGCCATGCTGATGAACAATACCGGCATGACCAACGACATCGCCAAGGGACTCGTACTGCTGACAGGCGCTGCCTTCCCGTTCTTCGCACCGCTCATCGGTTCCATCGGTACATTCGTGACGGGCAGTGCCACCAATGCCAACATTCTCTTCGGCAAGCTGCAGGCTACTGCCGCTGCTGACCTCGGCCTTGTCAATCAAGGTACGTTCTTCGGTGTCAGTGGCAGCGAGTCCAACTGGTTGGCAGCAGCCAACTGTGCCGGTTCTGAAGGCGGCAAGTTGCTGTCACCACAGTCCATAGCCATCGCCACCGCAGCCTGCGACATGGAAGGACAGGACGGTGACATCATGCGCAAGACAATGCCGTTTGCCATCTTCTGGATTCTCATGAACGGTCTCATGGTGTTCCTGGGCCTGCACGTTATCTGACGCATTCGCTAATTGATAAATGATAATTGATAATTAATATGAAAGTCGGACTATTTATCCCCTGTTATGTGGATGCCGTCTATCCGGAGGTGGGCGTGGCGACGTGGAAGTTGCTGAAACATCTGGGTATAGACGTCACATATCCTGACAAGCAGACATGTTGCGGACAGCCTATGGCCAACGCAGGATTTGAGAAGCAGGCAATACCTTTAGCCGAGAAGTTTGAGGAGAAGTTCAAGGACTTCGACTACGTAGTCGCTCCCAGCGTCAGCTGCACGGCTTTCGTGAAGATCAACTACCCGCGACTGCTTGGCGACGGCAAGACCGAGGCACACGAGTGTGAGACGGCAAAGAAGTGTATAGACGTGGTGGCATTCCTGCACGACGTGGTGAAGGTGAACCGCCGCCTCGGCACATTCCCCCATAAGGTCAGCCTACACAACTCCTGTCACGGTGTGCGCGAGTTAGGGCTCAGCAGTCCTACTGAGCAGCATATTGACAAGTTCAACAAGATCAAGGACCTGTTGCTGCTCGTCGACGGCATCGACGTCGTAGAGCCTGAACGTCCCGACGAGTGTTGCGGCTTCGGTGGCATGTTCAGTATCGAGGAGACGGCCGTCAGCGCCCAGATGGGCAAGGACAAGGTAGAACGCCACATACAGACCGGCGCTGAATACATCACCGGTCCAGACTGCTCATGTCTGATGCACATGGCTGGTGTAGCCAAGAAACAAGGGCTTGACATCAAATTCAAGCACGTGGTGGAGATTCTGGCAGCAGGACTTTGAAAGGTAAAAAGGTAAAAATGTAAAAAGTAAACTATGAGTACACAACATAGCAATGCAGCCAAAAAGTTCTTGAAGAACCAGACGTACGCCCACTGGCACGACGCTACGTTCTGGGCAGTACGAACGAAGCGCGACAATATGGCATACGGTCTGGACGAATGGGAGCAGCTGCGCGAGAAAGCCTCAGCCATCAAGCGTCACACCATTACCCATCTGGACGAATACCTCGACCAGTTTGCCACCAATGCCGAGAAAAACGGTGTAGAGGTACACTGGGCGAAAGACGCACAGGAGTTCAACGAGATTGTTTACGGCATCCTGAAGAACCACAACGTCAAGAAGATGGTGAAGTCGAAGTCGATGCTTACCGAAGAGTGCGAGATGAATCCCTATCTGGAAGCCCGTGGCATTGAGGTCGTGGAAACAGACCTCGGCGAACGCATCATCCAACTCAAAGGTCAGAAGCCCTCGCACATCGTGATGCCTGCCATCCACCTGAACCACGACGACGTCGGCGAGTTGTTTGAGGAGAAGGGCATCTCGAACGAAAAAGGCAACCACGACCCCACATACCTTACTTATCGTGCACGCCTAAGTCTGCGCAACGAGTTCCTGACCGCTGACGCAGGTATGACAGGAGGCAACTTCGGCATTGCTGAAACGGGCGATATCGTGGTATGTACTAACGAGGGCAATGCCGACATGTCAACCTCGTGTCCGCGCCTCCACATTGCCGCCATTGGTTTAGAAAAGATTATCCCCAACTACGAGTGTCTGGCCGTCTTCCAGCGTATGCTTTGCCGCGCCGGTACGGGCCAGCCCACGACAACATATACCAGCCACTTCCGCAAGGCACGTCCAACAGCTCACCACATGCACATTATATTGGTAGACAATGGGCGAAGCGAATGGATTGCCAACCCCGAGCACTGGGAGTCGCTAAAGTGTATCCGTTGCGGTTCGTGCATGAACACCTGTCCTGTCTATCGCCGCTCGGGTGGCTATTCCTACAGCTACTTCATCCCTGGTCCCATCGGCATCAACCTCGGCATGCTGCGTGACACACAGGCCCACAGCGGCAATGTCTCAGCCTGTACGCTTTGTCTCAGCTGTCAGACCGTTTGTCCCGTCAAGGTCAACCTCGGCGACCAGATTTACCTGTGGCGTCAGCAACTCGACGAGTTTGGTACCGCCAATCCTGAGAAGAAGCTGATGTGTAAGGGAATGTCGATGCTCTATGGCTCGCCTGGTCTTTATAACTTCGGCACAGGCCTTGCCCACTGGGCCAACCTGATACCCTCACCCATCATGAACTGCGGTCTCAACCCCTGGGCTGAAGGCCACGACATGATGAAGTTCCCCAAGAAACCATTCCATGAACAGATCAAAGAGCTTGAAAGGTGAAAAGGTACAATAGTAGAAAGGTAAAAAAGTAAAAAGCAAAATGCTATGTCCAGTAAAGAAGATATATTAAGTAAATATAGAGCGAACGTACGCGAGAAGTTCGACATGCCCGACCTGAGCGACATTGCGGCAACCACCTATCCTGACCCACTGTTGCAGTTTATGAACATGGTGAAGAGTGTGGGCGGCAATGCCATTGATGTTAGCAAAGATACCGACATCAACAAGCTCATCAAGGAATTGTATCCTGATGCCAAGGAGATTGCCTCGAACCTGCCCGAGATAACCATTGCCACGCGCAACCCCGACGAGGTTGGTCGTGCCCGCGACCTGAACGGTACTGATATCGGCATTGTGCGCGGCATGTTCGGCGTGGCAGAGAACGGCTGTGTGTGGATTCCCCAGCAGATGAAGGAGAAAGCCGTGTGCTTCATCTCAGAAAACCTGATTATCCTGCTCGACAAGACACAGATTGTCAACAACATGCATGAAGCCTACGCCCGTCTGTCCAAAGGCGAAGGGTGCGGAGCCAATCAGTTCAACGAGTACGGCTACGGCTCATTCATCAGCGGCCCGTCAAAGACAGCCGACATCGCCCAAGTACTCGTCATGGGTGCGCAGGCCGCACGCAGTGCAACGGTGCTGTTACTCAACGAGTAATATCAGAAATTCTTGCGAACACCCTGCCAGTCAGGGAATTTCATTTTCAAGTAATCATCGTCGAGGAAGAGGGCAGACTGTCCCACCTGGCCTTTCAGCTGCCAGTCGAGCCATTTTACCACAGCCTTGGCGTAGTTACCGCCATGCTTCTCGTAATAAGTGCCACTATGACCGTCCTTTGAATTCAGCATTACCACGGGGATATTGTCTGCTATGCGATCGTAGTCCTTCTGTGCATTTACGTAAGCTATGTCGCCAGGACCGCCAATCATATAGAACATCGGCTGATGGAGGTTCTTTAAATTCTCTTTTGTCGTCCCCATCATCTCCATATCGCCAATACCAGTATTCAGCATCACACAAGTTTTGATACGGGGATCGTGGGATATGCCCAGCACCTGTGCACCGCCACACGACTGTCCCATAGCTGCCACACGGTCCAGATTCAGGCAATGGTAGTATTCGGATTTGGCATCAGCATTCTGGTCTATGAGCCAGTCAAGCACTTCCAGCAACATCTTGGGATAGGTGCTGAAAGACGGCATTGCAGGCTGCTGTTTCTTCGCCTTCTTGGCATTTTTCTTAGCTTGCTCTCTCTCTTTGGCCTGCTGTTCCTCGCGTGCCTGCCGCTCTTCAGCAGTCATGGGCAGTATCTTCTCGCCATTAGCCATAACAACTTCGCCCTTTGTTTCGGGATAAGCAGTCTTCAGCACACCCCTCCACTGCGCCATCACATCCGCTTCATCGTAGGGACCGATGGCTGCTGCCACATAGCCATAAGAAGCCACCTCGCTCAACAAAAGGCGCATCTCCACATTATTATTAAAACAAGCGCCGTTGGCATAGACTATCACAGGCAAGGCACCCTGCTTGGCCACTACCTCCTTGAGGTTCTGGGGTCGATACACCGTGAAGCCGGGGCAGGAAGCATCGCCCACCACTTCAGACTTGAATGGACCCGTACCGCCATCCTCTACTATTTGTTTTTGAACTGTCTGGGCATTCATCAGCCCTACACTTGCTGCGACCATCATCGCTGTAATGAATAATTTCTTCATAGTTGCTTTGTTTTCAGATTCGCTGACAAAGTTACAAATTATTCCGCTGCCTGCCAAATTTTGACGCCATAATAAGAGGAAAAAACGAGCTACGTAGCTCGAAGGTCACGAAGACGAAGCTCGATGGCCACGAAGACGAAGCTCGAAGGCAACGAGGACGAAGCTCGTTGACCACGTCTCAGCGAAAAGGACAAAACGTACTAAGACATAAGTCAGTCACGGCTCCCAGCAGTACGTATCGTAGCAAATGGCGCGGCCGCCGAACCCCTCCTTCTGATAGATGAGCGACTCATGCAGGTCGCTGCTGTGTGGCATGTTCGACGTTCCGAAATCGATAAAGTCTGCATCGCTATAGGCTTGGTGGATGATATGGTCGTAAAGTGCATCAACAGCATGCTGCCGCTTGCCCTCATCAGATGCCGAGATATACTGCGAGTGTACCACCCCGGCATTGATATACAGCACGGTACCTGCCAAGAGATCACCGTCTTTGCCATGAGCTGTCCACAGTCTGATGTTGTCAGGGAAACGGCTGTGAAGCAGACGTATCTCATCGAGGGTATGAACCGGACGGGCATTGAATTTCCGCATCAGGTTATCCGACAATATCTGCCAGAAGTGCTCATAATCCTCAGAGGGTGTCACCACAATACCATTGCGCCGGGCTTTGTTGGCGGCATACCTGCGGTCACGCTTCCATCTGATGGGCTGGGAGGGGATGACCGCTGACGACACATCACGTCCGATGATGCGCGCACCACAATGCAAGAAGACGGCAAACAGGTCTTCCTCGGCAGGCAGCCGGTGATAGATCCATGGCACCGCCTTATAGACTACGCTGTGGATGGTCTCCTGGCGCAACAGGGCATTCAGCTCCTGAAACAACGTGCAGGCTGCCGCAGTCGTCATGCGGTCGGACATCACCAGACCGCCATACGAAAGTCCCTGATGCGAATACAACGCATCGCCCACGACATTGGCGGGCAACAGCGCATCAAGGTGTCCCTCGCGGTAGAACATGAGCGAATAGTCCTGAAAGCGGTCGCGATGGTAGTCCATGTAGTCGCGGAAGAAAAGAAACGTGCCGTTCTTCGACTGTGCTACAAAGTCATCCCATGCTGCCTTGTCAGCCTCGGTATATCGTCGGATTTCAAACATGCTCCTTCACGTATTTCTCAAATTCGTACGATGTTTCATTTACTGAATAAACGATGATTATTCCATATTATTATCCCATCCTTTCTATTTGTCGCAGGAAAAGGCGTTCGATGCACCAGCTGACCACCAGCACCACCAGGATGCAGACAAACAACATCGCCACGGTGGGAAGTTCAGGGAGGCGGCGTATGAGGATGCCCGTCAGCATCTGGTGTGTCATGAACAGCGGCATGCTCAGTGAGGATAGAAACTGCATCGGCCTTCTGCGCAGCCAAGACGACACGCAGCCTTGCTCTTTGGCAAAGACAAGGATCAGTGGCGCCAGCACTAACCAGAACAAGGGTGCATTGCGGAATTTGGCATCCACGTAGGGATAGAGCACCAACGTGACGACCACCAGCACCACCATCAGCCATTCCGTCCACTTCGGGCTCACATGGGGACAGGCCCTCTGTATGGGGTACCTCGCATAGGGTTTGTCCCCCTGTGAGCGGGCAAGCACAATGCCGATATAGAAGTCGGCAAAGCGCACCAGGGGATTCACATAGAGAATGGCGTTCACCTTCTCGTAGGGTGTCAGTAGCAATACCGCCAAATAGGCCACCAGAACCAGTGACACCCACCATCTGGACACATGCCTGTAGGCAAACGGGAACAACAGGTAGCAGAAGAACAGGGATGACAGGAACCACGACACGCTGTTACACGAGAAATAGTAGTCAGGACGAGGCACCCACGACTGCAGCAATAGCGCATTCAAAAGTACTGACAGGTCAAGCCGCGGTCTGGCCACCGCCAAGAAGAACACCAAACAGAGCAGATGCAGCGGATAGAGTTTCAGGAAACGGCGCTTCAGGAAACGGCCATAGTGAAAAGAGCCTTCGCGAAGCTTACCGCCATAACGGAGCGAGAGCACAAAGCCGCTAAGCATCAAAAAGAAAGCAACGCCACAATCACCGCCTGCGTCGAATGTACTCATGTCGTGATAGGCAAAGTGCGACATGAAAATCATCATCACAAAGATGAAACGCAGTGACTGTAGCGTCGCTATCATCGCTTAATGCTCGAATTTCGTATAGGGATCGGTGCCGAGCACGGTCTTGGCCAGTCGTTTGGCCTTGTCGCGGAGCGCATCGACATCGTCACCCACCTCGCCATAGCAGAGCACCACACCCATACGGCGTCCCTTGTGCGCCTCAGGCTTGCCGAAAATGCGGATGCGTGTGCGGTCTTCTTGCAAGGCATCCACCAGATTATAGGGCAGCAGAGAACGGTCGACGGGGGTATTGGCCTCGACAGGCGACAGAATAACGGCAGAGGCACCCGAATGTTCCAAGTGGATGCCAGCAATAGGCAGGCCCATGACGGCGCGGAAGTGCAACTCAAACTCACTGAGGTTTGTCGTATGTCCCAGCGTCACCATACCTGTGTCGTGCGGACGCGGCGACAATTCAGAGAAGATGACCTCGCCTTGCTTCGTCAGGAAGAACTCCACGCCCCAGATGCCAGCTCCCGTCAGTGCCTTTGTCACCTTGCCAGCCATCATCTGAGCCTGTTTCAGCGCTTCGTCGCTAATCTTGTAGGGTTGCCACGACTCACGATAGTCGCCAGCTTTCTGCACATGGCCAATGGGCGGACAGAACAGCGTCGGCCAACCATGCTGCTGGGTCACAGTCAACAGCGTGAACTCTGAGTCAAAATCGATGAACTCCTCGATGATGACTTCCTTGACATCGCCACGAGAGCCCTCCATAGCCTCGCGGAATGCCTGTTCCAGCTCACCCTCGTCGTGAACATAGCTCTGACCGTGACCGGAGGACGACATCAGGGGTTTCACCACACAGGGGAAGCCAATCTCGTCGGCGGCAGCCTTGAACTCCTCGAAGGTCTTGGCATAGAAATATTTAGCCGTACGCAGCCCCAGTTCCTTGGCGGCAAGGTCGCGGATGGCCCGACGGTTCATGGTGTAGTTGACGGCACGAGCCGACGGTACCACCTGAATGCCCTGTTCCTCGAACTTAAACAGGCGTTCCGTACGAATGGCCTCAATCTCAGGCACGATGATGTCGGGCTTATGCTTGTTGACCACTGCCTCGAGGGCATCGCCGTCGAGCATGGAAAACACCTCGCGCTCGTCGGCCACCTGCATGGCCGGGGCATTATCATAACGGTCACAGGCAATGACATACTGGCCGGCACGCATGGCGGCAATCACGAACTCCTTGCCCAGTTCACCTGAGCCTAACAACAGTATCTTTTTCATCTATTGTTATACATCTTTTCGTAATACTTCTGGTAGTCGCCAGAGGTTACGTTATCCAGCCACTCCTGATTGTCGAGATACCAGCGGACGGTCTTTTCTATGCCCTCCTCAAACTGGAGTGAAGGCTCCCAGCCCAGTTCCTTCTGCAACTTAGAGCTGTCGATGGCGTAACGCAGGTCGTGACCGGCGCGGTCGGTGACGAAGGTGATGAGATCCATGTCCTCGCCTTCCTGACGGCCCAGCAGACGGTCAACGGTGTTAATGACGACCTTGATGATGTCAATGTTCTTCCATTCGTTGAAGCCGCCAATGTTGTAGGTTTCGGCTATCAGGCCTTGATGGAAGATGAGGTCGATGGCCCGGGCATGGTCTTCCACGAATAACCAGTCGCGTACATTCTCGCCCTTGCCGTAGACAGGCAGCGGCTTGCGGTGACGGATGTTGTTGATGAACAGCGGTATCAGTTTCTCAGGGAACTGATAGGGACCGTAGTTGTTCGAGCAGTTGGTCACGATGACAGGCATGCCGTAGGTATCATGGTAGGCACGTACAAAGTGGTCTGATGATGCTTTCGCAGCACTGTAAGGAGAGTGCGGATTGTACTTCGTGGTCTCCAGGAAGAACTTGTCGCCGTAGGCCAAGTGATGCTCAGCACTGCTGGCCGTCGTGGTGAACGGCGGTTCAATGCCTTCAGGATGCGTCAGTTCCAAGGCGCCATACACCTCATCCGTCGAGATGTGATAGAAGCGCTTGCCCTCATAACGTTCGGGAAGGCTCTCCCAATAGAGCTTGGCGGCCTGCAGCAAGCTTAGCGTACCCATCACGTTGGTCTTGGCAAACGTAAACGGGTCCTTGATAGAGCGGTCCACATGACTCTCTGCAGCGAGGTGGATGATGCCGTCCACCTTCTTGTCCTGCATCAGCTTGTAGAAGGCATCGAAGTCGCAGATGTCCATCTTCACAAACTCGTAGTTGGGTTTGTCCTCGATGTCCTTGAGGTTCGCCAGGTTGCCGGCATACGTCAGCTTGTCGAGGTTGATGATGTGATACTCGGGATACTTGTTCACAAACAGGCGCACCACATGGCTTCCAATAAAGCCTGCGCCACCGGTAATTACAATTGTACGTTTCATATTGCTATATTTTAATGTTTTCCTAATGTTATAACTTCACAATCCTTGAATTCCTTGCCGTCGATGGTCAGACGGATGAGGGTGCGCTCTTTGTGCCACCCCTGCAGGCCTGCGGCACCCGGATTGATGTGCAGCATGTTGAGTGTCTTGTCGAACTTCACCTTTAATATATGTGAGTGTCCTGCCACGAACAACTGCGGCGGATTGGCATAGAGCATGGAGCGCACGGAGTAGTCGTAGTTGCCCGGATAGCCACCGATATGCTTGATGAGCACATCGACATCCTCGCACTTGAAACGGTTCAGCTCGCGATACATCAGACGCAGGTCGCCGCCGTCGCAGTTGCCGCAGACGGCACGGAACGGACGGAAAGCCTCAAACTTCTCGGCCACCTCCACACTGCCGATGTCGCCTGCATGCCATATCTCGTCGCAAGGCTCGAAGTAGTGCAGGTATTTCTCGTCCCAATACGAATGGGTGTCGCTAATGATTCCTATCTTCTTCATAGTCCAAAACGCTTGCGGATAAAGTCGGCTATAATCTTCTCGGTATCTTCGAGCCCCAACAGGCTGGCATCGATACAGAGGTCATAGCTCTCGGCTGCACCCCACTTCTTACCCGTGTAGTAGTTGTAATACTGCTCACGGCGGCTCTCCACCTGTTCTATGAGCCTGCGGGCATGCTCGGCATCAAGGTCTTTCACCTTCGACACCAGCTCCACGCGGAAATCTATGGAGGCCGTGATAAACACATTCACCACATTGTCGAAATCCCTCAATATATAGTCGGCACAACGACCCAGAAAAACGCAACTGCCTTCGCTGGCAGCCTTACGGATGGCATCACTCTGGAATTGGAACAGACTGTCCTGCGAGAAGTTCGAGCCATAGAGGCTGCCACCTATCATGTGGGGTGCCTGGATGTTAAACAAGCCACGCAAAAAACCTTTCTTCTCATCGTTCTGCTTGAAGATCTTCTCTGAAAAGCCACTCTCCTTGGCAGCGAGGTTCAGCAGTTCACGATCATAGAACTTTGCCTCGAAATCCTGAGCCAGCATCCGTCCTATCTCCTGACCGCCAGCCCCAACCTGTCTGCCTACATTGATAATTATATGTTTCATCTTCCTTGGTTTATTCACTTTGTACTGACTTAAACTTCTTCATATACCACATCAGCATGGGTATCGTCATGGCAAACGAAAGGAAGTCACTGGCTGGCATGGAATACCAGACACCATCCAAATCCCAGAATAGGGGGAACACGTAAGCCATGGGCAATAGCAAGAACAACTGACGTGATAGCGACAAGAATATGGAAACCTTTACTTTTCCGATGCTTTGGAAGAAGTGGGTGATAGTAGCCTGAGACCCTACAACGAAGAACACCAGCATATCCAGACGGATGCCTCGGGCAGACAAGTCTATCAGCGTAGCATCGGTGGTAAAGATACGGGCTATCTGACGAGGGAAGAGCATGGACAAGCTCCAACCTACCAGTAAGATAGCAGTGGCACAGGCTATACCTAAAAACAGGCAACGCAGCATGCGGTCGTATTTCTCCGCCCCGTAGTTATAGCCCACGATTGGCTGCATTCCCTGACAGACACCCATCACGAACATAAAGAACATCATAACCACCGAGTTGGCTATGGAATAGGCACCTACGGCCATATCGCCTCCATAATGAACGAACTGGTTGTTCATAACAATCACGATGACACACGATGTGGCATTCATCAGAAACGGCGATATACCTATGGCTATGATATTGCTAACCAAACGCTTCTTCAACTTGTAGATGCCACGCTTCAAATGCAGGATTTCATTCTTGTTCGAGAACAAATACAACTGCCAGCACATCGCTATCGTTTGTGAGGTAACAGTTGCCAAGGCTGCACCACGGATACCCCAGCGGAACCACCAGACAAACACAACAACCAGTACGATATTCATGGCCACCGTAAACAAAACGGAATACATGGCATGGTTAGGCTTTCCGGCAGCCCTCAGCACTGCATTCAATCCAAAATACATGTGGGTTATCACATTGCCCAGCAAAATGATGGTCATAAACGAACGGGCGTATGGCAACGTGACATCACTGGCTCCAAAGAAAAGCAGGATGGGGTCTAGAAACAACAGGCAGACAGCCATGAACGAGAGACCAATAATCAGATTCAGTGTAATGGTATTACCCAGCAAGTTGCCTGCCGTCTGATAGTCTCGCTGCCCTAACTTCACACTGATGCAAGCCGAAGAGCCCACACCCACAGCAGCACCAAAGGCTGCGCTTAAATTCATAAAGGGGAAAGTAATGCCCAGACCCGCTATGGCCTCAGGACCTACTATTTGCCCTATCATGGCACGGTCTATAATGTTATAGAGACTGGAAGCCGACATAGCCACTATAGCAGGCAGGGCATATTGCCATAGCAACTGTCCAACAGGCTTCGTTCCCAGCTCGAGCGCAGTTTGTCTATTATTCATATTATTAAAATAATGTGCAAAATTACTGCTTATTGCTTGAACTGCCAAATCTTTTAGGCTTTATTATGATAGATATTAGCAGAAAATTTTTGGTTTTTCACTTAGATTACACTACCTTTGTAGCCCAATAAACAAATGAATAGGATATGCTAAGACAAATCTGCATGCTTCTCTGTATGTTGCTTACGACAGTATCATCGTCTGCCATGAAGCCCGATGTGGCCCAGCGGCAGAAGTACAAGCATGGGACAAGTTATATCTATCGCATATACCTTACCGACAAGAATGACTCGCCCTATTCCCTGTCTCATCCCTCCCGATTCCTGTCCCGCCGTTCGCTAGACAGGCGCAAGCGCCAACATCTTGCCCTTGACTCCACTGATTTGCCAGTGAGTCCACGCTATATTAGGCAGATAGAGAAAAACGAAGAGGTGAGTGTGATAGGAAAAAGCCGATGGAAGAACACCCTCCTTGTCAGGGTGAAGGACACCACCCTGCTCCACACACTGGACCAACTGCCCTTTGTGCAGGAACGTAAATTGGTGTGGCAGTCGCCCGACTCCATCACGCAGACAACAGAGCGGGTAAAATACTTGGACCGTTTCGACGAGCACGACAACAGACCAGACCAGAAGTACGGTCGCAGCTACGAACAGATACGTCTCTTACAAGGCCAGCGACTTCACGACATCGAGATGCAAGGGGCTGGCATGATGATTGCCGTTATCGATGGTGGTTTCCGTAATGTTGACCGCATTCCGGCTTTCCAGCGTGCCGACATCCGAGGCTACAAAGACTTTGTATGTCCACCATCGGCTTCTGTGTTTGCAGAGACAGACCATGGAACCAAGGTCCTGTCGGCCATGGCTCTGAACGAGCCTTTCTATTATATCGGTTCTGCGCCCAAGAGTGCCTATTGGTTGTTGCGTTCTGAAGACCAGCAGACAGAACAGGAAGTTGAAGAAGACTACTGGGTGATGGCTGCTGAATTTGCAGACTCTGTAGGTTGCGACTTGATTAACTCCTCATTGGGCTATAACGAATACGACCATGCCATGATGAATCACCCATTATGGCACCTCAACGGACAAATGGCATTCATCTCCCAAGCAGCCTCTATGGTGGCAGGCAAAGGAATGATTCTCATCAACTCGGCTGGCAACTCAGGTATGGGGCCCTGGAAGAAAATCACCGTACCTGCTGATGCTGAGAACATCCTGACAGTAGGTGCCGTCACACCTGACGCGCCCTATCGGATTGCTCCCTTCAGCTCTATCGGTCCTTCACAAGACGGAAGGGTAAAACCGGATGTCGTAGCGGTAGGTGCCCCTGCATTTCTGGTAAACGGGCGTGGTAACATCATGCAAGACATGGGAACTTCGTTTGCAGCTCCTATTGTATGCGGACTTGCCGCCTGTCTATGGGAAGCCCTACCTGAAAAGACTGCGAAGGAGATTATAGAACTGATTCGTCTGTCAAGCAATAACTACGAACATCCTGATAATATCTATGGATATGGGATTCCAAAATTCTGGCGTGCCTATATGTTAGGGAAAGGGGGAAGTGAATAGTGAAAAGTGAACATCTAACCCTCCGTCAACTGAATCTGATGGTCAGAGATGCCATTGAGATGCAAATGCCTGATGAATACTGGGTAGAGGCAGAACTGGCAGAATGTCGTGAGCGAGGGGGACATTGCTACCTGGAACTGATTGAGAAGGAGGACGCCACCAACACACCGGTAGCTAAAGCCTCTGCCAAATGTTGGCGACAGACTTGGCAGATGATACAACCCTACTTTGAACGCACCACAGGGCAGGCACTAGGGACAGGCATGAAAGTACTCCTGAAAGTCTATGCACAGTTTCATGAGGCCTATGGTTTTTCCTGGATTGTCACTGACATTGACCCCACTTATACTTTGGGTGATATGGCACGGAAGCGCCAGGAGATTATCCGTCAGTTGAAAGAAGAAGGAGTATTTGACCTACAGCGTGAGTTATGCATCCCTCTCTTTGCCAAACGTATTGCTGTCATCTCAGCAGCTGAGGCAGCAGGCTATGGAGATTTCTGCAGACAACTAGAAGACAACGAATATGGTTTCAAGTTCGAAATAACCCTGTTTCCTGCCATCATGCAGGGCGAACAGGTTGAATCATCCGTCGTTGAAGCCTTAAACGCCATATACCATAGCATCCGTGATTTCGACGTGGTAGTTATCATCCGAGGTGGTGGTGCTACTTCCGATCTTAGCGGTTTCGACACATTAGCATTGGCAGAGAACGTGGCACAATTTCCTATACCTGTCATTACTGGTATTGGACATGACCGCGACGAAAGCATTTTGGATATGGTGGCAAACACGCGGGTAAAGACGCCCACAGCTGCTGCTGCCTTACTGATTGACAACCTAAGACAAGTCTTAGAAAGAATTAACAATGCTCAACAACGCATCACGTTAGCCATCCATCAAAGGATAGCCAACCATAAGTCTCGCCTAACCAGTCTTCAGACACTCATCCCAGCCCTCGTCGAACGTACGCTGAGCAATGCAAAACATCGCATAGAGCTTATGCAAAACAGGTTGCCAGCAGTTACAGAACGTATCATCACCAACCAAAAACACAAGCTAAGTCAGATTGAACTGATGCTACAGAGCTACGACCCTCAATTGTTGCTCAAAAGAGGATATAGTATCACGTTGATGAATGGACGGGCTATACGCGACCCCAAAGAGCTAAAGGTTGGCGACGAGATAGAAACGCGAGTAGAAAAAGGAACGATACGTTCCGTAGTGAAAAGAGAAAAGTGAACAGTGAACAGTGAACAGTGAATAGTGATATGAATGAAACAATGAAATACGAAGAGGCACTGGCCC
>LXOW01438671.1_pt1 | contig 15652 bp, 16 predicted proteins | sample 1368591 | NCBI WGS metagenome assembly LXOW01 (sample SAMN04884650, study PRJNA319009) | bovine gut metagenome | isolation source: Cow rumen | host: Bos taurus | place: Italy: Legnaro (PD) | collected 2014-07-09 | reverse complement strand
CACCTTGGTCGGTGTGTTGAAAACACATAATATATGGAGGTGATATCAACAATAATCGTCCATACAATCACCACCCATCCATGCTTTACCTTGTTCAAGCGTGAAATATTTTCTTCCACCTATCTCTTCAAAAAACGTATGTCGATTTATATGCAAAAAACAATTGTCATGCATGACGATTTCTGTGACTCCCCACCGTTTTACTGCTTCTGGATCAGGGTTTTCCGTTAAAACCCATAAATGCTGTTTGTCATCAGATATCGCAAAATCTAAAACAACTGATTCTCCATAATGATTGCGGGAAAACAACGTATTTGTTTCCAAATTATTAAAATAATCCTCAATAGGGGTATTTGATATGTTAACAGGACAACACACGAATTCTGTAGGTGTATTCCAATCTCCTTGCAAAGCATTTGATGTTAATGAATCTCTCAAAACAAAAGAACGTGTCTTGCCCGTTATAGAAGTTACTGACACTTCTGCATCAGGAGGGAGATTATTTTGGGAACTGTTGGTATGTGTGAAATCTGGTTTTTGAGGTTGAGTGAACAACCATTCACCAAACCTTCCCTTGCTCTCCGTAGCTTCAATGTTTGGTTTNNACGTAAGCAACATGGATCATTTATGAAATTTTCAATACTGCCGCAAAGGAACTCAATTTTTTTACGTGTGGCAGGGTTCAGGAGAGCATTTTCTAATCGGGTAAGCCAACGTAGGTTTTCTGGACGATTGTTACAACGATTAGTGTCAATATGATCTACAACCATGTGAGATTGTGGTTCCGGGCCATGAAAGGCTGTACATACGATTTGATGAACTCGAACGTTGCCTGAAAAAATCATATAACCATTTTTGTTCTTTGAGCCAAACGTCCAAAAATCATCTTTTTTCCTTTTAGGCTTATCCTTTTGTTTGTGACGACAAACTGCTCCATTATCTCTCACAGAGTAATGTTCTCCCTTGTAATCACATTCTTTGACTTCTACATAACCGAAGTCAGNNACTTTAGTCTATTATAAATCATCAATTGCCGAATTGGTCACCTTTTCTGTATTGATTTTGTCCCAATAGGACAATCGTACGAAGCATGAGGAAAAATCAGCATGTTCTATAGCCAACTCTATGTCTCCTTTTTCAGTCTTCCATGTGGCAACATATACGCAGCGATCCATTTTGACTTCAAGCATTCTCATATTGTCGTCACGTGGTTCGGAATAGGTATCAAATTTCTCAATATTCTCAGTGGGTTCTCCATACTTTTGAATCAGCATTTCTTTTAACCGACTATAATTCCCATAAAGTTGCGACCATGTGTCACAGTCGGAAAACATTACTGCCACTTTATTTACAGTATTTGTGCTTTTGGAACTCACGGCTCCTATAGTGCAATCTTTGTATGCAGCAAATTCTCCGCTAAATAATGCCACACCATCTTGTGTTCCAAGATGTGTGAACCCTTTCTGTTTCATTTTTGCAGTAAAATCGCTTAGGCTTCCGTCAATGGGAATACCCTTGAACGTCATGTGATTATTGCTTTGAGCGAAGGCGGGTGTCAAAAATGCAATCGACAAAAGAATGAATAATAACTTTTTCATAACAATCAAATATAATCAATATAATCGTTTAGGTAATTTTGCGTATTGAAGACAATTGTCTTTCACAAAGCGCATCGTGTTTTCCCACATCTTTTCGGACTTGTAATCAAGTTCTATGTCAATGAACACGGAACCGAAAAGTGTATTCTCCACAATATCAATAGGCACATTGTCCGGAGTATTTAAGGTCTGTACAGCAAATAGTGGATTCTTAAGAATATTCGCTTTATCTATCCAACGCATTCCAATCGTAAAGCACACCATATAGCCCGGAAGAATCATATCCGGAAAAGCAACACTGTTTTCTCCCGTCATCTCATTTTTGTTAAACGTGATACAATTTCTCATTCCAATTCGTGTCAATACATCAGGCATTGTCTCAAAAAACTGAGAAACGGCGTTTCTATTTGTTTTATCTTTTTCAGATTCTTCAACAGTGAATTCTGCTAATTCGGGTTCTTCAGCCAAATCCTTAAAATAGTTGTGTTTTAGTACTTTAGAGATTCTTGCGAGTAATTTAATGTCTAAATTATTCCGTTTGAAGATGTCATATACATTATTCCNNGCAAATTCGGTAATATTCCATTCTTGCTTTCGCACTTCATTTTCTATTCGATTGCCAATAGTCTCTTCCATGATTTATTTGGTTTAAAATTATAGCGCAAAAATAGATTTTCTCCAAATATCATTACAAAAAGAGGTGTATCATATTATTGTACAAAATGTTTTGGCAATTTTGTCGTCAAAAACAAGAAAATCTATTCCGTTGTAGAGACGCAATGCATTGCGTCTCTACAATTTCCCCGTCAAATATTCGAAATCCTGCAACGACAACTGCTCGGCGCGTTTCGTGAACAACGGCTCGGTTTCCACGAACGCCTTGTCGAAGGGCAACGATTGCAATGCGTTGCGGAGGGTTTTGCGGCGGTAATTGAAGGCCGTTTTCACTACCGTACGGAAGGTCTTCTCGTCGCAGTGCAGCTTTTTGTCGAAGTTGCGGGTGAGTCGGATGACGGCGGACTTTACTTGCGGCGGCGGGGTGAACTCGTGCTCTTGCACTGTAAACAAGTATTCGGTGTCGTAATAGGCTTGTAGCAAAACACTTAGGATTCCATACTGTTTGTTGCCGGCGTGAGCGCAAACACGTTCAGCCACCTCTTTCTGGAACATGCCCACCACCTCCACCACGGTCTCCTTCTCGTCCAAAACCTTGAAAAGGATCTGCGAGGAGATGTTGTAGGGGAAGTTGCCCACAATCACCTTCGGACCGTCATAGAAATCCGACAGCGGATATTGCAGGAAGTCGCCGTGAATCAGATTGTTACCCAATTCAGGATAGTGAACTTGCAGATACTCAACGGATTCCTCATCCAGCTCGATGACGGCGAACTGCGGAAACTCGCGTTGCAAGAGATATTGGGTGAGCACGCCCATACCGGGACCAATCTCCAACACGTGCGCGTCGGGTGTGCGAATGGCATCGGCGATGTCTTGCGCAATCGCCTGATTATTCAGAAAATGCTGTCCTAAACGTTTCTTTGCTCGTACCATTTCAATTCATAATTCAGAATTCATAATTAAAGCACGGCAAAGATACACAATTTTGTGACCTTTTGCTTTTTTTGCATTTTTATATTGGGTTAAAAAATAAAAAGTTAGAAGGTTAGGAGGTTAAAAGGCTAGGAGGTTAATGGTCAATAGTCATAGTCAAAGTCAAAACGCAAGGCCCGCCAAAAGCCAAAAGCCAATTTTTTGTATTTTTGCGCCCGTAAATATCGAACCATCATGTTCAAAAACCTCAAAGAGAAAAAGCAGAAATTGCTCCGATTCTTGTTCGGAACGTTTTCTTTCACCGCGCTGATGTTCGCGTTTCAAGCCTGTTACGGTATGCCTGAACGTTATGTCGAAGTCGACATCCAAGGCAGAGTTATTGACATTGAAACCAACGAACCTGTTGAAGGGTTGCAGGTGACTTCATCCATAGTTGGTCTTATCGACACCACCGACCAAGACGGGCAATTTGTTGACCCGATAGGGACACGTGCTATGTACGAATGGGAGGAATTCCATTTCACCGTCACCGACATTGACAGTACGGCGCATGGACAATACGAACCTTTGGACACCTTGGTCTGGGCCATGAATTTGACCCGACCACTGCAATTGAAAGTCAAGAAAGTGTCTGACGCTCAATAAGATGAGTGCTTTCAAGCGTTTTCTGTCCCGTGTGTTTCGCAAGAATGAAACGGAAATACACGAATTGAACTATCTTTTTTGGGAGTGTACGTGGCGTTGCAATCTCTCTTGCCGTCATTGCGGGTCGGATTGCAAAGCGGAGTCTAACGTGAAAGACATGCCCTTTGCCGACTTCCTCCACGCCCTTGAACCTTTGGAACAACGCTATCCCTGCGACACCGTCATTATCGCTATCACCGGCGGAGAACCCTTGTTGCGCAACGACTTGGCCGACTGCGGTCGCGCTCTGCGCCAGCACGGTTTCCGCTGGGGCATTGTCACCAACGGGATGCTTTACGATGAGGCACGTCATCGCGAATTGGTGGCTGCCGGGTTGAGCTCCATCACTGTCAGTTTGGATGGTTTGGAAGAGACCCACAACTGGCTGCGGCAACATCCGCAGAGTTTCCAACGGGCGTTGCGGGCATTGCGTCTCATCGCTAACGACCCAAGGCTGATCTACGATGTCGTCACCTGCGTGCACGAGCGGAATCTGAAAGAGTTGCCGCAGTTGAAAGAGCTGCTCATCGCCAATGGGATCCGACACTGGCGGTTGTTCACCATCGCGCCCATCGGGCGGGCTGCGAGCGACCGCGAACTGATGCTCAGCCGTGCGCAAGTGGAGGAGATGCTGCAGTTCATCGCCGAAACGCGCAAAGAGGGTCGTATCGACCTGAAATTCAGCTGCGAAGCGTACACCGGCAAGTACGAGGAAGAGGTGCGCGACAGCTACTTCTTCTGCCGTGCCGGCATCAACATCGGCTCGGTGCTACTCAACGGCGACATCTCCGCCTGCCCGAACATCGACCGCTCCTTCCGGCAGGGCAATATTTATGAAGATAACTTGCTGGATGTCTGGGATAACCGCTTCCAAGTCATGCGCGACCGCACCTGGATGCGCTGCGGGATCTGCGCCTCATGCAAGGATTTCAAGCAATGTTTGGGCGGTGCCATGCACCTGCGACCGGGGTATGGGGAGGCGATTCGGAGATGCTATAGATTTTAATGGTTAATGGTTAAAGGTTATTGAAGCCAGGGTTATTGTCTATTGAAGAAGTAACGGAAAACTATCGGACAAATAGTATGCTTGATGCTTGGTTACTACGGCTCTGCTACGGTGCAACTATGACGCAGATACGAAACAATATGCACGTGTTTTTAACANNAATTATGCCGAAAATTTCCCAAAAAGGTGCAAGCATGCAGTCTTCCCCTATCCGGAAGCTCGTCCCCTTCTCTGATGCCGCCAAGAACCGTGGCATCCACGTCTATCATCTGAACATCGGTCAACCCGATATCGAAACCCCGAAAGGTGCCCGTGACGCCGTGCGCAACGCCGACATCCCGGTGATCGCCTACAGCCACTCTGCCGGTAACCTCAGCTACCGCAAAAAACTGGTGGAATACTACCACAGCGTGGGCATCGAAGTCACCACCGACGAGATCATCGTCACCACCGGCGGCAGCGAAGGCCTCCTTTTCGCCTTCAACAGCTGCATGGATCCGGGCGACGAAATCATCATCCCGGAACCTTTCTATGCTAACTATAACGCTTTCGCCACCATGTGCGGCGTGGTCGTGAAACCCATCATCTCCACCATTGAAGACGGTTTCGCACTGCCCTCCATCGAGGATTTCGAGAAGGTCATCACCCCGAAGACGAAAGCCATCATGATCTGTAACCCCAACAACCCCACCGGCTACCTCTACTCCAAAGAGGAAATCCTGAAGTTAGGTGAGATCGCCAAGAAACACGACCTCTTCCTCTTCGCCGACGAGGTGTATCGCGAATTCTGCTACGACGGCGTGAAACATTTCTCCGTCATGGAACTGACCGATATCGCCGATAATGTGGTGCTTTTAGACTCTGTGTCAAAGCGTTACAGCGCATGTGGTGTGCGTGTGGGTGCCTTCATTACGCATAACAAGGAAGTCTATGCCACCGCTATGAAGATGGCGCAGGCCCGTCTGAGCCCGCCTTCCTACGGCCAGATCCTCGGCGAGGCTGCCGTCGATACCCCGAAAGTCTATTTTGACAGCGTCAACAAGGAGTATGTGGCTCGTAGAAACACCATCGTGAACGGTGTGAACGCTATCCCCGGCTGCTTCGTCCCGATGCCGAAGGGCGCCTTCTACTGCGTCGCCCGTCTGCCCATCGACGACTCCGACAAATTCTGCCGCTGGCTGCTCGAAGACTTCAGCTACAAGGGTGCTACGGTGATGTTCGCTCCTGCCACGGGATTCTACTCCAAGAAAGGTCAAGGCGTGAACGAGGTTCGTATCAGCTACTGCCTCAACGTCTCCGATCTGGAGAAGGCCGTCGAGTGTCTCCGTGAGGCCTTGAAGGTCTATCCCGGCCGCACGAACTAACGTTGACTGTTGACTTTGACCATTGACTGATCACTGATCACTGTTCACTAATCACTATAAGTATGACTTTTAAGAGTTTACATACCGAAAAAGATGTGGCAGGTTACCGCCTGTTACATCTTTTTCTCTTATTGGTGGTATTCATGCTCTTTTCCATTCCGGAAGTTGCTGATGCACAAAGAAGTAGACCATCCTATCAGACGGATTTCTCCAGCAAGGATTATGTGGATACAGCCGCGCCGATGATTTGGTTGGATGCGCACATGTCCTACATGTTCCCGGTTGGCGAGCTGGCCACATTGTTCAAGAGCAACTTCGGGGTGGGACCGGGTTTCACGTTCAAATCCAAAAACAACTGGACAATCGGCTTCCATTGTGACTACATGTTCGGTGCCAACTTGCGCGACCCGAAATTCTTCAACGGGACGCTGGCCAACGATGACGGCACCGTCATTGACGGCAACGGGCTGGTGTCGCAGGGCGGTATTACCGCTGAGGGACGTTATTGGACGTTGCAGGCCGACTTCGGTAAGGTCATTCCTGTCGATCGTTGGAAAAACTCCGGCATCTGGTTGCGTTTAGGTGCTGGCTACTTTAGCCATCGGCTGCGACTCGACGACTACAGCAACCAATATCCACAGTTAGACGGCAATTACACCAAAGGCTATGACCGTCGCTCCGGCGGGTTTGTTCTCAACCAGTTTGTCGGTTACCAGTTCGTTCGCAAAAACCGTATGTTGAACTTTTACATTGGACTCGAATTTCATGAGATGTGGACCAAACCGAACCGCAACTACGTCTTCTTCGAAGGCCCTACGGACGAGATGAAAGCCAAATTCAGCGGTCTGATTGGACTCAAGGCGGGGTGGAATATTCCGCTGTATGAGAAAAAGACCACGACGACGTTTTATTATCGATGAAAAAGCGATGAAAAAGCGATGAAAAACGATGAAAAGTGATGAAAAAAGATGAATAGAGGATGAATAGAGGATGAAAGGAGTGTACACAATAGGGATTTGGTTTTATGGGCTGGGCATCCGGATTGCGGCGCTGTTCAACGAGAAGGCGCGGCAGTGGGTGCGCGGACGTAGAGGGCTGTTTGCCGAATTGGAAAAGGCCTTTGACGGAAAAGCTAACCCTGTTTGGGTGCATTGTGCCTCGTTAGGGGAATACGAGCAGGCAAAACCGGTGATCGAGAAAATCAAGAAAGAGCAACCGGAAACCAAAGTACTGACCACTTTTTTCTCCCCATCGGGTTACACGCAGGGCATCAAGGATAAACTTTCCGATTTTGTTTACTATTTGCCGTTGGATTTGCCTCGAAAAGTACGTCGTTTCATCGACATTGTACAGCCCAAGGCAGCCATTTTTGTGAAATATGAGTTCTGGTTCAATTTTATGCGCCAACTCGCCAAAAAATCCATTCCCTTTTATTACATCAGCGCAATTTTCAGAGAAAACCAGCACTTTTTCAAACCTTATGGAAGCTGGTTCGCGAAACAATTGCGTCAGGCCACACACTTTTTTGTGCAAACGGAGAAGTCGAAAGAACTATTGGAAAATATTGGTATCAAGCAGGTTACCGTTTGCGGCGACACCCGCTTCGACCGTGTGATAGCGATTGCTTCGAAAGTCCAGCCATTCGATTTTATGGAAGATTTCCGTCAAGACAAGAAGATCATTGTCGCGGGCAGCACTTGGGGACCTGACGAGCAGCTGTTGGCACAATTATTGCTGCATTTTCCTGAGTATAAAATGGTTGTTGCCCCCCACGAAATCAGCAGAACCCCGGAAGTGAAGCAGACTTTTTCCGCATATAAAACCGCTTTGTACTCTTCCAAAGAGAAGAGTGATTTAGCTGATTGCCAAGTGTTTATCATCGATACCATCGGCATTCTGAGCCGACTTTACCAATACAGTTCCGTCTCCTACATCGGCGGCGCCTTCAAGACGGGACTGCACAACATTCTGGAGGCCGCCGTCTATGGCAAGCCGCTCTTCTTCGGTCCGCACTACGACCATTTCAACGAAGCGGTGAACTTGGTGGCATTGAAAGGGGCGTTTTCCGTGAATTCCACCGCAGAAATGCAGGCTGTCATGGAAAAATTCGAGCAGAATCCGGACTATTACGCCCAAACCTGCGACATCTGCCAACAATTTGTGGCGCAAAATTCGGGTGCGGCGGACATTATTTTTAAGACCATTGACCTTTGACTTTGACCTTTGACTTTGACCATTGACTAATGACAATTTAAAACCTAAAAAATCAATAAAATGAGCAAAACATTAAAAACCATCCTGATTATTGTTGGCATCGTCATCGTTTTAGGTGCCATGTTTGTGAAACCTTACAACAAAATGGTCCAGAAGGACGAGGAATGCTCCAAGGCTTGGGCCAACGTGGAGAACGCCTACCAACGTCGTATGGATCTGATTCCCAATTTGGTGAAGACCGTGCAAGGCGCTGCCGATTATGAAAAAGGCACCTTGACGGAGGTGATTGAGGCTCGCGCTAAAGCCACGTCCGTGCAAGTGGATCCCAGCAACCTTACGGAAGAATCCATTGCGAAATTCCAAGCTGCTCAGGACCAGTTGAGTTCCGCTTTGAGCCGCTTGATGGTGGTTGTGGAACGCTATCCCGAGCTGAAGGCCAACGAAAACTTCCTCGAACTGCAAGCGCAGTTGGAAGGTACGGAGAACCGTATTGCGGTGGAGCGCGGCAAGTACAACGAGACGGTGAACGACTACAACAGCTACATCCGCCGTTTCCCGAACAACATCATCGCTGGCATGTTCAACTTCGACAAGAAGGGTTATTTCAAAGCAACGGAAGGTGCTGACAAAGCTCCCGATGTGGAATTCAACTTTAACTAATCTGATTAAAATTTGGCAGTGAAACGCCTGTTAATCATATTATTAGCATTTTTCACCGTCTGGCCTGGCGCGGCGAGGGATAAGGATGTTATTCCGCCTGCTCCCGATCCGCCGCGCCTGGTCAACGATTTGGCGGGCATCCTCACTCCTGAGCAGATTCAAGAGAAGGAGGATTTGTTAGTCGCATTCAACGACTCCACCACCAATGTCATCTGCGTGGTGACGGTCAATGACTTAGGCGACTATTCCGCTGCGGAGTTCGCCTATGAGATTGGCGACCGGTGGGGTGTACGTTCCACCGACGACAAGCGCAATGGCGTGGTGCTTCTGCTCAAACCGCGCAACGAGACCTCCGGCGAAGTCTATATCGCTGTCGGATATGACCTTGAAGGCGCCATTCCGGACGCTATCGCCAAGCGCATCATCGAGCTGAAGATGATGCCAGCCCTGCGCGAGGGCGACTACAACGCGGCCATCGACTCGGCGTTGGCATACATTCTGCCGCTTGCTGCAGGTGAAATCTCTGAGATTCGCGATGATAATGATGATGATTTTGGAGCACTCATGGCTCTGTTGTTCTTCATCATTGCAGTGGTGGTCGTATGTGTTATCCTGCACAAATTGGGCAAAGGCGGAAGCGGCGGTCACTTCTACGGCGGCACGTTCTTCCCGCCCAGTCATTCCGGCGGCAACTGGTCCGACTATAGTGGCGGTTATAAAGGCGGTTACGGTGGAGGCGGTTTTGGCGGCTTCGGTGGCGGTGGCTTTGGCGGAGGCGGTTTCGGCGGTTTCGGCGGCGGAGGCGGCTTTGGAGGCGGCGGCGCCGGCGGACGATTCTAATTTGGAATTCGGAATTCGGAATTAAGAATTAAGAATTAAGAATTAAGAATGAGGACATCGTAGAGACGCAATGCATTGCGTCTCTACAGATCGTAAACCACAAATCGCAAATCGCAGGCTTCAATAACCCATAATCTATAACCCATAACCATTACTAATGAATTATTACATCAAGAATGCAACGATAGTGAACGAAGGTGAGACATTTAGTGCTCACCTTTATATTAAAGATGGTATTATCGCCAAGATTGTGCGGGATGGCGACCGTTTTGAGCCGGAAAATGTGCAGGTTGTCGATGCGCGGGGCAAGTACCTGATTCCAGGAGTCATCGACGAACACGTGCATTTCCGGGAACCGGGAATGACCGCCAAAGCCGATATCTACAGCGAGAGCCGGGCGGCGGTGGCGGGCGGCGTCACCTCCTACATGGAGATGCCCAACACGGTGCCGCAAACCACCACGCAAGCCCTTCTGCAGGAGAAATTTGACCTCGCCGCCGAGAAATCGTTGGCTAACTATTCGTTCTACATCGGGGTCACCAACGACAATCTGGACGAGATTGTGAAAACCGATCCCTCACAAGTTTGCGGGGTGAAGCTGTTCATGGGTTCCAGCACTGGCAATATGTTGGTGGATAACGAATCCGTCTTGGAAACGCTCTTCAAGGAATCGCCTTGCCTGATTGCCGCGCATTGTGAGGATGAGGAAATTATCAAACGTAATACGCAGAAATATAAGGAATTAGCAGAGAAACACGAGATAATCCCTGATGCAAAAATTCATCCGCTCGTGCGCACCTCTAATGCCTGCTACAAATCTTCTTCCAAAGCGGTGGAACTGGCTGCTAAAACGGGTGCGCGACTGCACATTATGCACATATCCACTCGAGAGGAACTTTCGTTATTTAGCAAAAATGTTCCATTGAAAGACAAGAAGATAACCGCAGAGACCTGTCCGCACTATCTGCTATTTGATGACCGCGACTACGCTCAGTTTGGGTTCGCTATCAAGTGTAATCCAGCTATCAAATCGGCGCACGACAAACTTGCGCTTTGGCGAGGCGTGAAAGACGGTTACATTGACACTATCGGTTCCGACCATGCACCGCATTTGCACGAGGAAAAGTTTACCGGCAGTTATTTTACGGCCAAGTCCGGATTTCCGTCTATTCAGCACAATTTGCCGTTGATGGCAGATTATTTCAAATGTAACCAATTAAAAATGACGGAGTTGGTGCAACTGATGTGCCACAACCCCGCCATNNCCGCCATACTGTATCGTATTGACCGTCGCGGTTTCATCCGCGAAGGCTATCATGCGGATCTTGTTTTGGTGGATGTTAACGTCAATAAACTGGTTACCAACGAGGAAATCTGTTATAAATGCGGTTGGACTCCTTACGATGGCACCGCTGTTCATACACAGGTGACCCACACGTTTGTCAACGGGAACTTAGTCTATGAGAAAGGACTTTTCCATGAGGAGAGTCGGGGCCAGCGGCTGTCGTTTACACAAACTCCTTTCCAAAATCCACCTGAATGTCAGTAACATACTGACGAATTTGCTGTTCTTCTGATTTCTTGCAAATCAGCAACATGTCGTTGTTCTCCACCACGATGTAGTCCTCCAGGCCTTGGATGACCACCACTTTGTTACGCGGCATGTTGACGATGCATTTTTCGGAATCGTACATCTTCACATGGTTGCCGACAACAGAGTTGAGCTTGTCATCCTTTTTGCGCAGTTCATACAATGAACTCCAGGTGCCAAGGTCGGACCAACCAAAGTTGGCGGCATACACCTTCACGTTATCGGCCTTCTCCATTACACCGTAGTCGATGGATATCTTTCTGCAAACCTGATAGATGCGATCGATAAACTCCTCCTCTTTCGGGGTGTTGTACAATCCTTCGCCCTGCTTGAAGAGGTCATTGATGTCGGGCAGATACATTTCGAAAGCCTTTTCGATGGTGGATAGCGACCACATGAAAATGCCCGCGTTCCACAGGAAGTCACCGCTTTCCAGGAAACTCTTGGCCATTTCCAATTCCGGTTTTTCGGTGAAAGTCTTCACTGCATACACTGAAGGATTACCCATAAATCCCTCATCCTCATTGTATTGGATGTAGCCGTAACCAGTATTGGGGGAAGTCGGGCGGATACCGATGGTGAGCAGGCACGGATTGGCTTCCGTGATGGCCAGACCGTTCTTGATGATATCCACAAAGATGTTCTCTTTCAGGATATAATGGTCGGATGGAGCCACCACGATTACCGCGTTAGGGTTCTTGGCCTTGATTTTGTAATTGGCGTATGCGATGCAGGGAGCCGTGTTCCGACGATAGGGTTCCAAGATGATTTGTTCTTCGGAAATCTCCGGAAGTTGCTCATGTGTGATTTGTTGATAAGCCTTGTTGGTGACAATGTAGATGTTCTCTTTGGGACAGATTTTGGCGAAGCGATTGAATGTCTTCTGGATTAAAGTCTGTCCATCGCCCAACACATCGATGAACTGTTTGGGCGTGGTGCTGTTGCTCATCGGCCAGAAGCGTGCGCCCACACCGCCAGCCATAATGACACAGTAATAATTATTATTCAGCATGTAGGTTTTTTTGTTGATAAATTGTATTTACCCATTCTGTAGAGCCGCCATATTATGACGGCTCTACAACGGATTAACGGTTAATTTTCGTTCAGGGCCTTCACACCGGGCAACTCCTTACCTTCCAGGTATTCCAACATTGCGCCGCCACCGGTGCTGATGTAGGAGATGTAGTTGCCGAGGTCGTATTTGTTGACTGCCGCGATGGAGTCGCCGCCGCCCACGATGGAGTATGCGCCGGCCAAGGTGGTGGCTGCCACGCTCAATGCCACGGCGCGGGTGCCTTCGCTGAATTTCTCCAACTCGAACACGCCTACAGGACCATTCCACAGGATTGTCTTGGAATCCTTGATGACTTTGGCGATATTGACGCGGCTCTTCGGACCGATGTCGAGGGCCTCCCAGTTATCGGGGATGTTGTTGTCCTCGGTCACCAGCACATTGGCATCGTTGCTGAACTTGTCGGCGCAGACGCTATCGACACGGCAGACGAAGTTGACGCCGGAGGCTTTCACCTGGTCGAGGATTTCCTGTGCAACGGGCAGCATATCAGGCTCATACAGCGAGTTGCCGATGGTGAAGCCCATAGCTTTCAGGAAGGTGTAGCTCAGACCGCCACCCACCACGAGGTTGTCAACCTTGGGGATGAGGTTCTTGAGGATGTTGATTTTCGTGGAGACTTTGGAACCGCCGATGATGGCCGTGAAAGGACGCTCTTGACCGTTGAGGGTCTTTTCGAGGTTCATTACCTCGTTGTAAAGCAGGTAGCCGGCGAAAGCCTTGCCCGGGAAACAACGCGCCACGGTGGCCGTGGAAGCGTGCTCGCGGTGTGCGGTGCCGAAAGCATCGTTCACATAGACGTCGCCCAAGCGTGCGATGGCCTTGGCAAAATCGACATCGCCCTTTTCCTCTTCCTTGTGGAAACGGAGGTTTTCCATCAGTACAACGCTGCCGGGTTTCAGATTCTTGCAGAGGGCTTCTGCCTCAGCAGTCAAAACATCGCCGCCGAAAACAACCTCGGTGCCAAGAATTTCCGATGTCTTCTTCACGATGTGTCGCAAAGACATATCGTCCTTCACTTCGCCTTTTGGACGGCCAAGGTGGGNNTCGTTCAGAATCTTGCCGATGGTGTCCTTCGTGCGCACGATGCGGGTGACATCGGTCACGTTGAAGTTTTCATCCAACGGTACGTTGTAGTCAACGCGGATCAGGGCTCTTTCGCCGTTGAAATTATGTTCTTGAATTGATTTCATAATATTGGTATTTTTGGTGAATAATAAATTTCGAAATTATTCGTCAGCGGGACGCAGATGGCTCCTATACCGCCACCTCCGCTTTGATGTGCGGGTGTGGATCGTAATTCTCTAACGTGAAGTCCTCGTATTGGAAGTCGAAGATGCTCTTGACAGCGGGGTTGATGCGCATCTGTGGAAGTGGACGCGGGTCGCGCGCGAGCTGTAACTTAGCCTGTTCCACGTGGTTGGAGTAGATGTGTGCGTCACCGAAGGTGTGTACGAAGTCTTTGGGCTGGAGTCCGCAAACCTGCGCTACCATCATCGTCAGCAGGGCGTAAGAGGCGATGTTGAAGGGCACACCGAGGAAGACATCTGCGCTGCGCTGGTAGAGCTGGCAGGAGAGCTGCCCGTCGTTGGCGTAGAACTGGAACATCGTGTGGCAGGGTGGCAGAGCCATCTGATCCACATCGGCAGGATTCCACGCGCTCACGATGAGACGGCGGGAGTCTGGATTGCGCTTGAGCTGCTCTATCAGGCTGGTAATCTGGTCGATAATGCGGCCATCGGGAGCTACCCACGAGCGCCACTGCTTGCCATAGACCGGTCCGAGGTCGCCGTTCTCATCCGCCCACTCGTCCCAAATTGTGACGTTGTGGTCGTGCAGGTACTGGATGTTCGTGTCGCCACGCAAGAACCACAATAACTCGTAGATAATGGAGCGTAGATGCAACTTCTTGGTCGTCAGCAAGGGGAATCCCTTCTGCAGGTCGAAGCGCATCTGGTAGCCGAAAATGCTGTACGTACCCGTGCCCGTGCGGTCGGATTTGTAGTGACCCTCGTCGAGGATCGTGCGCATCAAGTCCAAATATTGTTTCATTATTTTTAGTGAACAGTGATTAGTCAACAGTCAACAGTCAACGGTCAATGGTCAACGGTCAATGGTCAATGGTCAATGGTCAACGGTCAATGGTCAAAATCGAGGCTTTCGAGCATGTCAATGACGTTGTCGAGATAGTGGTTGTCAACCTTCTCAATTTCGCCCTTGTCGCAAAGGGTGGCCATTCCGGGATCGATGGGTAGTCTATCCAGCAATTTGATATTGAACTCCTTGGCCACATCTTCAGCATTGCTCTTGCCGAACACGGAAATCTTCTCGCCGCACTTCGGACAAGTGATGTAGCTGTAGTTCTCGATGAGACCGAGGACGGGAATGTTCATCATGCCGGCCATATTCACGGCCTTGCTCACGATAAGGGAGACCAGCTCTTGCGGGGAGGTGATCATCAGGATGCCGTCGAGGGTGATGCTCTGGAAGACGGTCAACGGCACGTCGCCGGTGCCCGGAGGCATGTCAATCAACAGAAAATCAATGTTTTCCCAGATTACTTCGGTCCAGAACTGTTTCACCATGCCGGCAATCAGTGGACCGCGCCAAAGGACGGGCGACTTCTCATCGGCAATCAGTAAATTGCTGGAAATCACCTCAATACCTGTTTCAGTAACGGCGGGATAGACACCTTGCTCGCTGCCGCGCACCATTTCGTGGAGGTTGAACATCTTGGGAATGGAGGGACCGGTGATGTCGGCATCGAGGATACCTACGCGGTAACCTTTCTTCCGCAGGGCTACGGCCAAAAGTGCGGTGACGGAACTCTTGCCCACGCCGCCTTTGCCGCTTACCACGCCAATGACTTTTTTAATATTGCTTAAAGCATTCGGTTTCTCGTGCAAATCTCTGCTGCCGCAGTCTTTTTGACTGCATTCCTGACAATTGTGATTACATTCGCTCATAATCTCTTCTATATTTTATATAAGAATCTGAGCGGCAAAGATACAAATTTTTCAGACGTGCCGCCGGTCGTGCCACCACAATTGCAGACTGTTGAACAGATTCTGC
>LXOW01223854.1_pt1 | contig 15655 bp, 14 predicted proteins | sample 1368591 | NCBI WGS metagenome assembly LXOW01 (sample SAMN04884650, study PRJNA319009) | bovine gut metagenome | isolation source: Cow rumen | host: Bos taurus | place: Italy: Legnaro (PD) | collected 2014-07-09 | reverse complement strand
TGTCTGTCTTGATTTCAATACTCCCAGTCGTGTCGACGAGATGGAGCAGGCTTTGGTAAAAAGCCCTGCGCATAAGATTCTCATTGACCATCATTTGAAACCCGATGTTGATGCCGACCTGATTATCTCGCAACCCGAGGCTTCCAGTACCTGTGAACTGGTGTTCCGTGTGGTTTGGCAGTTAGACGGTTTTCAGGAGTTAGGTCGTGCTTTTGCCATTCCCGTTTATTGTGGCATGATGACCGATACAGGTGGTTTCACTTTCAATAGCAGTCGTCCTGAGATTTTCTTCATCATCAGCGAGTTGCTTACTAAGCATATCGATAAGGATAAGATTTATCGCAACGTCTACCATAATTACTCGCCCGACCGTATCCGTTTGATGGGCTATGTCATGTATGAGAAACTGGTCTACCTGCCCCAGTATCATGCTTCCTATTATGCATTGACGCGCGACGAGTTGAAGCGTTTCAACTTTATTAAGGGCGATGCAGAGGGGCTAGTCAATATTCCTCAGCAAATCAAGGGACTCAAGCTCTCTATTTCATTGCGCGAGGATACCGAAAAGCCCAACCTCGTCTGGGTATCGCTTCGTTCTGTCGACGATTTCCCCTGTAACCTCATGGCCGAGCAGTTTTTCAATGGTGGTGGTCACCTTAATGCTTCTGGAGGACGTCTCGAATGCAGCATTGATGAGGCTGTAAATATAGTCAATCAGGCTATTATTGCCTTTGCCGACAAGTTAAAGTAGGCTAAAAACGCTGATAAATGGTAATTGACAATTGAAAATTGATATTTATTTTGTAATTTTGTGGCCGAATTGAAATTTAGACTTTAAAAGATGAAGAAATTTTTATATCCCCTGCTGCTTCTATTGATAGCTATCTCATACACCAGTTGTCAGAATTATGAGACCTATGCCGACAAGAAGGAGGCTGAACGCGATGCCATCAATAGGTTTATTACGCGTGAGGGCATTCAGGTCATTAGTGAGTCTCAGTTCAAGGCTCAGGGTCAAACCACCGATGTTTCGAAGAATCAGTACGTTTTCTTCGAACGCAATGGTGTCTATATGCAGATTATCCGCGAGGGATGTGGTGATAAACTGGAGGAAAACAAACAAGTGAACATCCTCTGTCGCTTTATGGAGAAGAACATCTTGCTTGACTCTGTTCTTATTCGCAATGATATTCAGGCTTGGCTTACCTATAATGGCACTACTTATGATACGTCGCTTTATGTTGATAAGATGTCTGTCAAACGTACGGGTACGACCATTACCGCTTCGTTTATCACGGGTATGATGTATATGTTTCATGGCTCTGCCTCTGTTCCTGCTGGGTGGCTTGTTCCTCTGAATTATGTCAAGATAGGACGTCCAGATCCAAGTACCGATGAAAATGAAGAAATCTCCAAGGTACGTCTGATAGTTCCTCACTCTCAGGGCTCTTCCGATGCTTCTGCCAACGTATATCCCTGTTATTACGAGATAACCTATGTGAGGGATCACAATCCCCAATAAGAATAGCATATTCAATTCTTACTTATAAATATGACACTTATTAAATCAATTTCGGGTATTCGCGGTACCATTGGTGGACCGACTGGTGATACCCTCAATCCATTGGATATCGTTAAGTTCACCACAGCTTACGCTACCTTCATCCGTCGCAGTGGTAAGGGTTCTTCCAACAAGATTATTGTTGGTCGCGATGCCCGTATTTCTGGCGAGATGGTGAAGAACGTGGTTTGTGGAACCCTGATGGGTATGGGCTATGATGTTGTAAATATAGGCTTGGCTACCACACCTACTACTGAACTGGCAGTCCGCATGAGTGGTGCCGATGGAGGTATTATTATTACCGCATCGCACAATCCGCGTCAGTGGAACGCCTTGAAGTTGCTTAACAAAGAGGGGGAGTTCCTGACTGCAGCCGATGGTGCAGAGGTGCTTGACATTGCCGAGCGCGAGGACTTTGAATATGCTGATGTCGATCATCTGGGTCATTATGCCGAAGACAACAGTTTTAATCAGCGTCACATTGACAGCGTGCTGGCATTATCTCTAGTTGATGCCGATGCTGTTCGTCAGGCCCGTTTCACTGTCTGCGTGGACAGCATTAACAGCGTGGGAGGCATCATCCTGCCCAAGTTGTTGGAACGCCTGGGCGTAGGCTTCAAGTTTCTGAATGGCGAGGCTAATGGCGATTTTGCCCACAATCCTGAGCCACTCGAAAAGAATCTTCAGGGCATCATGGACGAGATGCGTTCAGGTCACTACGACCTTGGTATTGTTGTCGATCCCGATGTAGACCGCTTAGCCTTTATATGTGAGGATGGACGCATGTTTGGTGAGGAATATACATTGGTAAGTGTGGCCGACTATGTATTGTCTAATACCCCAGGCAATACCGTCAGCAACCTCAGCTCTACGCGTGCCCTTCGTGATGTCACCCAGAAGCACGGAGGCACCTATACTGCTGCCGCTGTGGGTGAAGTAAACGTCACCACCAAGATGAAGGAGGTGAATGCTGTGATTGGCGGTGAGGGCAATGGAGGTGTCATCTATCCCGAGAGCCATTATGGTCGCGATGCCCTTGTAGGCATAGCCCTCTTCCTAACCTCATTGGCCAAGAAGGGGTGTAAGGTCAGCGAATTGCGAAAGACCTTCCCCGACTACCAGATTGCCAAGAACCGCATAGACCTCACGCCTGATACTGATGTTGATGCCATTCTCGTAAAGGTTAAGGAGATGTTCGCACAAGATCCCACTGCCCAGGTCAACGATATCGATGGTGTGAAGATTGACTTCCCCGATCGTTGGGTTCACCTACGCAAGTCGAACACCGAGCCCATCATCCGCGTTTACAGTGAGGCTGCTACGATGGAGGCTGCCGATGAGATAGGTAAGCGTTTGATGCAGGTGGTTTACGATATGCAAAAATAAACGTCATTGAATTTCAATACAAAGCGGAGCAACCGAAAGGTGCTCCGCTTTATTCATTTCTCATTTGACCGAAGGTCTATTACTCATCCTCGGTCACAAAGCAGGCCACGAGGCCGTAGGTGATGGTCGGGCGAATCCAAATCTCTGTCATCAGATAGGGCTTTTCTTCACCTATGGTTTCAATTAAGATGTCGTAATTGTAAAGTGCTGCAATGGCGACATCGACGATAAAAAGGAACCATAGATTGGCCTTGGAATAGGTCTTCCAGTCCTTGCGGGCATAGAAGTAGGTAAACATGAGAAGAAGCCAGACGGAGAGCGTAAGACACGTCAGCTGGAGTGCGTAGGTAGCCAACGGTGGCGCAAAAAGTATGTCGCGCAACAGGATGGTGATGCCTATGCACAATGAGCTCCAGTAGTTGAACTTCTGGGTTTCGAGCAGGTTGAAGAAGTACATCCACATCATCACCAAGCAGGCTATGTAGAACATGTTGAGGATGAGTTCGTCCCATGCCTGGTCCAGTCCAAAATGGCCAACAGCATACAGCATAATACCAACGGAAAGCATTCCTGATACGGCTGTCAAGACCACATTAAAGATATTGGCTTTCTTTTTAAATCTTGTTTGCATATTGTATTTTGTTTTTGATTTTGCAAATATACTTCTTCTGAAAGAGTAGGGGGCGGCAGCTTTACTCGTAGTGGGTGTCGAGGTAGGTGACGTGGGTGACGAGGTATTCCTCGATGCCGTGCTTGCCGTCAGCACCACCTATACCACTCTTCTTCACACCGGCATGGAAGCCCTGCATGGCCTCAAAGTGCTCGCGGTTGATGTAGGTCTCGCCAAACTCCAGTTCACGGGCTACACGGGCAGCAGTGTCAATGTCCTTGGTGAAGACGCTCGATGCCAGGCCGTATTCGCAGTCGTTAGCCCATTCAATAGCTTGTTCGATGGTGTTGAACTCTACCAATGGAATCACGGGTCCGAAGGTCTCTTCGTGGATGATGTCCATCTGTTGTGTGCAGTTGTCCAGCACGGTAGCTGCATAGAAGTATCCTTTGTCGCCTACACGATGACCACCGCACAGCAGCTTGGCACCTTGCTTGATGGCACGCTCCACCTTTTCGGTAACGCTTTCCAGGGCGCGCTGCTCTACCAGAGGACCCATATCTACGGTGTGGTCCTTGCAAACGTCGCCCACTTTGACGGCCTTCATCTTCTCAACGAGAATCTTGGTGAACTCTGCCTTCACTTCCTTCTGGACATAGACGCGTTCTGCGTTGTTACAGATTTGTCCGTTGTTACCAATACGGCTGTCTACAATCCACTGTGCAGCCTTCTCCAGGTCGGCATCCTTGCAGACGATAGCGGGAGCCTTACCACCCAGTTCCAAGCTTACCTTTGTGATGTTCTTTGAGGCAGCAGCCATAATGCTTTCACCGGCACCTACTGAACCTGTTACGCTGACAATATCGATTTTGGGTGAGCCTGCCATCTCATTACCGATGACGCTTCCCTTTCCGGTTACAATGTTAATGACACCCTTAGGCAGACCTACTTTGTCAACAACCTCACCGAAAACAGTACAATTTTCGGGAGTCAGCTGTGAGGGTTTGATAACGATAGTACATCCGGCGATCAGTGCGGCACCGGCCTTACGGGCAATGAGGAAGAAGGGGAAGTTCCAGGGCAGGATACCTGCAACGACACCTATCGGCTTCTTAGCCAGGAAGATAGTCTCGTTAGGACGGTCGCTGGGGATGATCTCACCCTCGATGTGTCGGGCAAACGATGCCATATAGTCGAAATACTCGGCTGTCACGTCCACCTCGATAGTAGCCCACGTGATGGTCTTGCCCTGTTCGCGCATGATGATGTCAATAAATTCCTCGCGACGTTCACGGATACCATTGGCCAATTTTTTCAACCAAGCGGCACGCTCAATGGCAGGAGTCTTGCCCCAAGCCTTCTGAGCAGCCTTCGCTGCGTCCAGTGCACGGTTTACATCGGCAATAGTGCCGTTAGGCTGGCGGGAGATGACCTCCTCTGTCGATGGGTTCAAAACGTCGATCCACTGGCCATCGCTACTTTGGCAGAATTGGCCGTTAATGTACATTCTTAAATCTTTCATACGTGTAAATGTTATTAGTAGTTAAGTAGTAATTATCCAATGCGCAAAGATACACGATTATCCTGAAAAAAACAAATTATTTCCCAAGAAATTTTGTGTCGAGATAATTTTGGAAAGTTTCCTTGTACATATCGCCGATGGGCAGGTAAGTCTCGCTGTCCATGATGACACGATTCTTGTTGACCTCATGAATCTTGGTCAGATTGATAATGTAGGAACGGTGAATACGCATGAAATAGTCGGGCAGTCGCTCTTCCATCTTCTTCATGGAGAGCAGGGTGATGATGGGCTTTGCCTCACTCTCCAAATAGACTTTCAGATATTCGCTCATGGCCTCTACATAACGTATGTCGCTAATACTGACTTTCACAATGCGGTATTCCGTTTTCAGGAAGATTGTATCGTCGGTTGCGCCCCCTAAGTTAGGGGGTTGGGGGTCTGAAGAACTGCTGATGTTTCCCTTGTTCAGACCCCTGTCGTCCCCTAACTTAGGGGACATGCGCTCGCGAATGCGATTGGCTGCTCGCATGAAGTCTTGCAGTCCGAAAGGTTTCAGCAGATAATCCACTGCATTTACCTTGAATCCCTCTACCGCATATTCTGCGTAAGCGGTGGTAAACACCACGAGTGGTGGAGCCACCAGCGCCTTGATGAAGTCCATACCGTTTAGGTCGGGCATATTGATGTCGCAGAAAATGACATCCACCGTATCGTGTTGCAAGAACTGGTGTGCTTCCAGCGCACTTTGGCATTGGGCTGCCAGTTCCAAATAAGGTACTTTGCCTATATAGGCAACTATCTGTTGTAGTGCCAGAGGCTCGTCGTCAATGGCCATGCATCGTATCATGTGAGTGGGATAGTTAGTTGAACGTTATAGATGTCTGTCTCGTCTTGTATGTGGAGCTTATATTGGTTGTCGTAGAGCAGATGGAGTCGTTGACGTACGTTAGTCAGTCCTATGCCTCCCTTCTCTTCGTTCGGTTTCTCCGCCTTGCTGTTGCGACAGGTAAACTGTAGCTGGTTGTCCTTGACCTCTGCCTTTATATCGATGAATGATTCGTGCTGATAGCTGATGCCGTGTTTGAAGGCATTCTCGATGAAGGTGATGAGCATCAGTGGGGGTATCTGTTTGTCGGGAATTTGTATGGGTAATTCCATATTGATGTGGACCTTGTCCGTATAGCGTAGTCGCATCAAGGTGACGTAGTTGCGTATGAAGTCGAACTCACGAGTCAGGGACACCCCTTTCTTGTCGCCCTCGTAGAGGATGAAGCGCATCATCTTCGACAGTTCCAGGATGGTTGACTTGGCTTTCTCGGCATCTATGTCCACCAGGGCATGGATGTTGTTCAGCGTGTTCATGAAGAAGTGGGGATTAATCTGGTATTTCAAGTATTCCAGTTGCTGTTCCAGATTCTCCTTTTCCAGACGGAGCAGTTTCTTTTGGTCGTCGCGCGTTTTGAAATAGAATTTCACACCGAGGTTCATGCCACACATCAGAATAAGGATGACGATGGATATGATGTCGCGCTCGCCTCCAAACATGGGTGGCCGCTCGCGATGATGCCTGCGGAAACCGGGGCGTCGCTCCGGGCGCTCTCCTCTGTGTTCGTCCATACCTTCCGGATCCTCCATACGTTCCCACCCATCCATACGTTCTCTGCGTTCCTCCATACGTTGCTTCATGCGCTCCATACGTTCCATGCGATGTTTGCGACGCAAGTCGTCGGGGCGCTGTTGGCACTGGTAAAAGGTGAACAGTCCTATCATGCAAAGCGTGAGCATGCCATATAGCCACCGCTTGTGGCGATAGATGAGCAGGGGAGCCAATATGAAATTGTGGACAAGGAAGAAAAGCAGATAGACCGCAATGTGTTGCCAGACTATGAACGCTTCCTGCCAGTTGAACTCCAGGTTGCTGTCGTTGGATGTGCGCACATACAGACTCAGCAAGGGCGCTGCGAAGAGTAGTCCCCACAGCGCCGCATAAGCCGTATTTTCATATTTTGACTGTTTCTGCATCCACATATTTAAACGCTTTTTTCAGTCATTTATTGTTATCACTATCAACTATCATTATCAACTGTTTACTAGCAAAGTGCTTACCATCCACCAGAGTGACCGCCAGGGAATCCGCCTCCGCCCATGCTGCTGATGGTGCTGGTAGCTGTTACGGTCTGAGTGCTGCTGCCCAGCGATAGTGTGTAGCTTGAACCGCTTTGCATGCCAGGGGCGCTTACCAGTATAGTTCCGTTGTTATAAGAGTAGGGTGGGATGGCGAATGAAGCCAGTGTGTTTGATCCGCTACTGATGGTTACGGTAGAATTAGCGTTTATCGAACCGTTTGTTGTCACGATACCTTGTGTGGTAGAACCCAGTGAACCATCCACTCGTCCGCCAATGCCAAATATCTTGGTGCCTGAGATGTATAGTTTCTTCTGTTCGTTGATGTCGATGCCAGCCTCGGCACCGCCAGCCCCCATTGCTATCAGCGTTCCGCCTTTCAGATACATGTTGCCGTTGGCATCAATACCGTCGTTGTTGGTTCCTACCGCTACTACCGTACCATCGCTGATGGTCATGTCGCCCGACGAGTTGATGGCGTCGTCGTAGGCGGAAACCATCACGCTTCCGCCGCTGACGTCGAGCGTGCCTTTGCTCTCTATGCCTTCACCATTGTACCCTGAGGTGCGTACCATGATGTCGCCACCTGTTATTTCCAGCACGCCGTGTTCATCCTTTGTTCCAATCTTTATACCTTTTGGTGATGAGGTGTAGGCATCGTCCAGATTATCCGTATTACCTGTGTAGTTGTGATTCTCCGTCGTTCCGTTGCTGTAATAGAGTCCACCTGTCGTAATTACGCGTATCTTGCCGCCGCTGATGTAAGCTTCCCAGTCGGCTTTCAGTCCTTTACCGCCGCTGCCTGTGGCCTTTACATTGATTTCGCCGCCCTTGATGGTCATGATGGAGTCACACTTGATACACGTCGCAGCTTTGGTCTCCAACTCTTCCGTGTCCCACTCGCCATTACCCGTGCAGATGACTGTGGTACGTCCGCCATTGATGGTGATGTCGTTGTCGCAATTGATGCCCTTGGCACCCTTACCTGCCGTCTCTACATTGACGATACCACCGTTGATGACGGCATCCGTACCCTTGATGCCGTGGTTGGCAGCATTCACATAGAGGTTCACGCCTTTTTCAATGACAATATAGCTCTTGCTGTGGATACCGTTATTATAGGTCGCGTTGACGTCGAGCGAACCAGTACCGCTGATGATGAGTTTGCCCTTGCTGTAGAGTGCGCTCTTGTGGTCCTCAGTGGTGCCATCGGTCAACTTGTTGCTGCCCGTAAGCACGAGATAGGCAGCTGTTTTGCTTTGAATGTCAATGGCGGTACCCTTTGTGCTGGTGATGTCGGCTCCGTTCAGCTTCAGCATGAAGTTGGTCTTGCCGTCGATGTATAGCATACCATTGCTGGTAGTGCCGCTGACAACATAGCAGATGCCTTCATTCTTGCCGTGATTGGCAATGATGCTATCACCACTGATGGTGATCTCCACACCGTTCTCCGTCTTTGCCACAGGGCTGCTCATGTCTATTGTCACCTGTGTGTCGAATGTCTGTGTCGTGATGTCGTCGTCTGCCTCTGGATAGTACGCCGCTACCGTGCTGGTGGGTTCGGCAGTCGTCTTGTCAATAGCCACCTGATAGGTTATCAGTTCACCTGTGCCAGCTGTGCTGGTTCCGTTTCCTCCGTTGGGTATGTCGCCGCTACTGGGCATACCGCCATCGGTACCTGGGTTGAGATTGCTGTTGTACTCATCGTACGGACTGTCCGTAGAGCAGGCTGTCAGCATCATAGTGGTTGCTGCAAGCATTGTGAGAATCATTGTTTTTTTCATATCTTTTAATTCATTAGAGTTTGTTTTCGGTGGCGAAGGTAGACAAAAAGAACCGGTTCGCCAAAAACATTCAGCGAACCGGCCTATTTATTCAACGAAACAGTGTAAGGTGCTACATTTACAGACCCAACTTGTTCTTGGTAGCGGCAGCAGCATTGTCAATGGCATCGCTGGCCTTCTTCTTGGCGGCATTCTTCTGCTCTTCTATCTTCTGCTCGGCAGCGGCCTTGGTCTCTTCCACCTTCTGGTTAGCGGCATCCTTTGCCTCTTCCACCTTCTGGTTGGCAGCATCTACGGCAGCGTCCTTCACCTCAGTGGCAGCGTCGCCTACCTGCTCCAGCAGTCCTTTCACCACAGCCTCAGGATCCACCTCTGTCACTGCAGCTACTGCAGCTACTGCAGCCTCGCTGTCGCCTACAACAGCCTTCACCTTGTCTGCATTCTCCTTCAGGAAAGTCTGCACCTTGGCCACGTACTCCTTGGCAATCTCAGGGTTCTCCTTCAACAACTGGGCAACAGAAGCCTTGATGCCCTCCAGTGTAGCCTGCAACTTAGAAACGTCGCCTGCTTCAATGTCAGCGCTCAGTGCATCAATAGTCTCCTGGGCAGCACTTGTAGCGATAGAATCAACAATAGCCACTGAGTCAACAGCCTCGCCCTGCTGGGTCTTGTTTCCACACGATGTGAATCCGATGGCTGCAACAGCCATTACTGCAAAAAAGATTTTCTTCATTGTCTTTTCTCCTTTTTGATTAAAGTTAAACATGTTTGTTAAAACGTTGGCAAAGATACACGATTTTTCTTTTCGTTGTTCTTTTCATTTTAACTTTTTAACGATAATTCCACCGGACAGTGGTCGCTGCCCAATATTTCCGTGTGAATCTTGGCATCGGAAATCAGACTGCGCAGGCGTTCGGAGGTTACAAAATAGTCGATGCGCCATCCGGCATTCTTCTGACGCGCCTGGAAGCGGTATGACCACCATGAGTAGGTGACTTGTTCGGGATAGAGGGTTCGGAAGGTGTCTATAAAGCCACTATTTAATAAGGTGGTGAACTTCTCGCGTTCCTGGTCGGTAAAACCGGCATTCATGCGGTTGGTCTTTGGATTCTTCAGGTCTATCTCCTCGTGGGCTACGTTCAGATCACCGCATAGGATGACTGGCTTCTGCTGGTCAAGCTTCATCAGATATTGGCGGAAGTCATCTTCCCAATGCATGCGGTAGTCGAGGCGCTTGAGCCCGTCCTGCGAGTTAGGAGTGTAGCAGGTGACTAGGTAGTAGTCGGGCATTTCCAGCGTGATGACACGCCCTTCATGGTCGTGCTCGTCAATGCCGATGCCGTAGGTCACGGACAGGGGCTGATGACGGGTGAAGATGGCAGTGCCTGAATAGCCTTTTTTGTCGGCATAGTTCCAATACGACTGATAGCCATCAAACTGCAGGTCCAGCTGGCCTGCTTGCATCTTGGTCTCTTGCAGACAAAAGAAATCAGCGTCCATCTCCTTGAAGATGTCGCTGAATCCTTTTCCTTCACAGGCACGAAGCCCGTTGACGTTCCATGAAATAAACTTCATCGTCTATGGTTTTCTTACCTCTTATTTCTCACCTCTCACCACTTAGAACTTGGCCATTTTGATGGCTACTACGGCACACTCGTCACCCTTGTTGCCCAGTCGGCCACCAGCGCGGTCCATAGCCTGCTGCATATTCTCTGTGGTCAGCAGTCCGAAAACTACTGGAATGTTGTTGGTGGCGTTCAGACGGGCTATGCCTTGTGTGACACCCTGGCAAATGTAGTCGAAGTGAGGGGTCTCACCACGGATGACACTTCCCAGAACGATAACTGCATCATAGCCGTCGTTCAGCGTCATCTGACGCGCTCCATAAATCAATTCGAAGGAGCCGGGTACTGTCTTAACGTGAATGTTCTCAGGCAGTGCACCATGCTTTTCGAGTGTTGAGACACAGCCGTTAAGCAATGCTCCCGTAATCTCAGGATTCCATTCAGCCACCACAATGCCGAAAATCATGTTCGACGCATCGGGCACGTTGGCTGAATTGTATTCCGATAGGTTCTTGGTTGCCATTGCTTACTTTGCTGATGCGCGCTCAATGTACTTGTCAATGGTCTGATACTGCATAGAGTTGAAGTACTTCTCCTTCACCTCCTGATACAGTTTCAGAGCCTCGTCCTTCTTACCCTGGCTTTCCAGAATCTCACCAGCCTGGATGAGGAACGTGGGTGACAGCGAGTTGTTGTCAGCCATCTTAGCAGCGGTGGTCAGGTGCTTTACAGCCTGGTCGTACTGCTTCAGGTTGGCATAGGCATTGCCCAGTGCTCCCTCAGCTGCGGGACTGATCATCTGGTCACCCTTGCCACTGAAATTCTCCAGGGCATTAACAGCCTCCTGCCACTTGCCGAGGTTAGCCTGACAGAGGCCGATATAAAGCTGAGCCAGATTGCCGGCATCGGTAGAGCTATAGTCGCTGGCAACCTTCTGGAAACCTGCCAGAGCCTTGTCGTACTGCTGAGCATCGAACAGCTCCTGGCTCTTGGCGAGTTCGGTGCTGGCCTCGTTGCTGCGGGGCTCAAGATAATAGTTGTTCACGAGAATAGCGCATACGATAACTGCTACGACAGCTGCTACGCCACAAATGATGGCCTTCTTGTATTTCTCGAAGAAAGCCTCGGTCTTGCTGACCTGCTGCTCCATTTCAGGAGTTGCTTTTACGTTGTTGTTTGCCATTATTTTACGTTTTTTTTATTGTTCGGGCACAAATCGGGTGCAAAGGTACGAATAAGTGAGTAAAAAACCAAATTTATTTGGATTTTTTCGAATGGTAGTACTTTAGAATGGATTTCAGAGGTACGAAATAAAAGAGAAAAGTAGAAAGTGAAAAGTGAAAAATTTGCTTAATTCGTACAAAATTGCTAACTTTGCGCTCGATATGATACTGAAGAAGCTGTCTATACTCAATTATAAGAACATTGCGGAGGCTACGCTGAAATTGTCGCCCAAGATGAACTGCTTTATAGGTCGTAACGGCATGGGTAAGACCAACGTGCTGGATGCGGTTTATTATCTTTCGTTCTGCCGTTCAGCTAACAATCCCATTGATTCGCAAGTAATTCGTCACGACGAGCCTTTTTTCGTATTGGAAGGGGAATACGTAGGTGATGAAGGAAATGAGGGGGATGGCGAATCTCTTTTCATCTCCGTAGGTATGAAACGGGGCATGAAGAAGCACTTCAAGCGCAACAAAAAGGAGTATAAACGCCTCTCGGAACACATCGGACTGATTCCGCTGGTCGTAGTGGCACCTGCTGACACGCTGCTCATAGAGGGTAGTAGCGAGGAGCGCAGAAAACTGATGGATATCGTCATCTCGCAATATGATCGCAGCTATATTGACGCGTTGGCACGCTATAACAATGCCCACCAACAGCGCAACACACTGCTGAAAATGGAAGACCAGGAACCCGACCCGCTGCTGATGCAGCTCTGGGAGGAACAGATGGCTGAGGCTGGCGAGCAACTTTATGGGAAGCGCAAGGCTTTTGTGGACGAACTGGTACCAGTGTTTCAGTCGTATTACGAGCGCATTTCGGAAGGCAGCGAACAGGTGGGGCTGCACTATGTGTCCCACTGTCAGCGCGGGCCCCTGTTGGAGGTTATCCAGCGCGACCGTATGAAAGACCGTGCGGTGGGCTACTCGCTGCATGGGGTGCATCGCGACGACCTGGAGTTTACACTGGGAGGTCACCCGATGCGTCGTGAAGGTTCTCAGGGACAGAACAAGACCTATGTTATTGCTCTGAAACTGGCTCAGTTCGACTTTTTGAAGCGTACAGCTTCGAATACCACTCCTTTGCTGTTGTTGGACGATATCTTCGACAAACTGGATGCCAATAGGGTGGAGCAGATTGTGCGCCTGGTGTCGAGCGACAGCTTCGGACAGATTTTCATTACGGACACCAATCGTGACCACTTGGACCAGATACTGCGCAACAGTCATCTGGACTATAAAATATTCCACGTAGAAGGAGGAATGATAAAATAGTAAATAGTCAAATTATAAATTAGAAAAAAAGGTGTTTAAGCGTGACGTACAATCGGTGAAGGACCTGATCATGCGAACCCTGCGTGAACAAGGTTTGGAGACGCCTCTTCAGCAGAAGCGGTTGGTGGAAAGGTGGCCAGAGGTGGCTGGTCCGATGATTATGCGTTATACGCTGAACACCTATATCTATAATCAGACGTTGTATGTGCGCTTATCGAATCCAGCTTTGCGGGCCGATTTGTCTATGCGTCGTCAGGAGTTTACCAAGAAGCTGAACACGTTAGTGGGCGAACAGGTCATTACGGACATCCGTTTTTGTTAACCCTTCACTTATCATTTTTCACTTATCACTTTTCACTTATCACTTTTCACTTCACCACCTCGTCCATCATGATGTCGTTCGCCTCAGAAGGCACCTCGTCAACCATTTGCCACGAAAAGCACAAACCTATCTTGTAAACGTCAGGAACCTTTGCCAGGAAACGGTCGTAATACCCCTTTCCCCTGCCCAGACGGTGTCCTTGCGCGTCGAAGGCCATACCAGGTACTACGGCTATGTCGATGGTTGCATAGTCGGTAAAGCGTTCACCAACAGGTTCCATAATGCCATAAGCCCCAGGCTGTAGGGAGGAGGTGCCCGTATATCGGCGCAGTTCCATCTCCTCGCTGCTTACCACCTTGGGCAACAACACCGTCTTACCCGCTTCCGTCAGTTCGTCCAGCAGCGATTGTGTCTGTACTTCGTCGGGTAGGGCGCTATATATTAATAAGGTTTGCGCCTGCAAGAATCGTGGGTTTTCTTTCAGACGGGCTATAACGACAGATGACTCGTCTGCGGTGTGTTGTTGCTTCCGCAGCCGAATCATCTTTCTCATTTCTTGTTTGGTCATCATGACAGACAAGCCGTAAAGGTTGCTTTCAGATGCGTTGCGCGATAGTCGAAAGTGTTTTGAGCCACCTTCTTCTCTTTCTTTTCAGGAGCCTGAGGGAAAGCCTTGTCCTCGCGGAAGAGCTTCAGCGTTTCCAGGATGGCAGGGTCGTCGCTGTTCAGGTATTCCATCCAAGCCTGCTCGTTCTGCATGTTATAGATGATGCGGCTTAGGATGAAGCGTTCCAACAGCTTGTGGGAGCGTTGTATCATGAGGTTGCGGCGTTTCAGTCCGTTCTGCTCCGCATAGGTAGCAAACTTGTCCACCATGTTTTGTCTTTTCAGATAGTTGGCCAGTTCTTCCATTGTATCATACTCGCCCAGCTTCTTCCTGTTCTCATCCACATAGACAAAGGCATATTGGATGATGAGTCCGCTCATGGACGCCTGCTTGTAGTAAGAGGTGACATCGGTGGTGTCCTCAGCCACGAAGATATCGGGAGTGATACCTCCCCCTCCATAGACAGGGCGCCCGTTGGCAGTGTGATACACCTTTCCTTCGTGCTTGATGCTGTCCTGCGAGAAGAACTCACCGTGCTGGTAGCGCATCAGCAAGTCTTCCTCATAATCCTTGTTGTCACCAGCCACATAGGGCTTTTGGATACAGCGTCCTGAGGGAGAGTAATAGCGTGCAATGGTGAGGCGAATCATCGACTGGTCGTTGAAGGAGATGGGTTGCTGTACCAGTCCCTTGCCAAAGGAACGGCGTCCGATAATCGTACCGCGATCGTTGTCCTGGATGGCACCTGCCAGAATCTCAGAAGCAGAGGCAGACCCCTCGTCAATGAGTACAACCAATGGAATGTGTTGGTAGGAGCCTCGTCCGTCGCTACGGAATTCCTGACGGGGCGACTTGCGTCCCTCGGTATAGACAATCAGCTTGTTCTTAGGCAGGAACTCGTTGGCTATCTGGACAGCCGACTGCAGGTATCCGCCCGTATTGCCGCGCAGGTCGATAGTCAGGTTCTCCAGGTGCTCCTGCGACAACTTAGCCAGTGCGATGAGCAGCTCCGGATAGGTGTTCTCTCCGAAGTTCTTGATGCGGATATATCCTGTCTTGTCGTCCAGCATATAAACGGCAGTCACGCTCTTGGTAGGTATCTCGCCACGTGTCACCACGATGTTGCGCACCTTCTTCTCACCATAGCGCATCACACCCAGCTTCACCTTGGTGTCCTTAGGACCTTTCAGTGTGTGCATAGCCACCTCGTTGGTCAGTGTCTTACCCGTAAAAGGCTTGTCATCCACCATCACAATCTTGTCACCGGCTATCACACCCGCCTTCTCTGCCGGTCCGTTGCCAATGACTTGTTGCACATGCAGCGTATCCTGACGGATGGTGAACTCAATGCCCACGCCGGAGAAGGACCCTCGCAGGTCGTCGTTGGCTATCTGTACGTCTTTGGCCGCAATATAGACCGAGTGGGGGTCCAGTTCAGACAGAATCTGGGGCACAGCCTTTTCCACCAAGTCGTTCACATCCACCGTATCCACATACTGTGCATCGATGATGTGCAACAGGTTGTTCAACTTGTTGCTGCCTGAATTGATGATGCTCAGACGGTTGCCTGTGAAATGGTTGGCATAGAAGGTGCCGATGAAAATGCCGAACACCACGCAGAGAGCCATGATGAGCGGCATGTATCTGTTCTTTTTCTTCTCGTTCATTCTGTTTTT
>LXOW01285451.1_pt1 | contig 15656 bp, 17 predicted proteins | sample 1368591 | NCBI WGS metagenome assembly LXOW01 (sample SAMN04884650, study PRJNA319009) | bovine gut metagenome | isolation source: Cow rumen | host: Bos taurus | place: Italy: Legnaro (PD) | collected 2014-07-09 | reverse complement strand
CAAGGATTTGATTGATCCCTTCCGTGCTGGCGACTACTATGTGCCTGCTATGGGAGGCTCGTTCTCCATCAAGAGTGTGCTGCCAGCCCTCTTCCCTGGAGATCCGGAGTTGGACTATCACAACCTCGATGATCGTTGTCAGAATGGTGGCGATGCCATGACCATCTTCCCTCGCATCAAAGATATGGAACCTGAAGAGGCATTAGCCAGTCGCCAGGCTCTCCTCAACTACTGCAAGCTCGACACCTGGGCAATGGTAAAGGTCTGGGAGAAGTTGAAGGAAAAAGCCGGAGTTATCTAAAATGAAAAAGGTATTATTGTTTATACTGCTCCTGGTGAGTTTATCTGCTGCTGCACAACAGCGGCAGATATCCTACATCGATAATGATGGCAGATGGTATCATGTCTATGATACGGATGGGAAGAAGATTACGACGCTTTCCAAACACAGTGTTGGAGAACTCGTGGGTTGGAGTGCAGAGATCATTGTCACCAAGTCTGGCGTGTGGTACAGGGTGCTCGATCCTCAAGGCAAGAACATCAGTACGATGAGTGAGCATACGTTGGGGACGGTGATCTCCGTTTCTGGCAGCACCTTCACCTGTCGCTCTGGCAATTGGATCACCATCCGAGACAAGAACTGCAAGGTCATCTCCACTCGCGCGGCGAATTAGTATCAGACTGATATGGACTCTACAAACAGACATTATAGTCCGTCCCTACGGACTGCGAGTTCGCTAGTTACGGACTGGGAGTCCGAACACGACGGACTAAGAGTTCTCATTAATCGAACGGAGCGCGCTGTAGGCGAAAGCGAGTTTTAGTGTGTGACAATTTTGGGGTTAACCTCACTCAGACCTCACCTAAGCCTCACTCACCTCAAACGCCCTACACATCGGCATTGTAGCCCTATTAAGTGAGGTTAGTGAGGCAATTGCTTCTACGCTTAGTTGCAAGAAAAGTCTCATAGGGCATGGATTTAGGCATTAATAATAAAAGTTGTTAATTTACGTACAGAAAAGGAACGTTTTCTTTCTTTTCTCTTCCGAAAATTATAACTTTGCATCTTAAATAGATATTATATGGTAACTATTGAAGAGTTGAATCAACTGAAGAAGTTGGGAAATGTACCTTTTGAGGCTTACGTGCTGAGGAACATGTTAAGCCACTATCAATCACCAGAGAAGAAAATCCTAAAACTGGTGAGAGACGGTTATATCATCCGCATTAAGCAAGGATTATATGTTGTGTCTCCAGAGATTAGCGGTAAATTGCTTTCCAGAGAATTGATAGCCAATCATATCTATGGCCCTTCTTACGTTTCTGCTCATTATGCACTCCGGCATTATGGATTGATACCTGAATGGGTAACGGAAGTAACATCCATCACTACTCGTCATACGCGTAAGTTTGAAACGCCAGATGGATACTTCTCTTATCGGCAGGTGAACAGCGAATACTTCCCTATTGGAATTAAAACAGCTCACGATGACGACCATGTCAATTACCTGATAGCGACACCAGAGAAAGCGCTGTGTGATATGATTATGATCGAACCACATATACAATCCCAGTCTTTGTCGGCACTTGTCACCTTTTTAGAGGAAGATATGCGAATAGACACAGATGAATTGAAGGACATGAATCGTGATATCATACGCAAGTGTATGGAGGCTGGAAATAAGAAGCAGATATTAGCAAACCTGATAAAGTTAATGGAAAGATGACTATTTTCGACGAAATGGTGGAGGCGTTGCACCCCCACAACAAGGATGAGAAGGAGAGTGCGCAACAAGAAGTGATGCAGCAGATAGCCCTGTATGGTCTTTATCGTGGAGGTTTTTTTGACCATGCGGCCTTCTATGGTGGCACATGCTTGAGAATATTCCATAACCTTCAGAGATTTTCTGAGGATATGGATTTTACTCAAACAGAGAAGGATCCTAACATTCATCTGGAGAATTATTTTCCTCAACTGATTGAAGCCTTCAAGTTGACAGGCAGAGAGGTTACGATTAAGAAGAAGGAAAAGAAGACTTTCGGTAAGGTAGAGTCAGCATTCTTGAAGGACAATACCGATGTGTATGACATTGCTTTCCAAACAGAAAAAACAATCAAGGTAAAGATAGAACTGGATACTGACCCTCCACTGGGATTTGGAACAGAACATATAACGCTTTTGAAGCCTTTTTCTACTATGATACGTTGCGTAACTCTTCCTGACCTATATGCAGGTAAGATGCACGCTCTTTTGTATCGTAACTGGAAGACCAGAGTGAAGGGACGCGACTGGTACGATTTTGAGTGGTATGTACGAAATCGCATCCCCCTGAACTTTGCTCATCTGCAAAAACGTATTGCCGAATTCAACGGCATTGAACTGAACAAGGAAGATTTTGTGACTGCATTACACGAACGACTGTCAACCACAGACATTGAATCTGTAAAGCAGGATGCTACGCGTTTTGTCTTCAACAAAAGCGAGCTCGATATCTGGTCGAACGACTACTTCCTCAAGCTGGCAGATATGATGGTGTTTAAGGAATAGCGATTGCAAAAAAAGTACTTCTGTTTTTTGAATTATTCTCCAAATGTTACTTTATTACTCTCGCAAACAATAAACACGAAGAAATATGAAGCGAGTATTTATTAACATGGACAATGTGCTGGTGGACTTCCAGTCGGGACTCGACCAGGTAAGTGAAGAGATAAAGGTTGAATATTCATGGGAAGAACGGAACTTGTTAGTTCAGTGGCGAATGGATTCAGTTTGGCTCCGAAATATACCTAATTGGGAGAGTGTGCTCGATTGTAACTTTTTTGTTAGTAACAAACTTCTTACTTATTTTTTAATTATTTTTCTTATATAACTCTACACTTGCCCTGCGAATTAAATGAATGTAGTTTCTTTCATCCTCTCCCTTGAATCTTCCGAAATGCCTCTAAATAAAGGNNAATCCCTTTTTTTCGTTAAAGAAGAAAAAAGCTGCCATTGATTTTGAATTCTTTGATGTTTGTTTCTATATTCCTGATACAAACATTAAAAAAATCAAGATTATGACAACAACAATTTCTACAAGTTCAAAGAACCAGTTCACAAAGATTCGTAAGTACCTCACCAACAAAAGAATCTTCTTCACCCCATCACTCAACAACGGGGTCTATGCCCTCACCATCTTCGACCTCACCAACATCGAAATCAACTCTCTCATCACCAAAATGACCAAACACTTCCACCTCTCACCCAAACAGCAGGAGCCTCAGGCTCTTGCTGCCTAAATTTTTACTTGATATGTTACTGTTATCAGAAATAATNNTGTCGTTTAAACTTAATTCAAAAGCAGCAAAACAGATTCCTAATTGGGAAGAATTCAGAGAAAAAGTACTTAAGGATGTTATTACAGATCTTGAAGGCTATTCTTTTTCAAAATGGGAGGATTATTTGGGTGAACTGGGGCACCGTAAGGTAACAATGAAACAGACAGGATGTCGTGTGGAACTTATATGCGAAGCTCCAGAATGGCGAATCTTTGATGTCTTTGTATACAAGACTGTGGAAGAAGTGCCGCATAATCCTTATAATTACTAAACCAACAAATTGACCAAATTATGAAAAAAGATATTGGAAAAATCAAAGAGGAAGAAATCAGCCATCTCAAAGATGCAGTAATGGAGTATCCTACATGGGAGTGCTTTAAAGATATCATAGAAGAAGCGAAAGAGAATGATTTTCCTTCTAAACATTTCGGAACAGAGCCATTGTCTAATGGAAACAAATTAATATCAGTAACTGCAACGCAAGAAATAGGAAATAAGATAAAAGGTCAGTATGTCGGTATTGATGTCCCCGTTTTATTGAGACCAGAGAAAGGCGGTAACGGGAATACCATCATTATTGTAGGTGAATCCCCATTAAGGGATAAGAAAGTTTTCAATAACCCCAATGATATTCTTTTAGGAACTCCCTATGCCATACATCAAATGTTTAATTGCCCTTCTCAATGTAATGTATATAAAAAGATTTTTAGCGACCTATTNNTATTAAGATATGGTGGGAAGGGAAAAAACTGAACGTATATAAGAGTGATGAGAATCTTTTTAACCAAGAGTTTGAGAAATTAAGTGGTAAAAAAGTAATTGTGGCTTGGGGGAAGCGAGCTAAAGAAAAATTGGAAAAGATGGGACGTCAGTTTATACAATTACCTCATCCGAGTCAGCAGAACTGGAACAACTGGAAATTGAGAATTTTTGAGAAGGCAGTATATCATAAAGGAGAAGATTATGCCAAGAAATTATATCCTGATGAAGAATTTAGCACGACTTCAGAAGTTATCGTAGCAAATGAGGCCGTTAAGGAGATTCTCGAATCGGATATTGTCAAGGCACTATAATGAAATCATAGCTGACCAAGTAAAAACATGGTTGTAATATCATAAAGAAGGAGTAATCAATAATAAGAACCAGTCGTGGAAAGTNNCCTTCTAATCCTGTAGTAGAAAGGTCTTGGGATGCCGTATTTATTGCAAAATGATGGAAAGATTCAAAAAAGTTTCGTGCTTTTTTGAATTTTTTCTTTTATGTGCCTATTATTAAGTCATAACATTAAAAAATGATTGATTATGGGTAAAGAATTAGAAAAGTATTTAATTGAGATTTTTAAGACTCCATTACTCAGTATCGAAGAGGAAATTGAGTTAGCGAAGGCTGTACAGCAGAAGGGTACTGACTGCGACGAGATGAAAAAACTGGTGAAGTACAACGAACGATTCGTTGTGAGTGTTGCCAGACAATATCAAAACAAAGGCCTTTCGCTTGAAGAGTTGATAAAAGCTGGTCGCGAAGGACTTGCGAAAGCTGCCTTGAAATATGATGCCAGTCGTGGCTTTAAGTTCATCGCCTATGCCGTGTGGTGGATTCGCAGAGACATTCTTGCTGCTATCGGAAGCTCTGATGTCGACGTCGTCAATCCTATTCATGACCCTGCCATTCTTCAGGATCTCTGCAATAACGGGAGTAAGAGTGCTGCCCTTAAACTTGGTCAGCTTTATGACAAAGGTGACGAGAAGAACGGTATCTTCAGAAATCCAGTGAAAGCCAGAAGATATTTCAAATTGGCTGGTAAGAAATATGAATACGTACCAGAAGAGGAAGATCCGCATGAGGCTGATTTTTTTCTGCGTGGCTCTGCTGAAGAACTTGCTGCTGTTAAGATACTCGTAGATGAGCTTGCCCAGAAATATGGTGAGCCAGCAAACGAACTTGGCCTTTATATCTCGATGAACGTCCTGATAAAGACGCTTGTTGGTTCGCACTACTACGACGGAAATTTGCTAACGATGAACACAGATGATCCAGAATGTATTGTGCTGCATGCTGAGGCCAACAGAGTGGAGCCCTTGCTATATGCGCTGCGCCAGGCATTCCCTAATCTAAACATTGAGGCGAAAGAGACCAAACTGCGTTAAATTGTAAATAGAATGGACGACAAGAAAAAGGCACAGTTAAAGGCTATCAAACATGTGCAAGAACTGGCTGAAGACTACCAGAAGAATCGTAAACAAATCGAGAAGAAACTGCTAAAACTCTTCAAGAGTTATTGCATCACTAAGTAGTAAATATAATGTATATGGCAACAAAAACAAAAAGTAAGGAATTGACACTGCTGCAGGCTATTGAGCGTGTGGTGGAGTTGGCAGAGGACTCGAAGATGAGCAAGGAGTTTATGAAGAAAGCCAAAACTGAGATACAATTGTTGGCTAAGAGTTATGGTATCACGGAACGACAGGCTGTGCTGTTCTGTGTTTGCATGGAGAAAGGGCCTTGCCGTGTAGATTATAGCGATTTGGCAAATCATCTGGATATGCATAAGATCAGCGTGTTGAGTTATGCCAGCGATATTGATGCATTAGTGCGTCGCAGGTTGCTGCGCTTTAGGGACGTGAAGGATGAAGACGACTTTGATATTCCCACAGTCGTGATACGTTGCCTTAAGCATAATGAGGTGTATCAGATCCCCCAGCGGAAAGGTTTGGATTGTGCATCGATGTTCGAGCTACTTGAATTGTGGTTTGAGGACTTGAGTGACGGAGCAATCTCTGCGCACGAACTCTGCGAGGAGTTGCAGACACTCTATCAAGACAATCCACAAGTGGGTTTTGTCAAGCACCTGAAGGAACTCAATCTTAGTCCTAATGATCAGATGATGACGTCTTTCTTCTGTCATAAACTGCTAAATGATGACGACGATGATATCCGTTTCAACCAGATTGAGGATTTGTTCGACAATAAAAGTGATTTCAATGTTGCAAGGGCAAAACTGAGAAGGGGTGAGCATTGTCTGCAAAAGAAAAAGGTGATTGAGCATCGTTGTGTAGATGGGCTGGCTGATGTGACTAAATATAAACTGACGGATAGTGCCAAGCGTATGCTGTTGGCTGAGATGAATATTTGTGAAACAGAAGAGAAGTTGGCTGATCAACTCGATTACAGCAGTTTGACTGAGAAACAATTGTTCTTCCCCAAGGATATTCAGCGACAGGTGGAGGAGCTGGGTAGCTTCCTGCAGCCAGAGAACTATCAGAAGATTCAGGAGCGTATGAAAGAGAAGGGATTTCGAAATGGTTTTGCCTGCCTGTTCTATGGTTCACCTGGTACTGGTAAGACGGAGACGGTTTATCAGTTGGCGAGAAAGACGGGTAGGAATATCATGGTGGTGGATGTGCCGCAGTTGAAGAGCATGTGGGTAGGCCAGAGCGAGAAGAACGTAAAGGCACTCTTCGACCGTTATCGTGAACAGGTGAAACGAGCCAAACTTACACCAATCTTATTATTTAACGAGGCTGACGCCATCATCGGCAAGCGTAAGAATGGGGCAGAGAATGCGGTGGACAAGATGGAGAACTCGTTGCAGAACATCATCCTTCAGGAGATGGAACAGCTGGATGGTATCATGATTGCCACCACTAATCTGCAACAGAACATGGATAAAGCCTTTGAGCGCAGATTCCTCTACAAGATTAAGTTCGACAAGCCTACAGAAGAGGCGCGTGCCAACATCTGGCACTCGATGATACCAGACCTCAGCGAGTTGGATGTCCACACCCTGGCTTCGAAGTATGACTTCAGTGGTGGTCAGATAGAGAATATCGCCCGCCATTATGCCATCGACACCATCCTGCATGGTCAGAGCGAAGATGTGCTCCCCATGCTGATCCGCCACTGCGACAACGAACGCCTCGACGAGACGAACGTGAAAAAGATAGGATTCTAAAGAAAAAAACTTAATTGCTTTTGCCATTTGGTTTTTTTTCAGTAACTTTGCAACGAAATAGAATAACTATGGCAGAAGAGAATAACATCATTGAACCGCAGAACGAACAGGTGAGGTATGACGATGAGAACATCCGTCACCTGAGTGATATGGAGCATGTGCGTACCCGTCCTGGTATGTACATCGGCCGTTTGGGCGACGGCTCCTTGCCTGAGGACGGTATCTACGTGTTACTGAAAGAGGTGATTGACAACTCCATCGATGAGTTCAAGATGCATGCTGGCGACCGTATCGAGGTGAATATCGACGAGAATCTGCGTGTTGCTGTGCGTGACTATGGTCGAGGCATCCCTCAGGGAAAGTTGATCGAGGCCGTATCAGTGCTGAACACAGGTGGTAAATACGACTCCAAGGCGTTTAAGAAGTCTGTAGGTCTGAATGGTGTGGGTGTGAAAGCCGTCAATGCCCTAAGTTCACACTTTGAGGTACGCAGCTATCGTGAAGGAAAGGTGCGCAAAGCAATCTTTGCCCGTGGTGAGATGATCAGCGACGTGTCGGAGGACACACAGGATGAGAACGGCACCTATATCTTCTTCGAGCCAGACGATACGCTGTTCCTGAACTATAAGTTCCAGGATGACATCGTGGAGAATATGCTCCGTAACTATACCTATCTGAATACGGGACTGGCAATCATGTATAACGATCGTCGCATCCTCTCGCGTCATGGCCTGGAGGATCTGCTGAAGGATCGCATGACCAATGATGCCCTCTATCCCATCATCCATCTGAAGGGTGAGGATATCGAGATCGCCTTTACCCATTCCAACCAGTATGGTGAGGAGTACTACTCGTTTGTGAACGGTCAGCATACTACACAGGGAGGTACGCATCAGAGTGCCTTCAAGGAGCATATCGCCCGTACCATCCGTGATTTTTTTGGCAAATATGAGTATGGTGACATCCGTACAGGTATCGTGGCAGCCATCGCCATCAATGTGGAGGAGCCGATGTTCGAAAGTCAGACAAAGATCAAGCTCGGTTCTCTGACGATGGCCCCCGATGGTGTGAGCATCAACAAGTATATCGGCGACTTCATCAAGCAGGAGGTGGATAACTATCTGCATATCCATGCTGATGTGGCTGAGGTGCTTGAAGGAAAGATTAAGGAAAGCGAGCGTGAGCGTAAGGCGATGGCTGGTGTGACGAAACTGGCCCGTGAACGCGCCAAGAAAGCCAACCTCCATAACCGTAAGCTTCGCGACTGCCGTATCCACTTCAGCGATGTGAAGAACGACCGCAAGGAGGAATCGTGCATCTTTATCACTGAGGGTGACTCTGCCAGCGGAAGCATCACGAAGAGCCGTGATGTGAACACACAGGCTGTGTTCTCATTGCGAGGCAAGCCACTCAACTGTTTCGGACTCACGAAGAAAGTGGTCTATGAGAACGAGGAATTTAATCTGTTGCAGGCAGCCCTTGACATTGAGGAAGGTCTCGACGGATTGAGATATAATAAGGTGATTGTGGCTACTGATGCCGATGTGGATGGTATGCATATCCGTCTGTTGATAATCACCTTCTTCCTGCAGTTCTTCCCAGAACTGATTAAGAAGGGGCACGTCTATGTGTTACAGACACCACTTTTCCGTGTGCGCAATCGTCGTACGAAGATCAGAAACAAGCAGGTGATCGCTGACGCCGATGCCAAGAGTGAAAGGATTCAAGGCAACAAGAAGGGCGATTTCATTACTCGTTACTGTTACAGTGAAGAGGAGCGCCAGACAGCCATCAGCGAACTGGGTCCTGATCCGGAGATCACACGATTCAAAGGTCTGGGTGAGATCTCGCCGGATGAATTTGCAGGTTTCATAGGCCCTGACATCCGTTTGGAACAAGTGACGCTCAATAAGAACGATCAGGTGCAGAAACTATTGGAATATTACATGGGTAAAAACACAATGGAGCGTCAGAATTTCATTATTGATAACTTGGTAGTTGAAGAAGACCGCCCAGAAGAAGAGGAATATGAATAAGAACAAGATAATACTGGCAATGACATTGTCGTTGCTGACGATGACAGCTTCCGCACAGTTTAGGATTAAGGGAAACGAGGAGCCGCCTATACGCAAACTGCAGTATGCCGAGATGGCCATCACCAACCTCTATGTGGATAGTGTCGATGAAAAGAAACTGGTGGAAGATGCCATCCGAGGAATGATCGACAAACTTGATCCTCACTCCAGCTATCTTACACCTAAGGAAGTGAAGAGTTTGAATGAACCGCTTAACGGCAATTTCGAAGGAATAGGCGTGCAGTTTAATATGATTGAGGATACATTACTCGTCATCCAGCCTGTAACCAACGGACCGTCGGAACGGGTGGGTATCATTGCGGGCGACCGTATCGTGTCTGTCAATGATACGGCGATTGCAGGTGTGAAGATGTCGAAAGAGGAGATTATGAAACGGTTGCGTGGTCCGAAGGGGACGAAGGTGCATCTTGGCATTGTGCGTCAAGGCATTAAGGATTTGCTAAAGTTCACCGTGGTGCGCGATAAGATTCCTGTGAAGTCGATCGATGCCACCTATATGATCCGTCCAGGTATTGGCTTTATCCGTATTGGCAGTTTCGGTGCCACCACACACCAGGAGTTCTTAGAGAGTCTGAATAAATTGAAGGCAAAGGGTATGCAGCACCTGATACTTGATCTGCAGGAAAACGGTGGCGGCTATCTGAAGGCTGCTGTAGATATCTCAGAGGAGTTTTTGCAGAAAGGAGATCTGATTGTCTATACCGAAGGTCGTAAGGTGCCACGTATGGACTATACCGCCAATGGTAACGGTGCCTTCCAACAGGGAAAGGTGGTGGTGCTGGTAGATGGTTATACGGCTTCGGCTGCAGAGATTGTGACAGGTGCCATTCAGGATCAGGATCGTGGTATCGTTGTGGGACGCCGTACCTTTGGTAAGGGTCTTGTGCAGCGTCCTATCGATCTGCCTGACGGTTCGATGATCCGCCTCACCATAGCTCATTATTACACGCCCTCAGGTCGTTGTATCCAGAAACCTTATACCAAGGGCGACGGAAAGGATTATGCTATGGATATGATGAAGCGTCTGAAGAGTGGCGAGTTGACAAATGCTGACAGTATCCATTTTGCCGACTCCCTGAAATATGAGACGTTGCGTGAACATCGTACCGTCTATGGTGGTGGTGGTATCACGCCAGATGAGTTTGTGCCGCTCGACACCACACTCTATACCAATTTCCATCGTGAACTGGCAGCCAAGAGTATCGTGATCCAACAGAACCTGCGATACGTAGATAATAATCGTAAGGAACTGCAAAGTCGCTGGCCATCGTTTGCTGACTTCAAGGAACAGTATGAGGTGCCACAGAGTCTGATTGATGCTATTGTGGCAGAGGGTGAGAAACAAAATATCAAACCTAAAGATGAGGCTGAACTCGATAAGACCCTGCCTTACTTGAAGATGCAACTCAAGGCACTTATTGCCCGTGATCTATGGGACATGAGTGAATACTTCTCCGTATTCAATGAACGGAGTGAAATGGTGAAAAAAGCATTGGAAGTGATCATGAAATAAAAAGATAAAAGGTTTCCCCGAATCAGGGAAACCTTTTATTATAGCAGTTCCTTAGGCATCAGCTCCTGAGCCCGTTGGAAGTCTTCTGGTGTGTCGAGCTCATAGGAGAAGTAATGGGTGGTATCCACCACCTTAAATGTATGTCCTTGAGGGATGAGGCGTTCAAAGGCGCGCTCATAGAAGATGTCGATCAGCCCTTCCTGAAGAATCATCTGGTCAAGTTCGCGAGCCAAGGCCTCACTATAATCAGCAGTGATCTTCTCGATACCTACCGACTCGCCCATTGCATCTTCTGGGCGACAGGTCTTGCTGATCTCCGTGATACGATTATCCGCATCAATGACAACTTTCATCTCCTCCTCACCCAACTCATGTCGATTAATGGCAAGTGCCGATGTCTGTTCCTGGGCGATACGCACAACGGCAGCAGGATCGCAGAGGATATCGCTGTCCATCAATAGGAAGTCGCAGCCACGTACCTTCTGACAAGCCATCCAAAGCGAATAGATGTTATTATTATGTTCGTAATCGGTGTTGTCGAGGAAGTGAAAAGTGAGAAGTGAGAAGTGAGAAGTGAGGAAATCGCGGATCATTTCTCCACGATAGCCTGTGACCACCAAGAACTCCTGAATCCCAGCCAGGCGCATAGCATCAATAGTACGCTCCAGTAGTGTGCGTTCTCCTACCTTTAACAGACACTTCGGTTTTGTGTCTGTCAGAGGACGCAGGCGCTTGGCCATACCTGCTGCAAGGATAACACCTATCATTTCTTCACAATCTTTAGGATGGTATCCACGACGGTCTGTGTCTGTTCTTTACGTCCCAGTGTGATACGGAGACAAGACTCCAAACCTTTGTCGGTCATAAACTTAATCTTATAGTCCTGAATCTTCAAAGCCTCCATCAGGGCATCCTTAATCTCAAGCGGATATTTGATGAGGATGAAGTTAGCCACTGACTTATACACCTTAAAACCAGGCAGGTTTCCGAGCTCCTTCTTATAGAGCTGACGACCCCATTCCATATCGTCAGCCACACGGCGATAGTGGTCGTCGGAATCAAGTGCAGCCAGTGCGACAGCCTCAGAGAAGCGGTTGTAACCTAAGTATTTGTTGATGTAACTCTCAAACTGATCGTGTCCCTTTCCGATGAAGCCGAAGCCGACACGAAGACCTGGTAGGCCATAGAACTTAGATAGTGTGCGAGAGATGATCAGGTTGCTATATTTGTTGACCAATGGTGCGATATAGTCTGTGTCGCTGGTGATGAAGCTGGCATAAGCCTCATCTATGAGTACCATTGTGTCGCTGGGGATATGTTCCATGATACGACCGATCTCCTCGGAACTCAGACCATTACCTGTGGGGTTGTTGGGCGAAGCGAGCAGCAGCATACGGGGGTGGATGCGGTTAGTGTACTCAATCACCTCATCGATGTCATAGGCAAAGGTATCGTCCTGCTCGTGGAGAGGGTACATCTCAAAAGTGCCGCCACACTCACTGGCCACACGGTTGTAGTACCACCAAGAGAACTCAGGAATCAGGATCTTCTTGTTGTCGCCCACCATCAGGAAATAATGGATGGCGTTTTTCAGCATATCCTCACCACCATAGGTCAGCAGCACCTGTTCCTCAGGTACCCCATAGATCTCACTTAACTTAACGGAGATCACACTCTTCTTACCCTGATCGTAGATGCGGGTATAGAAGCACAGCGTCTTAGGGTCGAAATTCTTGATAGCCTCCACCACTTTCTGGCTGGGCTCAAAGTTAAATTCATTTCTGTCGAGATAGTTCATGACAATATATTTTTTAATGTTTCATTCTTTCATTTTCATAAGGCCGATGCCGATGATGATCCAGATGATCTCTCGTACACGGCAGATGATGCTCACGAAGATACCAAGCGCCGCTGAGAGGCCCAAAGCAGCAATGGAGAGTACAAACCCACCCTCCTGAACACCCAATTGCATGGGCAGAAAACCAATGAGGTTGGCAAAGAGGGTTGTGAATGCCACGATGAGGATACTGTGTAGGAAAGTCAGCATCAGTCCGTCAAGACCGCCACCACAGTCGATGCCGAAGAGTAACAACATAAACATCACCTCCATACTCTGCACGACACGGGAGAGGTATTCGAGTACCAAACTTTTGTAGAAAGCTTTTGTATCCTGAGCATAAAGGGCAGCAATCTGTTCGTCGATATTCTTGATGGCCTCTGAATGGCGAGCCCAGAGCTTAAGGGTCCAACGCTTCATACCAGGAACACGACTGAGCACGCCTAATACATATTTCACCAGACCATTCTTATAGCCTCTTGAAATAATATAGAAGGCTGTCAGGCAGAACACCACGATGATACCTAAGATCAGACCGATGGCAACACTGATGGGCANNTAGATGAAGATGCTGATGAACCAGAACCAGAAGTGGGCAAAGAAATGCATCATGGCATAGAGAATGACACTCGATGTGGCATGCTGATTGTCGATATCCTTTGATAACTCCATGATGCGATAAGGCTCCCCCCCTAGTCCGCCTACAGGTGTAGCATAGTTCAGGGCATAACCGGTAATCGTGAGGCGATAGATACGCCAGAAACTGATGGGGGCCTTACCACCAATATTTCCTTCTATCATGGACTGCCAAGCCAGCGCATTCAACCAATAGACAACCACCCAGATACCGATGATGGGAATCAGCCAGTAGCCAGCATGGCACAGATGATCCCACAATTCGATGAAGCTGACATCGAATGTGAACAGCATCACCACCACAGCTGCGATGCCGAGGATGAAGAAGAGATTGTTCAGGCGTTGTTTAGTCCACTTCATAAATTGCTAATTAAAGTTTGTCCGCAACCTGTCGGCTGAATGACTCATGCCTGTGGTTGATATACCACGTGAGCAGTCCCATGCCGATGATCTCAAAGAGGAAGTTCATGGCAGGGATATCGAGCAGACAGAACAGGAAGAACCAAGATTCGCGGAAGTTGAAGGTGAGCAGACCATTCCACTTCATCAGTGACAGAGAATGGCGATGAAGCTCCTCACGTACTTCTGTGGGCATATTATCTGGACTGCCGTATTTCTCCTTCAGCAACTTCATCAGACGCTGGAACTGGGGCGTGGCTTTCTCCTGCTTCTTGGTGTAATCGACATACGACTTCTGAAATTGACGTTCATACCAAGGTGCGTCCTTTGGCAACTGGTCGTAAATCTCCTGCTGGCGCACGGAGTTGTCGAGCTCACTGCCCTTCTCTCCTTTCAAGAAGAAGAGATGTACCTGTATATAATAGTCGGCTAAGCGCTGTTGTCCGCCCATTCCCATAAAACCTGAGATCACTGACAGCACCAGAACGATGGCTGTTGCTATCATAGTGTTCTCTGGGGTATCGGCAATACCCAGGCAGTTGAATTCTATGTCGTGATGATAATAGAAACGATAAACGATACCCAGATAGATGGGCACGAACCAAGTGAAACCTGCCAGACCATCGAGAATACGTCCCATCTTACTCTTTTTCCCTGTGAGACGGGCCAGCTGCCCGTCGGTACAATCGAGAAAGTCGGCCCACATCAGCAAGAAGATGGCTGCGAGGTTATAGAACAGACCTGTCCACCCTTCGTAATAATAACAGCCACTGGCAAAGAGGAATGTGGTGCCTGCACCGATAATTATCGACCAAATGGTCACGGTATTGGGATGTATGTCGAATTTGGCGAAGAGCCGTGCCAATTGGAAACAGAAAGGTCGGATGACATGGAAATCGAGCCAGTCTTCTGTCTCTACGGATTTGAGGGACTGATAATATTGTTCGTTCATTGTCTATACGTTGATTTAGAATGTTAGCCTGAAGATATATCTGATACCCCATTTCTCGCTGGTGGGGAGATCGAGATAACTCATACGGCGTACATATTCGATATGGATCAGTTTGAAGATATTGTGGATACCTACAACCAGTTCGACATAGGGGCGCTTGGGATCCATAACGTGACAACCTTTGGGGAAGTACATCAGTTTGTCGCTACCCTCGTTCTGAGGCAGGAAGGGATTGTTCTTATCCGTTAGGTCACCCCAAAGCATGTTTACGGCGAAGTATTCACGCCACTTCAGTTTCTTGATAAGCGGAATACGGTTGAAGAACTTTCCGTTCAAGTCCCAGGAAAGCATCATCGAAGCATAGCGGTCGTTCAGGAACTCCATGTTGTTAATGAGGTTGAACATCTCTTCCTCAATGACGAACGACTGGTTGGCGGGTGGCTGGATAAGCAGCATATAAGGTACCTGGTTCCACTGGGCACCGGCTTTGAGGAACAGGTCGATTTTACCCCAGCTGTTCAGCCAGAAACGCTTGTAGATCTTTGCCTCAGTGATATTGTAAGAATACTCGCCACCCAGAATGTTCTTGAAACCGAAGGTGTGGCTCAAAGTCAATATGGGCGCGTCATGGTTGATGGCGATACGCCGTTGTTTGCTGTTGATCAATGTCTCGTCAGGTGCATAACGCAACTCGGCAAAGAGTTCTGTTGTACGCAGGAACTCATGATGGGCCACCATCTCGTCATTGTATTCTATCAACGGTTCACTGAGCTTACGGAACGACATGGCACCACAGGCCTCCATCTCTTCTGTCTTCAGCTTGAGAGTGGTCTTCAGACCACCATACATCTCATACTCAAAGCCCAGACGCTGGCGGTTAGAGAGTATCATCTTGTCGATGCCCGTCCACTTGAACGCTACAAGGAAGTTGTCCCTGTCTCTTATACACATCT
>LXOW01281723.1_pt1 | contig 15657 bp, 11 predicted proteins | sample 1368591 | NCBI WGS metagenome assembly LXOW01 (sample SAMN04884650, study PRJNA319009) | bovine gut metagenome | isolation source: Cow rumen | host: Bos taurus | place: Italy: Legnaro (PD) | collected 2014-07-09 | reverse complement strand
GGTATGGTTATCGCCAAGCCCGGCTCGGTGAAACCTCACCACAAATTCGAGGCTGCCGTCTATATCCTGAAGAAAGAGGAAGGCGGCCGTCACACCCCGTTCCACAACAACTATCGTCCGCAGTTCTACTTCCGTACCACTGACGTGACCGGTACCATCATGCTCCCCGAGGGACGCGAGATGGTTATGCCTGGCGACAACTTGACCATCACCGTCGAGCTGATCTCCGACATCGCCCTGAACGAGAACCTCCGCTTCGCTATCCGCGAGGGTGGCCGCACCGTTGGTTCGGGTCAGGTGACCAAGATTATTGAATAATCTGTAACCGGGTTATTGGTTATAGGTTATTGACGCTGAGTGCAACGCTTCTCAATAACCAATAACCTCTAACCAATAACCCATCCACAGGGGCATAGTTAAATGGTATAATGACGGTCTCCAAAACCGTAGTTGGGAGTTCGATTCTCTCTGCCCCTGCAAGATAAACCTAGAAAGATAAAAAAATGTCTAAGTTTGGTGACTATGTAAAGTCAAGTTACGACGAGTTGGTCCACAAGGTTTCGTGGCCTTCGTTTCGGGAGTTGCAGAGCAGCGCCGTGGTGGTTGCCGTGGCCGCTCTGATACTGGCCCTTATCGTTTTCGTGATGGATGTCGTCTTCGGCGTCCAGAGTATGGGCTGGAAAGGTATCCTCGGATACTTCTATGCTCTCATAGGATAGTTATCCATTACGGGTCTGTCTTGCTTCCCAATTTATTTGAGACAGATTCAGGATATGTAGGAGGATTCGAAACGTTACTGTGCGCCAGAATCCGAAAAATGAGAGAATTCAAGTATATTTCGCTATTCTTTTAGTACTACAACACAAACATGGAGCAGCTGTCAAAAAAATGGTATGTCGTCAAGGCAATCAGCGGGAAAGAGAAGAAAGCCAAAGAGTATATCGAGGGTGAAATGGTGAAGCGCGGTTGGCAGGACATCGTTCCCCAAGTGCTTGTTCCTACGGAGAAGGTTTACACCATCAAGAACGGAAAGAAGGTGCTCAAAGAGCGCAATTTCTTCCCGGGCTACGTGTTGGTGGAGGCCGTCATGTCGAAGGAGGTGGCATCCGTGATCCAAAATCTTCCCGATGTGCTCGATTTTCTGCGCGACACACAGAATGTCCCCATTCCGATGCGTCAAGCGGAAATCAACCGCATCATGGGCAGCATGGACGATCAACTTGACGCTGCAAACGGCATCATCGAGAAGTTCATCGTTGGCGAACCCGTCAAGGTGATCGATGGCCCGTTCAACAGTTTCAGTGGCGTGGTCGAAGAGGTCAATGAAGACAAGAAGAAATTGAAGGTTACAGTCAAAATCTTCGGTCGTAAGACACCTCTTGAACTGGGTTTCAACCAGGTTGAAAAGGAATAGTTTTAACACCTGTCTCTTATACACATCTGACNNCCATTAACCCGCCATGGCTGTCGACCGACAGCCTAAAGCAAAAAACGAACAAGTTCAATGGCAAAAGAAGTCGCAGGATTGATTAAACTGCAAATCAAAGGCGGTGCGGCGAACCCTGCTCCTCCTGTTGGACCCGCTCTGGGTGCCAAGGGTGTGAACATCATGGAGTTCTGCAAACAGTTCAATGCTCGTACGCAAGACCAAGCCGGTAAGATCGTACCTGTCATTATTACTGTTTACGCCGACAAGTCTTTCGATTTTGTTCTGAAGACTCCCCCTGTTGCCGTCCAGTTGAAGGAGATGTCCAAGGCGCAGAAAGGTTCCTCCGAACCCAACCGCGTTAAGGTTGCTTCCGTCACTTGGGAACAGGTGCGTCAGATTGCGGAAGCCAAAATGCCCGACCTCAACTGCTTCACGGTTGAGTCCGCTATGAGCATGGTGGCCGGTACCGCACGTAGCATGGGTATCACTGTTACGGGTGAGAATCCGCTGCAAAAGTAAAAAAGGTAAATTAACAGTGGTAGCACAGCTCCAGGTTGTGCGGTGACCACAAAAAATCAACAAAAATGGCAAAACTAACAAAGAAACAAAAGGAAGCTTTGGCCAAGTTCGACAAGATGCAGGTCTATTCCCTCGAGGAGGCTGTGGATATTGTCAAGAACATCACCTACACCAAGTTTGACGCTTCGGTCGATATCGATGTCCGTTTGGGTGTCGATCCCCGTAAAGCCAACCAGATGGTGCGCGGTAGCGTCACCCTGCCTCACGGCACCGGTAAGACGGTCCGCGTCCTCGTGCTCTGCACCCCTGAGAAGGAAGAGGAAGCCAAAGCCGCTGGCGCCGACTACTACGGTCTCGATGAGTATATCAACAAGATCAAGGGTGGTTGGACCGATGTGGACGTGATTATCACCATGCCCAACTGCATGCCCAAGATTGGCGCCCTCGGACGCATCCTGGGTCCCCGCGGTTTGATGCCCAACCCCAAGACGGGCACCGTCACCATGGAGGTGGGCAAGGCCGTCCAAGAGGCTAAGGCCGGTAAGATCGACTTCAAGGTCGACAAGTTCGGTATCATCCATACCGCCGTCGCCAAGGTGTCGTTCGACAGCCAGAAGATTGTCGACAACGCGAAAGAGGTGCTTCAGATGATCATGAAGTTGAAACCTGCCGCCGCCAAGGGTACCTATGTCAAGAGTATTGCTATCAGCAGTACCATGAGCCCCGGCGTCAAAGTCGACACCAAATCTGCTTCCTTGTAATTTCTAACGTTGTAAGGCTTTCATTATGAAAAAAGAACTGAAAGACCAGCTGATCGACAGCTTGTGCGAGGAGATTAAGGCTTATCCGCATCTTTACATCGCCGATATCGGAGGTCTCAACTCCGTTCAGACGAGCAAGTTGCGCCGTCTTGCCTTCCGCCGTGAGGTCAAGCTGGAAGTGGTCAAGAACACCCTTCTGATCAAGGCTATGGAGAAATCGGGTTTCGATTATTCCGAGCTCTTCCCCGTCATCAAGGGTGAATCCGCCATCATGCTTTCGAACACCAACAACGCCCCTGCCAAGCTGATCAAGGATTATCGCGCTGGCGACAAGAACGTCGCAAAGCCCGTCTTGAAAGGCGCTTATGTTGAGGAGTGCTTCTATATTGGCGAACAGCACTTGGAAGAGCTGGTCAGCATCAAATCCAAGAACGAACTCGTCGCCGATGTGGTCGCCCTGCTCCAGTCGCCCATCAAGAACGTTATCTCCCAGCTGCAGTCCGGTGGCAACACCATCTCGGGTGTTCTCAAGACTTTGGAGGAACGCGAGGCCTGACCACCCCGCAAATGAATGGGGTGGCTCCCTCATCAGCCGTAAAGTATTTGTAATTAAAAAAGTAAAAAACATTTAAATTTTATTTATCATGGCAGATATTAAAGCTATCGCTGAAGAATTGGTTAACTTGACTGTTAAGGAAGTTAAGGAACTTGCTGATGTCCTGAAAGAGGAATACGGTATTGAGCCCGCAGCTGCTGCTGTTGCTGTTGCCGCCGCTCCTGGTGCCGGTGCCGGTGCCGCCGCCGCTGAAGAGAAGACCTCTTTCGACGTTATCCTCAAGGCTGTCCCCGATGCAACCAAGAAGCTCGGTGTTGTGAAGGCTGTTAAGGATCTCGCAAGCCTTGGCCTGAAAGAGTCCAAAGAGCTCGTCGACAATGCTCCCAAGCCCGTTAAGGAGGGTGTCTCCAAGGACGAGGCTGATGCACTGAAGAAGGCTCTCGAAGAGGCTGGTGCTGAAGTTGAAGTTAAGTAAGTTTTCTAATAGAAAACGAGGTTGGGCATCTATCGATGCTTGACCATCGCGAGGAATAGGGCCTCCAGCATGTCTGGAGAGCCTATTCCTTGTTGCTGTGCTAATATCTTTCACTCTATCCACTCTTCTGCTTTTACGCTTTTTCATCTTTAATTTTTTGACCCTTGGCTAAACAACAATCTTCCGTAATTAACTTTGCGTCTGTGCGTAAGTTTGATTATCCGGATTTCTTGGATATTCAGCTTCAGTCGTTCCGCGAATTCTTCCAAATAGAGACTGACCCCGACGGTCGTCGCAACGAAGGTCTGTACAAGGTCTTCAAGGAGAATTTCCCTATCACGGATGCGCGCAACAATTATACTTTGGAGTTTCTGGACTACTTTATCGACCCGCCGCGCTACACCATTGAGGAGTGTATCGAACGTGGGTTGACCTACAGTGTCCCCTTGAAAGCCCGCTTGTTGCTCTCGAGCAACGATACCGAGAATGAGGATTTCAAAGCCATCGACCAGACGGTCTACCTGGGCATGATCCCCTATATGACTCCGAAGGGTACCTTTGTGATCAATGGCGCTGAACGTGTTGTGGTTTCCCAGCTGCACCGTTCCCCCGGCGTCTTCTTTGGTTCGCAGTTCCATTCCAACGGCACCCAGCTCTATTCGGCGCGTATCATCCCGTTCCGCGGCTCCTGGATGGAGTTTACCACGGACATCAACAATGTGATGTACGCCTACATCGACCGCAAGAAGAAGTTGCCTATCACCACGCTGCTTCGCGCTATCGGCTATGAGACCGACCGCGACATCCTCGACATCTTCAATATGGCCGAGGAGGTGAAGGTGACCAAGTCGAACCTGCAAAAGGCTATCGGCAAGCGTCTGGCCGCCCGTGTCGTGGAGACCACCACGGAGGACTTCGTCGATGAGGACACCGGTGAGGTGATCTCGATGGAACGTACCGAGACGGCTATCGATATCGATGTCGAACTCACGCAAGAGCATGTCGAGAAGATTCTGTCCCTGCCCGACGTGGAGTCGATTCTCGTCAAGGTCGAGGAACAGGACGGTGTCGATTACTCGATTATCTACAATACGCTGAAGAAAGACACAGCCAACAATGCCAGGGGCGCTGTGGAGTTTATCTATCGCTTGCTGCGTAACGCCGAACCACCAGACGAGGAGACGGCACGCGGCATTATCGAGAAGCTGTTCTTCTCCGACAAACGCTACGACTTGGGCGAGGTCGGCCGCTATCGTATCAATACGAAGCTCAACCTCAACGTGCCCAACGATGTGCGCGTTCTGACCAAGGAGGATATCACTTCCATTATCAAATATCTGATTGAGCTGATCAACCAGAAGGCTGAGGTCGACGATATCGACCACTTGTCCAACCGTCGTATCCGCACGGTGGGCGAACAGCTCTACAATCAGTTCGGTGTGGGTTTGGCCCGTATGGCACGCACCATCCGCGAGCGCATGAATGTGCGCGACAACGAGGAGTTTGGTCCTGCCGACCTGATCAATGCCAAAACCCTCTCCTCGGTTATCAATTCTTTCTTTGGAACCAATCAGCTTAGCCAGTTTATGGATCAGACCAATCCGTTGGCTGAGCTCACACATAAACGCCGTATTTCGGCTCTGGGTCCCGGCGGTCTGTCACGCGAGCGTGCCGGTTTCGAGGTGCGCGACGTGCACTATACGCATTACGGACGTCTCTGTACCATTGAGACGCCTGAAGGACCCAATATCGGTCTTATCTCTTCGCTCTGCGTTTTTGCGAAGATCAACAACCTGGGTCTGATCGAGACGCCCTACCAGCGCGTGGTCAACGGCCAGGTGCAGATTAACGAGGAGCCCATCTACCTCTCGGCTGAGGCTGAGGAGGACAAGACGGTGGCTCAGGCCACGACGGCACAGGATGCCGAGGGTCGTATCACCGAGGCACGTGTCAAGGCACGTCGCCAGGCCGATTTCCCCATCGTGGCTCCCGAAGAGGTCGACCTCATCGATATCGCTTCGAACCAGATCGCCTCTATCGCCGCTTCGCTCATCCCGTTCCTCGAGCACGACGACGCCAACCGCGCCCTCATGGGATCGAACATGATGCGTCAGGCTGTGCCGCTGCTCAACCCGGAGATTCCGCTGGTGGGCACCGGTATCGAGCAGTCGGTGGCACAGGATTCCCGCGTGCTGCTGAACGCCGAGGCCGACGGTGTGGTGGAATATGTCGATTCGACCAAGATCGTCATCCGTCACAACCGCACCGAGAAGGAACGTCTGGTATCGTTCGACGACGATGTCAAGGAATACAAGCTGACCAAGTATCAGCGTACCAACCACAGCACGGCCATCAACCTGCGTCCTATCGTCAAGAAGGGCGACAAGGTGAAGAAGGGCCAGGTGCTGTGCGAAGGTTACGCCACCCAGGCCGGCGAACTGGCACTGGGACGCAACCTGAAGGTCGCTTTCATGCCCTGGAAGGGTTACAACTTCGAGGATGCCGTCGTTATCTCCGATCGTGTGGTGCGCGAGGATATCTTCACCTCCGTCCATATCGAGGAGTTCTCGCTGGATGTGCGTGAAACCAAACGTGGTGTCGAGGAACTGACCCGCGATATCCCCAACGTCAGCAACGACGCCACCAAGGACCTCGACGAGAACGGTATCATCCGCATCGGCGCCGAGGTCAAGGAGGGCGACATCCTCATCGGTAAGATTACCCCCAAGGGCGAGTCCGACCCCACCCCCGAGGAGAAACTGCTCCGCGCCATCTTCGGCGACAAGGCCGGCGATGTCAAGGACGCCTCCCTCAAGGTGCCGCCTTCAATGCACGGTGTGGTCATCGACAAGAAACTCTTCTCCCGCGTGATTCGCGACCGCAAATCGCGCGCCAAGGACAAAGAGCTGCTGGCTCGTCCCGAGGAGGAGTACAACCTCGAGATGGCAGACCTCAAGGACAAACTGGTCGACCGTCTGCTGATTCTCCTGTCGGGCAAGGTGTCCAACGGCGTCTACTCCAACAGCAAGGAGGAGCTCATCTCCAAGAAGGTGAAGTTCACCTCCAAGTCGCTGAAGGGTATCGACTATATGGATGTCAACCCCAACAAGTGGACGACGGACAAGGAGACCAACAGTCTTATCAAGGAGTTGCTTAACAACTATAATATCAAGGCCCGTGAGATTTCCGGCCGTTTCATCCGCAACAAACTTACGCTCACTGTCGGCGACGACCTGCCCTCTGGAACGGTTCAGATGGCCAAGGTCTATCTCGCCATGAAGCGCAAGCTGCGCGTCGGTGACAAGATGGCCGGTCGTCACGGTAACAAGGGTATTGTGTCGAAGATTGTCCGCGCCGAGGACATGCCGTTCTTGGCCGACGGTACACCGGTCGACATCGTGCTGAACCCGCTGGGCGTGCCTTCGCGTATGAACCTGGGTCAGATTTACGAGACGGTGCTCGGTTGGGCCGGCCATGAGCTGGGCAAACGCTTCAAGACGCCGATTTTCGACGGTGCCACACTGGAACAGATCAACGGCTATATGCACGAGGCCGGTCTGCCCGAGAATGGACGTACCTACCTCTACGACGGTGAGACGGGCGAACGCTTCGACCAGCCTGCAACGGTGGGCTATATCTACATGCTCAAGTTGCACCACATGATCGACGACAAGATGCATGCCCGTTCCATCGGTCCCTACTCGCTGATTACGCAGCAGCCGCTGGGCGGTAAGGCCAACTTCGGCGGTCAGCGTTTCGGTGAGATGGAGGTCTGGGCACTCGAGGCTTTCGGCGCTTCGCACGTGCTGCAGGAGGTCCTCACCATCAAGTCCGACGACGTCACGGGTCGTGGCAAGGCCTACGAGGCCATCGTCAAGGGCGACAACCTGCCTACGCCGGGAACGCCTGAGTCGTTCAACGTGCTTGTGCACGAGTTGCGCGGCCTGGGTCTGGAGGTAACGTTTGATTAAATTGAAATATTTTGAAATTTGAAACCTATTGAAGCACATCTTCATTGTTCAACTTTCAACTTTCATCTAAAAGAGTATGGCATTTAAGCAAGATTCTCAAATAAAAAACGATTTCAATTCGATAACTGTCAGCTTGGCTTCTCCCGAATCCATCAAGACACGCTCCTATGGCGAGGTGACGAAGCCCGAGACGGTCAATTACCGTACCTACAAGCCCGAGCGCGACGGTCTTTTCTGTGAGAAGATTTTTGGTCCGACCCGCGACTGGGAGTGCCACTGCGGTAAGTACAAACGCATTCGCTACAAGGGTATCGTGTGCGACCGCTGCGGTGTCGAGGTGACGGAGAAGAAGGTGCGCCGCGAACGTATGGGCCATATTGAGCTCACGGTTCCGGTGGCTCACATCTGGTTCTTCCGCTCGCTGCCGAACAAGATTGGCACGCTGTTGGGTATCCCCAGCAAGAAACTGGACCTGGTTATCTATTACGAGAAGTTTATCGTTATCCAGCCGGGTAAGGCTGTCTTGAACGACACCCCCGTCAAAAAACTTGACTTGCTCAGCGAAGAGGAGTATTACGCTATCCTCGATTCGCTCCCCGAGGGCAACGATCAGCTGGAGGACACCGATCCCGATAAGTTCATCGCCGGCATGGGCGCCGAGGCGCTCCGCACGTTGCTGTGCGAACTCAATCTGGATAAGCTCTCCTACGAGCTCCGCGACCTCGCCGGTAAGGAGACCTCCACGCAGCGCAAACAGGATATCCTGAAACGTCTGAATGTAATCGAGTCGTTCCGCGACTCGCAGCGTCGTATGCAGGATCGTGGCATGGACAACCGTCCCGAGTGGATGATTATGGACATCATCCCCGTTATTCCGCCCGACCTGCGTCCGTTGGTGCCGCTCGATGGCGGTCGTTTCGCTACGTCGGATATCAACGAGCTCTACCGTCGTGTCATCATCCGCAACAACCGTCTCAAACGTCTGAAGGAGATCAAGGCTCCCGAGGTGATTATGCGTAATGAGAAGCGTATGTTGCAGGAGGCCGTCGATTCGCTGTTCGACAACAGCCGTAAGGTCTCCAGCGTGCGTGGCACCGACAGCAACCGCTCGATGAAGTCGCTGTCCGATTCACTGAAAGGTAAGCAGGGCCGCTTCCGTCAGAACCTGTTGGGTAAACGTGTCGACTACTCCGGTCGTTCGGTTATTGTCGTGGGTCCTGAACTCAAGATGCACGAGTGCGGTCTTCCCAAAGATATGGCTTCCGAGCTGTTCAAGCCGTTTATCATCCGCAAGATGATGGAGCGCGGCCTCGTCAAGACCGTCAAGTCCGCCAAACGTATTGTCGACCGCAAGGAGCCCGTGGTGTGGGAAATCCTCGAGAACATCCTGAAGGGTCACCCCATCCTGCTCAACCGTGCTCCTACGCTGCACCGTCTGGGTATCCAGGCGTTCCAGCCCAAGCTGGTCGAAGGTAAGGCCATCCGTCTGCACCCGCTGGTGTGTACCGGTTTCAACGCCGACTTCGACGGTGACCAGATGGCTGTCCACGTGCCGCTGGGCAATGCCGCGGTACTCGAGGCACAGCTGCTGATGCTTTCGTCGCACAATATCCTCAACCCCGCCAACGGTGCGCCTATCACGGTGCCGTCGCAGGACATGGTGTTGGGTCTCTACTATACCACCAAGCCGCGCCGCACCACCGAGACCGAGAAGGTGCTGGGCGAAGGTGCCCGCTTCTATTCTCCCGAAGAGGTGATTATCGCTTTCAACGAGAAGCGCGTGTCGCAGAATGCTTGCATCTCTGTCCGTCTGGCCGATTCGCACGGTCGCGACGAGTTCGAGTATGTCAAGACCGACAAGACCTTCATGGAGGTGATTAAGGATAAGAACGGCAATGTGCTGACCGATATCGACTGCGCCACGCCGGCCGAGCAGGCCGAGCGCTGCCGCACCGAGTTCGAGGTGCTGCGCGACAAGGACGGCTACCCCGTGGTCGACGCCAAGGGTCACTTCATCAAGACCGACCGCTTGCGCACGACGGTGGGACGCGTCCTCTTCAACCAGGTGGTGCCCAAAGAGTATGGCTTCATCAACATGGTGCTGGGCAAGAAGTCGCTGCGCGATATCATCGGCGACCTCTTCACAGCCTGTGGCAATGCGGTGACGACCAATTTCCTCGACGATATCAAGAATATGGGTTACCGTCAGGCTTTCCGCGGCGGTCTCTCCTTCAACCTGGGCGACGTGCTCATCCCCTCGGAGAAAGAGGCGATGATCGAGAAAGCCAACGAGGAGGTCGAGGAGGTTATGTCGCAGTATGCGATGGGTCTTATCACCAACAACGAACGTTACAACCACGTTATCGATATTTGGACCAATACCAACAACCAGCTTACCGAGACGCTGATGTCGCGCCTGAAGGTCGACAACCAAGGTTTCAACCCCGTCTACATGATGTACGACTCGGGAGCTCGTGGTTCGAAGGAGCAGATTCGTCAGCTCTCCGGTATGCGTGGTCTGATGGCCAAGCCGCAGAAGGCTGGTGCCGCCGGCAACGAGATTATCGAGAACCCCATTATCTCCAACTTCAAGGAGGGTCTGTCGGTGCTCGAGTACTTCATCTCGACCCACGGTGCCCGTAAGGGTTTGGCTGATACCGCTTTGAAGACGGCTGACGCCGGTTACCTGACCCGTCGTCTGGTCGACGTAGCACACGATGTCATTATCAACGAGGAGGACTGCGGCACGCTCCGCGGTCTGCCCACCACGGCACTCAAGAAAGGCGAGGACATTGTCCAGTCGCTGGGCGAGCGCATCCTGGGTCGTACCTCGGTACACGATATCTATCATCCTATCACCAATGAGCTCATTGCCAAGGCTGGCGAGGAGCTGACCGAGAGCATCTGCAAGAAGATCGAGGAGTCGCCCATCGAAGAGGTGGAGATCCGCTCGGTGCTCACCTGCGAGTCGCGTCACGGCGTCTGCGCCAAGTGCTATGGCCGCAACCTGGCCACGGGCCGCATGGTGCAGAAGGGCGAGGCTGTCGGTGTCATTGCCGCACAGGCTATCGGTGAGCCTGGTACCCAGCTGACGCTGCGTACCTTCCACGTCGGTGGTGTGGCCGGTGGCAACATCGGTACTACCTCCAGCATTCAGGCCAAGTACGACGGTCGCCTCGAGATCGACGAGCTGCGTTTTGTCCCCTACGAGGAGGACGGCAACAAGTATAACGTGGTGATGGGTCGTTCGGCTGAGATGCGTGTGGTGGATGTCAAGACGGATGTCACGCTCTCTTCGGCGCTGATACCTTACGGTTCGAAACTCTACAAGAATTCGGGCGATATGGTCTCCAAGGGCGATCTGATTGCCGAGTGGGATCCCTACAACGCTGTTATCATCTCCGATGTGAGCGGTCGCGTGTCGTTCGAGAATGTGATTGAGAACGTCACCTATCGTGTCGAGTCCGACGCCCAGACCGGTCTGCAGGACAAGGTGGTTGTCGAGTCGCGTCAGCGTACCAAGAACCCCGCCCTGAATATCGTCGACGACGAGGGTAACATCCTGAAGGTGTACGACCTTCCGGTGGGTGCCCATATCGGTGTCGAGCAGGGTCAGATGCTGCGTGCCGGTGACATCATGGTCAAGATTCCGCGTTCGTTCGGTAAGGCTGGCGATATCACGGGCGGTCTGCCGCGTGTCACCGAGCTCTTCGAGGCCCGCAACCCGTCCGACCCCGCCATCGTGGCCGAAATCGACGGTATCGTCTCCATCGNNCCCCGCCATCGTGGCCGAAATCGACGGTATCGTCTCTATCGACAAGAAGCTGAAACGTTCCAGCCGTCAGGTGACCATCACCTCCAAGACGGGCGAACATCGTTCATACCTTATCCCCACCTCCAAGCAGATCCTGGCTCAGGATCAGGACTATGTCAAGGCAGGTACGCCGCTCTCCGAGGGCGCCATCACCCCGGCCAGCATCTTGGCCATCAAGGGACCCATGCGCGTGCAGGAGTACATCGTCAACGAGGTGCAGGAGGTTTACCGTCTGCAGGGTGTGAAGATCAACGACAAGCACTTCGAGGTCATCGTGCGCCAGATGATGCGCAAGGTCCAGATCGAGGATCCCGGCGACACCCGCTTCTTGGAAGGCGAGTTGGTCAACAAGATCGACTTCCGCGAGACCAACGACCAAATCTTCGGCATGAAGGTTGTCGAGGACAAGGGCGACAGCACGGTCTTCGAGAAGGGTCAGATTGTCACCGCCCGTCAGCTGCGCGATGAGAATTCGTCGCTGCGCCGTCAGGACAAGAAGCTGGTCTCTGTACGCGACGCCAAGCCCGCTACCGCCAAGCAGATTCTGCAAGGTATCACGCGTGCTTCGCTGCAGACCAAGTCGTTCATCTCGGCTGCGTCGTTCCAGGAGACGACCAAGGTGCTCACCGAGGCTGCCATCAATGCCAAACAGGACTACCTCGAAGGCATGAAGGAGAACGTCATCGTGGGTCACCTTATCCCCGCCGGTACCGGTCTGCGCGAATACCAGAATATTCTGGTGGGCGCAGAGCAGGATATGGCCGCTGCCGAATAATAACTATGTGAATTCAATGCGATAGAGATGGCTTATTCACCGTCTCTATCGCTTTTTAATCTGAAAATAAGAGAAACAATGGAAAAGAATAATAAAAACAACGTCTCGAATCTGAATATCGACATTGCGCCCGAGGTGTCGGCAGGTGTCTACAGCAATCTCGCTATCATCTCCCATACGCCGGCTGAGATGGTGCTCGATTTCGCACAGATGCTCCCTGGCAACAAGAATGCCGCCGTGCGCAGCCGCATCATCATGAACCCCATCCACGCCAAACGGCTGTTGATGGCGCTGAACGACAATATTCAGAAGTATGAGAGCCAGTTTGGCCCCATCGAGGAACCCAAGGTTCCTATGCAGGGCGACACGGTGCCTTACGACATTATCGGCAAGGCATAAGGCGTTGTCCGTTGAAAGACTAATCCCTGATGATGAAGGTCTCGCCCTGCGGTGAGACCTTTATTATTTTGCTCCCGCGACATTCGGCGCTGAGCAGCTCCGGCAGCGGCGCCACGCAGTAGTCCACCGCTGTGCGGATGGCTGTCTCGATGTCGACCTCGCTTTTGGGGGCGGGGTGTCCCGACAGGTTGGCCGAGGTGCTGACGATGGGGTGCCCCAGTTCGGACAGCAGCTGCTGGCAGAATGCGTGTCTCGGCACGCGCACACCCAGCGTGCCGTCGTCGGCCGGCAGGTTGGCGGCAACAGGTTGTGCCAGCCATGTTGTGGGCATGATGACGGTGGTGGGACGCTCGGCATTGAGTAGCAAATCCCGCACGGGAAAGGGCAGCTGTTCGGAGAGCATCGCAGGGGTGGCCAGCACCAGCATGGCTTTGCTGCGGACGCGCTGTTTGATGCGATACAGCTTCTCCACCGCCGCCTCGCAGCAGGCGTCACAGCCAATGCCCCAGATGGTGTCGGTAGGGTAGAGCAGGGTGCCGCCGTCGCGCAATACGGAGAGGGCGTCGGTCAACAGGGTGTTCCTATCTATGCTATTTGCAGTCATAAAGGTGTGCGAATAGTGCAAAAGTACGGAAAAAAATCGTATATTTGCACATTAATACAGTTGACCTATTCGATAATTCAATACGTTTTACTAAAATTTTACATTTATGAAAGGACATCCAAAAGGTCTCATTGCCGCGGCATTGAGTAACATGGGCGAGCGTTTCGGCTACTACATTATGAATGCCGTGCTGGTGCTCTTCCTCTGCTCCAAATTCGGACTTCCCGAGGAGAAAGCCACGCTCATCTATTCCATTTTCTACATGGGCATCTACATTCTGAGCCTGGTGGGCGGTATCATCGCCGACCGGACCCAGAACTACAAGGGCACCATCCAGTCGGGTCTTCTGGTGATGGCCACAGGCTACATCATCCTGGCTATCCCCATCTTGGCTACGGCGGGCAACATCAGCTGGCTGCTTCCGCTGACCTGCCTGGCGCTGTTCCTCATCGCCTTCGGTAACGGTCTTTTCAAGGGCAACCTGCAGGCCATCGTCGGTCAGATGTACGACAACTTCGAGGCTGAGGCTGCCAAGCAGGGTCCCGAGGCACTGCGTATTGCCAAGGGCAAACGCGACAGCGGTTTCCAGATTTTCTATATGTTCATCAACGTGGGCGGCTTGGTGGCTCCTTTTGTGGCTCCGCTGCTCCGCAGCTGGTGGCTGGGTCGCAACGGCTTTGAATACAATGCCGACCTTCCCGCTCTCTGCCACCAGTTCCTGGCCCAGGGCGCTGCCATCGGCACCGACGCCATGACCAAGATGACCGAGCTCTTTGCCAACATGCACATCGTGCTGCCCGAGGGCGAAGCGGCTGCCGAGGTCTGCCAGAACTACCTCAATGTGTTCAACACGGGTGTCCACTACTCGTTCATTGCCTCTGTGGCGGCCATGCTCATCTCCCTCTTCNNCATCTCCCTCTTCATCTTCCTCAGCACCAAGAAGCGTTTCCCCACACCCGCCAAGAAAGCGGCTGCCGAAAGCGTCAGCTATACCGCCGAGGAGAAGCTGGCTATGGCCAAGGAGCTCAAACAGCGTCTCTATGCCATGTTCGCTGTGCTGATTATCGCCGTCTTCTTCTGGTTCTCGTTCCACCAGAACGGTACCTCCATGTCGCTCTTCGCACGTGACTTCGTCCACACCGAGAGCCTGGCTCCCGAAATCTGGCAGGCAGTCAACCCGTTCTTCGTCATCGTGCTCACCTTCCCCATCATGTGGCTCTTCGAGGGTCTCACCCGTCGCGGCAAGGGTATTTCCACCCCGCGCAAGATTGCCATCGGTATGGGTATCGCGGCTTGCGCCTATCTCTTCATGACCATCTTCTGCAAGATGCAGGGCTATCCTTCGGCCACCGAGTTCCGTGCCCTCGACGCCACTACCGCTGCCGGTCTCAAGGCCATGCCGTGGGTGCTCATCGTCTACTATTTCTTCATGACGGTCGCCGAGCTGTTCATCAGTCCGCTGGGTCTGAGCTTCATCTCCAAGGTGGCTCCCAAGAACCTGCTGGGTCTCTGCCAGGGTCTCTGGCTGGGCGCTACGGCTGTGGGTAACGGCTTCCTCTGGATTGGTCCGCTGCTCTACAACAAGTTCCCCATCTGGGAGGCTTGGGTGGTCTTCATGGCGGTCTGCCTGCTCTCCATGATTGTCATGCTCTGCATGGTGAAATGGCTGGAGCGCGTCACTGGCGAACGTGCCGCCCTCGATGCTGCCAAGCAGCAGGCTGAATAAGCTTTTTCAATCTCATCATAGCAATGCGGAACCAGCCCGAAGCGACTGGTTCCGCATTGTTTTTTAATGCAATATAACGACAACTCCCACGTTATTGTTATAGAACCAATTATTACCCCAAGTTATGAAACGTATCGTCCTTCTTGTTTCTCTTTTGCTGTCGTTTTGTGCCGTCTCCCAGGCGCAGCTGCTCTACCGCATCTCGGGCAACGGGCTGCAGCATCCGTCTTATATCATCGGCACCCATCATCTGATCGACGCCCAATTCACGGCCCAAATCACCGGCCTGAAGGAGGCGATGGAACAGACCGATCAGGTCTATGGCGAGGTGGTGATGTCCGATATGATGAATCCCGACAGCATGAAGGCGATGCAGGAGATCTCCCTGCTGCCCGATGGCAAGACTCTGCGCGACGTGATGACCGCCGACCAGTTTTCGCGTCTCGACTATTGCTTCCAGGAACAGCTGGGGGTGAAGCTGAGCAGCGAGCAGCTATACAACGCACTGGGTCACATGACGCCCGCCGGTCTCTCCTCCTACCTCACCGTGATGCTCTATATGAAGAGTCATCCCGAATCCAACATTCAAACTGCTATCGACAGCTGGTTTCAGTCTGAGGCGCTGCGG
>LXOW01395423.1_pt1 | contig 15670 bp, 14 predicted proteins | sample 1368591 | NCBI WGS metagenome assembly LXOW01 (sample SAMN04884650, study PRJNA319009) | bovine gut metagenome | isolation source: Cow rumen | host: Bos taurus | place: Italy: Legnaro (PD) | collected 2014-07-09 | reverse complement strand
TAAACTCAAAGGTACGGCGGTCGTTGTTCTGCACCTCATCGCGGGAGTAAACAGCCACTTGTCCTTTCTCATCATACTGATAATGATGGATATAGAGCGGATTGCCGTAATCGTCGTTTTCTGTCACCGTGTCGGGACGACCATTCACGTATGTGGTGGTTTTCTCTACATAGTCCAATTTCCCGTTCACGTAAACCTCCTGCTTCACCAGCTGATTATCGGCATCGTAATAGTATTTGGTGACATATTCGTCAGAAGCATCGCCATAATAGTTCGACTGCGCCACCAACTGATGCGCTTCATCGTATTGATTGACAGTTTTTTGCAACAGAATATGGTCTTGGTCATACTGTTCAGCCTGCAACAGCTCTCCATTGCCGTCGTACGTATTGACGGTCAGTGTGTTCAGAGAGCCATCGGGTTCGTAACGTTCCTCGCGGATAATCCGACCTTGGTCGTCATATTCAGCGAAACCTTCCGTATATTCCACGGGTTCAATATCTTGCGCATCATATCCGACACGTTGGTATTCTTTCTTGATGATTTTTAACGTTTTCATTTTCTTGCGTTCTAAATTTTGGGCAAAGATACATTTTTTAGACGAAAGGGAACAGACTAAAGGCAATAGAAAAAGGCGACCCGTGAGAGCCGCCTTTTATCATATTATCAATCAATGGATTATCCAAGGAACGGATAGCCGTAATCGGTTGCAGGAACGTAGGTTTCCTTGATGCAACGAGAGCTGATCCAGCGGACAAGGTTGAGCATACTGCCGGCCTTGTCGTTGGTGCCGGATGCACGTGCACCGCCGAAGGGTTGGCAACCCACAACAGCACCTGTCGGCNNGAGCCGGTGAGAGCGTACGGAGAGGTCTCGTCGCAAACGTGCAACATCTCTTCGTATTTGTCATCCTCATAGACGTACACCGTGATGACCGGTCCGAAGATCTCCTCGCGGATAGACTCGTAATCCGTGGTCTTAGCCAGGATGATAGTGGGCTCCACGAAGTAACCGACAGACTTGTCGTAGTTACCGCCGAGCACGATTTCAGCATCCTTGGAAGCCTTTGCGCGATCGATGTAACCAGCGATATTGTCGAAAGATTTCTCATCGATGACGGCATTCACGAAGTTGGAGAAGTCGCGAACATCACCCATCTTCACGGTCTTCATCATATCTTTAATATGTTTCAGCGTATCAGCCCAAATGGATTTGGGAACGTAAGCGCGGGACGCAGCAGAACATTTCTGACCTTGGTACTCGAAAGCGCCGCGGAGGATAGCCACTGCCAACTCGCGTGTGGGAGCGGTCTTNNGCCACGTCGCTGATAACGGAACCGCTGCCGGGCAGGAAGTTGATGACGCCGTCGGGAAGACCAGCCTCCTGGAGGAGTTTCATCAGGTAGTAGTTGGAGAGGATAGCCGTAGTGGACGGTTTCCAGATGGTAACGTTACCCATCAAAGCGGGAGCCACGTTCAGGTTCAACGCGATAGAGGTGAAGTTGAACGGGGTGATGGCGTACACAAAACCCTCCATTCCGCGATATTCGTTGCGGTTGAGAGTAGCGTGATCGGAAATCGGTTGTTGGCTATAGAGCTGAGAAGCGAAATAGGTGTTGAAACGCAGGAAGTCGATAGCCTCGCACGGGCAGTCGATTTCAGCCTGCATCGGGCTCTTGCCCTGTCCCAGCATACAAGATGCATTCAGGATGTAGCGATATTTGGTGGCGAGCAGTTCAGCGGCCTTCATCATAATGGAAGCACGTTGGATCCAAGGGGTCTCTTCCCAACCCTTCTTAGCTGCCATTGCAGCGTCGATGGCCATTTGGACCTCTTTCTTGCCCACTTTGTGATATTTAGCCAGCACGTGGTTGTGCTCGGTAGGCATCACCACCTGACCCATATCGCCAGTTTTCACCTCTTTTCCACCGATGATCAGCGGAATTTCAATTTCCTGATTATATTGTCTTTCTAATTCTTTTTGCAATAATGCTCTTTCCGGCGTACCGGGTGCATAAGAGAAAACCGGTTCATTTTGCGGTTCTCTGAATACATAATTGGCGTTGTTCATAATGATTCTTTGTTCTTAATTTTATGTTAGGGAATAAAATTTCGGTGCAAAAATACAAAAAAATTATTCAGACGGACATTAGTACGCCCATTTTTGCATATCGGCCTTCAAAATGTGGATAGCCATCTCCACCACGGGCTTTTCGGCAGCCACAGAAAGAAGGGTTTCCGCAAACTCGCGACTGTCGGCATCCTTGTCAAAATCGCCGGCCACAGTGTTGATGATGCTCTCAATGTCGGTTTTAGCGTCTACGATCTTCTCCCACACAACGTCGGAGATGTAAATCTGCTGCGAGAGGTTGTGTTCAAATTCGCTGCGGATGGCCATAAGCAGCAGGTTTTGCTCTTGGGAAACAGTGAGTCCGACGGCGTGGATACGCAGCACCAGCTGATTGGGGTCGATGCGTTCAAGAAAGAGCGCCATACGTTCGTATGCCTGCAGACGCAACGGCAGCACTACCGAGTGGTTCTTCTTGCCACTTGCCAACGCAGCGATTTTCGCTTTCGCTTCCATTATCATCTTTGTAATATAGACGGCCCCTGCAACCATCACCACAATTCCTGCTAAAATGCAAAATCCTAATATGTTCATAGTATTTTTAAGGTTTAGAGTTTAAGGTTTAAGAATAGCCAATTGCCAACAGCCAATAGCTAAAAGCCAAAAACCGGCGGCAAAAGTACACATTATTCCCGAATAACGCAGTTAAAAATAAATTATTATTCAAACTCGGAAGATAGCTGTGGTTGTGCGCTCAAGTTACGCAAAAAAAGTGTATTTTCGCGGGCTTAAAATATAAGGTATAGAATATTGGAAACGTTAGATAGAACAAAAGAACTCGAAACGAAAGATATTGGGCATCTGTTGTGGATTTATGCCCTTCCCGCGGTAATCAGCCAAGTTATCGCTTCTGTATATAACATTGTGGACCGTGTCTTCATTGGGCGCGGTGTGGGTGCGTTAGCCATTGCCGGATTGGTCATCACGATGCCGCTGATGAACATCATCCACGCTTTCGGTGCCCTGATTGGTGTAGGATCCGCTTCGCGCATGTCCATCGTCTTGGGTAAAAAGGACAACGAATGGGCGGAGAATATATTAGGCAACAGCTTGATTTTCACAGTATTATTGGGAACTTGCGTCATTACGTTTTGTTACCTCTTCTTAGACAAAATCCTGATGATGTTCGGTGCAACAGCCGAAACGATTGCCTACGCCCGCGAGTATATGATCTATATTCTGCCGGGCATGTTTCTGATTACAGTGGCGTTCAACCTCACCGGTTTGATTCGCGCATCGGGCTATCCCACCAAAGCGATGCTGATTATGGCGGGAGGCGCCATTCTCAACATGATTCTCGACCCCATCTTCATCTTTGCGCTGGATATGGGTATCAAAGGTGCTGCTATTGCCTCCACGATCTCCATTTTCTGTATGGCGGTGGTCTCCATTCTGCATTTCGTGCAACCGTCGTCGTTCATCCGTTTCAAAGCGCACGCTTGGAAGCCGAAAGGCTATATCTTCAAGAATATCACCATGATAGGTATGAGTCCGTTCCTGATGAACTTGGCCGCTGCCGGAGTGGTTGCCATTCTCAACAGTCAGCTGCTGCGCTACGGTGGCGACTACGCGGTGGGCGCTTACGGTATCTGCAACACGTACGGTAACTTCCTGGTTCTCGTGATTATAGGCGTTTGTCAGGGTATGCAGCCTATCGCCGGATACAACTACGGAGCGGGCCACGGACACCGACTCAAACACGTTTACGGACTGACCATGTGGATCTGCGTGGCCATCGGTCTGGCGGGCAGTGTGATTTCCTGCCTCATTCCGGGCACGATGATGCGCGCCTTCACCACCGACTCACACCTCATCGAACTGGGCCGCGTCGCCCTGCGTTACAGCATGGTGATGTTCCCGCTCATCGGCTTCACCATCGTCAACTCCAACTTCTTCCAATCCATCGACAAACCGTGGGTGGCCATCGTCACCAGCCTCTCCCGCCAGGTCATCTTCCTGGTCCCGATGAGCATCCTCATCCCGATGCTCTACGTGAAACTCGGCTGGAACGGCCTCAACGGTGTCTGGATTTCCCTCACGATCTCCGATGTCCTCGGAGCCGTCCTCGCCGCCATCCTGCTCTACACCCAACGAGATGTTTTCTCCATCTCGAACGAAGAAACGAATAATCAAAATATAATTCCTTGAGCAGTCTCGAAGAGACAAGACGCACGAAGTGCAATTAACCCCACATAAGCGACGAAGGAGCGCAATGTGGGGTCGAAAATGAAACACGAAGAGAAAAAAATGACAAACTACTACATAGATACCCACGCCCACTTGTACCGCGAGTACTACCCTGAAGACCTCCGCGAGGTGATTCAGCGGGCGGTGGACGCTCGCGTGGAGAAGGTGCTCCTCGCCTGCGTGGACGCACAAACTCCCCCGATGATCGCAGAAGCGGTGGAGATGTTCCCGAACAACATCTTCGGACTCATCGGACTGCACCCTTCCGACGTGCGCGAAAACTACGAAGAGGTGCTGACTGAGCTGGAGACCCATATCGACGACCGCAACATCGTCGGCATTGGCGAAATAGGACTCGACTACTACCACGACCGCGATTTCGAGAAAGAGCAGCAGATTGTCTTCCAACGTCAGCTCGACTGGGCCCGCGACCGCAAGCTGCCTCTGTCGCTGCATATCCGCAACGGCTACAGCGAGGCCATCCCGATTCTGAATCAGTACGAAATCGGCTCGTTGTCAGGCGTATTGCACTGCTTCTCGGGCGGCATCCAAGAGGCGGAATGGGCTGCGAAACACGGATTTGTCATCGGTATCGGTGGCATCGTGACTTTCAAGAACAGCAAACTGCAGGAGCTGATTCCGAAGATCGGTTTGGACCACATCGTGTTGGAAACCGATGCTCCTTATCTCGCTCCCACCCCGCATCGCGGTACGCCCAACGAGAGCAGCTACATCCCGCTCATTGCAGCCAAAATCGCTGAAATCATGGAGGTTTCCGTGAAAGAGGTGATGGAGCGCACCACCGAAAATGCATTAAGAATCTTCAAATTAATTCAATAACCTTATAAAATGAAAAAGCTATTCTCTACTCTCCTCATAATCAGCCTCTTCATAGGGGTGACTACGGCGCAATCCAACTCCTTCGGCACGCGCATAGGATACAACTTCGAGCTCTCACTACAGCACCCGCTCGCCAGCTCCGGAATGCTGGAGTTTGACGCTGGGGTTACGCCTTTTATTTTCCAAAAGGGCGTTATGTACAACGAAGACGGCACTGCAGTTGACCTACAATACACTTACGGACGCGTTCAAGCGGTAATTGCATACGACTGGATTATGGACATTCTTCCCAGCTTTTACTGGTACCTCGGTGCAGCCGTCGGCGTGAGCTGGGGTTACGGTGAATTCTTCGAAAGTCCGCATTACGACAAAAACGGCAAATTGATAACTTACAGAAAGTTAGGTCTCCCTATCGGTGCGCAAATTGGTCTGGAATACGAATTCAAAGCACCGATCAACATCAGTGTTGACTGGCGTCCGATGGTCAATGTCTTCGGATTTAGTCAGGGAGATTATACCTCTTATCTCTATAGCTTTTCGCTCGGTGTTCGCTACCGGTTTTAATCCACAAAATAAACCTGTAAACTTGTAAACCTGTAAACTTGTAAACCTGTAAACCCACAATAATGATCGAATCAAACATTTTCACGCCCTGTCAGATTGGGCCTATAACATTAAGAAACAGAACGATACGTTCCGCAGCTTTTGAAAACATGGCACACGGCAACCGTCCGACCGAGCAGCTGTTCAACTACCATACGGCAGTGGCTCGCGGCGGTATCGGAATGACCACCGTGGCCTACGCTTCCGTGAGTCGCAGCGGACTCTCTTTCGAGGGACAGCTCTGGTTGCGCGAGGAGATTGTGCCGGAGTTGAAGAAGCTGACGGACGCGATCCACGCAGAAGGGGCGAAAGCCTCCATCCAGATCGGACACTGCGGCAACATGACGCACCGCTCGACTTGCGGTGAAAAACCGCTGTCCCCCTCTGGCCGTTTCAACCTCTACTCGCCGACTTTCACCCGCAAGATGACGGTGAAAGATATCGACCAGATCGTAGACGATTTCGGGAAGGCAGTGGATATGTGTCGTCGTGCCGGCTTCGACTGCATCGAGGTTCACGCGGGACACGGCTACCTCATCAGCCAGTTCCTCTCACCCTACACCAACCACCGTCGCGATGAATATGGCGGCTCCCTCGAAAACCGCATGCGCTTCATGCGTCGCGTGATTTCCCGCGTGATGGAAGAGGCCAAAGACGATATGGCTATCGTGGTGAAAACCAATATGTATGACGGTTTCCGCAGCGGTATGCACGAGGACGAATGCATCAAAGTGGCGCAGGAATTGGAGAAGTTAGGAGTACACGCACTGGTGCTCACCGCCGGTTTCGTCAGCAAAGCCCCGATGGACGTGATGCGCGGTGCAATGCCCCTGAAGACCCTCGCCTACTATATGGATTTTAAGAAGTTCTGGTGGCTGAAGTTCGGTCTCTTTTTCGGTGGCCGCCTTATGATCCCCACTGTGCCCTACAAGGACGCCTACTTCTACGACACCGCCATGAAGTTCCGCCAGGCCGTGAAGATGCCGCTGATTTACGTGGGCGGCATGGTCAACAAAGACGATATGGAGAAGGTGCTGGATTCCGGTTTCGTGGCCTTCCAGATGGCCCGCGCCCTCGTTCACGACACCGATTTCGTGAACAAGCTGCACTCCGGCGAGGTGACCAAGAGCGGCTGCAAACACTCCAACTACTGCATCGGCCGTATGTACACGCTCGATATGCGCTGCCACCAGTGCATGAAGGAGAACGAGTTGCCTGCAAAATTGCAACGAGAGATTGAAAAATCCGAGCAAAAAATCGAAGCTAATAAATAATAAAAACCATAATGAAGAAAAAAACAATCGCCATTATTCTTGGATGCCTGCTGTTGGTAGGTTGTCTGCTGCTTGTTTTGTTCAAAACCGGTGTGATTCGCGGCAATAGTCAGCCCAAATCCGACATTTTTGCCGTCAAAGACACGAACAATATCACCAAAATCTTCATCGCCGACATGAACGGAGAATACACGTTGCTGGTGCGTCACGATGACGGCTGGTATGTGCAGGATTCCGTGAAGGCGATGCCGCAGAAGGTGAACGACCTGCTGGCCACCATGCACAACATCACCCTGCAGCAAACGGTGGCGAAAACCGCCCAATCGAACATCAACAAGATGATGTCGGTGAACGCCATCAAGGTCGAAATCTACCAAAATGCACCTAAATTCAAGATTTTCGGCATTCCGTTTTTCACCAAGGAACGCAATGTGAAGACCTACTATATGGGTCCTTCAACGATGGACAATGTGGCCAATTTCGCCATTTTAGAGGGTTTTGACGAGCCTTGTATCGTCCATATTCCCGGTTTCCGCGGCTTCTTAACACCGTTTTACGCTTTTAAAGCCGTGGATTGGTACAATTGCGACCTATTCAGCACCAAAATCACCCGTATCAAGTCATTGAAAGTGGAGGATTTCGAGAATCCAGAGGAGTCTTACTATATCGAAAAGTCTGGCCCCCGTTTCTTCAATCTTTATAATGTTCATAATGAGCTGATTCCGGATTACGACACTGTGAAGCTGCTCGATATGTTGTCCGAATATCGCGACAAGAACTACGAAATCTACATCTCCAACATTTCCGATAGCGAAAAAGACTCCATCATCAGATTTAACCACTTCAAAACCATCACGTTAACAGACGTTGACGGCAAGAAAACGAAGTTGGATATGTACCGCAAGCTGGAACTGGATCCTTACTATTTGGATGCTATCATTGGCGGTGAAGAACGTTCCGGTGAAGAGCCTTATAACCGCGACAAGTTCTATGCGGTGCTGAACGGCAACACGAAGGATTTCGTGCAGTGCCAATATTTCCACTTCGACCGTCAGGTGCAGCCGCTCTCCTATTTCCTGAAACAGCAGCCGAAATAGCATGAGCGACGAACTCTACATGCAACGCTGTCTGCAGCTGGCCGCCTTGGGGTTGGGCAAAACGAGTCCGAACCCGATGGTGGGCGCGGTGATTGTGCATAACGGCAAAATCATCGGCGAAGGATATCACCATCAATGCGGTCAGGCACACGCGGAAGTGAATGCCATTAACTCCGTAAAAGACAAAGAGTTACTGAAAGAGAGCACCATCTACGTGAACCTGGAACCCTGCTCCCATTTCGGAAAAACGCCACCCTGTGCCGATGCGATTATCCGCTACGGAATTCCCAAAGTGGTGATCGGCTCCATCGACTATCACGACAAGGTGAACGGCAACGGCGTGCGGAAACTGCGCGAAGCTGGCGTGGAGGTAGTGGAAAACGTTTGCGAAGCTGATTGTGAGGAACTTAACAAGCGGTTCTTTACCTTCCATCAGCAGCATCGACCCTACATCATCCTGAAGTGGGCGCAAACCCGCGACGGATTCATGGATATAGACAGAAATGGCTCAGAAACAACCTCTTACTGGATTACGAACCCGGCGTTGAAAGTGTTGGTTCACAAGTGGCGCAGTGAAGAGGATGCCATTTTGGTGGGGTATAACACCATGCGTAACGACCGTCCGCAACTCACCACCCGCGAATATCCTGGCAAAGACCCGCAACGCTTTGTGATGCAGCGCGGTACGGACGTGATAGCCGATTTGCCCTATACACCGCTTTCCGAAAAGGCGGAAGAGGCCATCCAACAGTTGTATAACCTTAAAATCCAATCGGTTATCATCGAAGGTGGAAAGAAAACATTGGAGAAATTCCTGGAAATCGGATTGTGGGATGAAGCGCGGATTTTGGTCGGAAACCAGACGTGGAGCAAAGGGCTGAAAGCGCCGATAATCCCCGAAACGNNAACCAGACGTGGGGAAAAGGGCTGAAAGCACCGATAATCCCCGAAACGCCCGAAAAAACAGTCCAAATTGACGATAATTTGTTGATGTATGTTCGAAGACACCTATAAAACCATTGCAAAACCGTCGGAAGGGAGCTACAGCGAGAAGCGCAGCAAGTTTCTGGCCTACGCCTTTCCTGTTCAGAACGAGCAGGAGGTGAAGCAGCGGCTTGCGGAAATCCAGAAGAAGCACTGGGATGCGCGTCACCACTGTTACGCCTATATCCTTGGGCCTCACAAAGATGCGTATCGTCAGAACGACAATGGCGAGCCTTCGGGCACTGCCGGAAGGCCTATTTACGGTCAGCTGCTGTCGAAAGATCTGACCAACACATTGGTGATTGTGGTTCGTTATTTTGGCGGTATCAAGTTGGGTGTCAGCGGATTGCAGAACGCCTACAAGGTGGCTGCGAAAGAGGCTTTGGATGCTGCCGTTATTGAGGAACGCACCATCCAGGAGCAGTATCAGGTGGTTTTCGAGTATGTGAAGATGAACGACATCATGCAGATTTTGAAAGATCCTGAGATACAAGTACTTGATCGGCAGAGCGATATGCGTTGCACCTACACCATTTCTGTTCGTCAGCGCGATGCCGACCGTATCACGGAAGCGCTTCGAAAAGTGGCGATGACAGAGGTGACCGCCCTGTAGTTTTATCCAAAATTCATTGTTTATATCTTTCTGTTTTCGACCAAAAAGAGGTCGAAATATACCTTATTTTTGCAGGAATAGCGAGAATAGTTCAAAATATGAAAAAAAGTGTTGTTAAATTAACCGTTTTAGTAGCGGCAATCGCCCTGTTTTCGGGTTGTGTGACCAAGCAGAAATATAACGAGCTTCTGCAGAAGCAACAACGTTGTCAGGATGAATTAACCTACATGACTTCCGAAAATCAGAACTGTCAGGATGCGAAAAAGGCGTTGAATGCGCAGTTGAACACCCTGACAACGGAGGTTGAGCAGCTGCGAGCCGACACCATGCGTCTCTACCGCAAAGCCCGCAGTGTGGAACGGGAGTACGAGAAGGCAAAGCAGGATTATGACGAGCTCCTGCAGAACTTTGCCGACGTCTCCTCCAACAACCAAAACACTATCAACGACCTGCTGGGCAATCTCGACAAGTACAAAGACGAGATGTCGGTGAAGGAAAAGATGCTGGCCGCACAGCAGGATTCGTTGGCAAGAGCGCGTGTGGAACTCTCTATGAAAGAGCAGCGTATCAACGAGATGCAGAACATCTTGGCGCAAAAAGAGGCTGAGGTGAAAGCGCTGAAGGAGAAGGTGAGCAACGCGCTCAAAGGCTTCGAGGGCAGCGGTTTGAACGTGCACGAAAAGGACGGCAAAGTGTATGTCTCCATGGACGACAAACTGCTTTTCGCATCCGGCAGCTGGACCATCAACGAGCAGGGTTTGCAAGCTATCCAGAATTTGGCGAAAGTGCTTGAGAATGAACCCGATATCTCCGTGCTGATCGAAGGTCACACCGACAATGTGCCCTACAGAGGCAGCGGTCAAATCAAGGACAACTGGGACCTCAGCGTGATGCGCGCCACCTCCGTAGTGAAGGCGTTGTTAGCGAGCGGCAACATCGCACCCACGCGTCTGTCGGCTTCCGGAAGAAGCGAGTATCTGCCTTTGGATGAGAGCAATACGCCCGAGGCAAGAGCCAAAAACCGCCGCACGGAAATCATCCTCACGCCCAATTTGGATCAGCTGTTCCAATTGATACAGAACAACTAACGATGGCTTTCGCCGACACACTCATCGGTTGGTACGAAGAGCACCAGCGCGAACTCCCTTGGCGCGGCGAAACCGACCCTTACAAGATTTGGGTTTCCGAAATCATCCTGCAGCAAACCCGCGTGCAGCAGGGTTGGGATTACTATTTGCGGTTTATTGATAACTTTCCGAATGTCAAAACGTTAGCTGAGGCAGAAGAGGAACGTGTGCTACGAGTGTGGCAAGGATTGGGCTACTACTCACGTGCCCGTAATATGCACGCCGCTGCGCAGGAAATCATGACCCAACATGGTGGAAAGTTCCCGCAGGATTACCACAACATCCTGGCGCTCAAGGGCATCGGTCCCTACACCGCCGCTGCTATTACCTCCATCGCTTTCCATCAGCCCTATCCCGCGGTCGATGGCAACGTGATCCGCATCATCAGTCGCATTTTCGGGGTTTGCGATGATGTGTCGCAACCCGCTGTGGTGAAGCGAATTACGGAAATCTGCGAAACGCAAATCGACCGCAAACGACCCGGTGTCTTCAACCAAGCGGCGATGGATTTCGGGGCGATGCACTGCACTCCGAAAAGTCCGAAATGCGACGAATGTCCCTTTGCCACCACCTGTTACGCGCTGAAAAATCAGCTCACAGAGATATTGCCTGTGAAAAAGAAAAAGGTGGAACAGCGACATCGGTATTTCCACTACACCGTCTATATTTCTGATAATAAAACAATTATCGAAAAAAGAACAGCGAATGACATTTGGCGAAACATGTACCAGTTTCCGCTCATCGAAAAAGATTCGGAAACGTCTTCCAAACCATCTGAATATACCATTCGTGAGGTTCTTTCCCACCAGATTATCCACGCGGATTTTCAGGTGAAATCGGTAAAAAAACTCCCGAAAACATCTGACAACCAAATGGTTGTCTCTTTCTCCACCCTTGCGAATTACCCCATGCCGAAAATCATGACGGAGTTTCTGAAATTTATGGAACAACAATAATTTTGTAACTTTGCGGCTCAAAAATATTCGAAAAATATGAAAAAACATACGATGGCCATTTTGATATTAACGGCTGTATTGAATGCCGGAATAGATGCAAACGCCCAGGAATCGGGCGTATCTCGGAACGCGGTGCTGGAAAACATCGCCTCGCGGACTTCGGTGCGCAGCTACACCGACAAACCCGTGGATGTGACAACCATTGAGCAGCTGCTGCGTGCGGGAATGGCGGCACCCACCGCAGTGAACCGTCAACCGTGGCACTTCGTGGTGGTGAACGACAAAGCGCAGCTGAAGGCGCTCTCCAAAACCAACCCCTATTCCGACATGCTCACCCGTGCGCCTTTGGCCATTGTGGTGTGTGGCGACATGAAGAAGGCCCTGAGTGGTGAAGCGCGCGAGTTTTGGGTGCAAGACTGCTCCGCCGCCACCGAAAACATCCTCTTGGCCGCCCATTCGATGGGTTTGGGCGCGGTGTGGACGGGCACTTACCCCAACCAAGAGCGCTGCAAAGCCGTTGCGGAGGTGCTGAAATTGCCCGAACACCTCATCCCGCTCAACATCATCGTGATCGGCTACCCCGACAAAGACAACAAGCCCAAAGACAAATGGAAACCCGAAAATATCTCCTACAACGTTTATGGCAATCAGCTCACCGTCAAGCAACGGGAGCAGGAAAAGCAGCAGATTTCCGAATCGGATTTCGTCCTCTTCGACCCCGCTAAAGAATTCAACGCCAATGCGTTCACCTGGTTCAAGGGCGGCGGACTGCTGTTGGCCTCCGGCGATGTGCGTCGCCACAACGCAATGACCATCGGATGGGGCGCGCTGGGCAACATCTGGCAGCACAACATCAGCACCATCACCGTCTATGTGGCGCCCGCCCGCTACACCTACGAGTTCATGGAACGCTATCAGTATTTCACCGTGATGGTCTTTGACGAGGACCGCAAAGACGTGCTCGAATATATGGGCACCCACAGCGGTCGCGACGGCGACAAGGATGCGGCATTAGGCTTGCATGTGGCTTACACTGAGCACGGTACGCCCTACTACTTAGAGGCCCGCGAGGTGTATGAATGCGAAATCATGTACCGCGACCAGTTCGACACCCGCGGCTTCGAGGAGATTCCGCGCAAACGCTACGAAAACTTCCCCGCCGGCGTTCACCACGAATACATCGGCAAGATTGTGACGGCAAGAAGACGATAGGATTTGCGGTTTACGGTTTGCGGTTTGCGAAAAATGCGCCCTTCAAAAAGAGTTATTTGTTTCGCCATTGTTTCCAATACTGTTGCAGTTTCTTCTTGAGGCGGAAAGTATCATACAAATCGGGGGATATTCGGTAGGTTACGCCGCTTCGAACGGAAATCTCTATCCATCGCCTAATCCATGATATTTGGAAAATATATTCGGTTCCCATTTCCTCACTTGTACTTTCGAATCCTTTGATGTTGTTCCAAGGCAACTCCATGTTTCTGACTTTCACCCAATCCCCATGTTTTCTTTTTCGTTCAGCGTTTGTGAGAAGAAGGGAGTCTTTAGAGACTACTATCCGGTCTTTGATGTGCGACAGCCATTGACCTGCCCAGTGGAGCATCATCACCACACATATTACAAATAATGGCCAATGCCACCACCGCATATCGGAAGATGCCACTGCCATTGCATAGACAAGCAATGCCGCCCCCGCAATATGCAGTACTGCCATCATCGCTATGCTTACGATGGGTTTATATATCTTGATGGGCTGTGATTCCTTAACCATATCTGCCGCAAAAATACAACAATTCTAATATTAGGATGCAAAAAATGCAAAAGGTTGCAGTAAGTTGAAAAAAAAGTATTTTTGCCCCATAAAAATGTCACCTCATAATGAAACGTATCCTCTTCATTCTGTTGGGTTTGCTCCCGCTGTTAGGGTGGGCGCAACCGAAGTCCACCGCGCCGCTGTCGCCCGCCGAGAGCAGGGCCCGTTTGCAGCAACTGGGCGACTCGCTGCGGAAGTACGACTATTTCGAGAACTTCGACCGCTTTGGCTGGTCGGTAGTGGGGATTCGCTCCAACAAGAACGCAAAGAGCCATTTTCCAGACCGTTACGGCATCATCAACGATTACGGGCAGGTGATTCTCCCGTGCGAATACAGCGACATCCGCTTCCAGGAGCATTCCGACCTGATAATGGTGATGAAAGACGAAAAGGCAGGCTTCATGAACCGGCAGCTGAAATGGGTGATTCCGCCGAAATACAACGGCGAGTTCTGGACTGTATTCGAAGGTTACGATTATTTTGAATATGGTTTGATTGTGGCCGCTGATGCCGATTGGAACTACGGTGTGGTGGATTCAACAGGCCGCGAAATAGTGCCTTGTCGCTACAAATGGGTAAACATCGTCGACCCTGATCTTTTTGTGGTAGAAGACGACCATTATGGCGCCATCAACCGGAACGGCGACACGGTGATTCCGTTTGTCTACAAATACATATTCTCCTTATACTCATCCGATTACCGTTATTTAATTGTAGGAAATCAAGACAAATATGGCGTGATTTCAAACACAGGGCAAGAAATTCTCCCTATTGTGTATGAAAGGATTTTAGACCATGACAAAGGGTTTTTCTCGGTCAGCCAGAACGGCAAATGGGGCGTGGTGGATTCTTTGGGAAACATTGTCATTCCGCTTGAATATGAGACACAGCATATATGGTTTAAACATGGCATGGACTTGGTAGAGATGGGTGGTTTGTATCTGAACAGCGGCATGGATCGAGACGACCCGGAGAAGTGCAAATTGCTCAATATGAAAGGGGAAGTAGTGCTCCAGGGCTATGATGCCAGTGTCTCAGACATATCCGGCAAACGACTGGCCATACTCTATCATGATCAAAATGGGGATGCCAGATGTGAAATAATTGACCGCAACGGAAAGAAAGTGGATGGGTTTGATGGATTTGATGCGTCTGTTTTTGATGGCATTGACATGGTGAATGGCACCACGATGGTTCCCGTGAAGCGCAACGGCAAATGGGGCTTCGTGAACCGCGATTTCCAGCTGGTTGTGCCGTGCATTTACGACGCTCCCGTGGAAGGTTGGGTGGGTTACGGAAGAGTGAACACGGGCGATGGTTTAACCACTTTGATTGATGAGCAGGGCCAACAGCTTGTGTCGGGACCCTACCGTTTTATCTCCTCGCCCACGGTGAACGGCTGGTTTAATGCAGGCGGTTATCCGCCAGACTCTTGGAACGGCATCACCGGTTTCATCGACCGTTACGGCAACACCACCTTCACAGAAGAGGAAATGCGGCAAATAGAACAGTGGCACAACGAAGAACAACGCTCTCGAAGATAAATACGTGTAGATACGTGTGATACGCGGAGATAAATATACGTGCAGATCCGCGTGATACGCGGAGATAAAAAACCAAGATAATGGAAGACAGCAGCAAAGTAATGGACCTGGCCTACGAGGCGGGTGCGATCCTGTTGGAAAACGGGGCGGAGATCTCGCGCGTGGAGGAGACCATGCGGCGCATCGCCGGCCATTTCGGCGTGGATGACGAGAGCTTTTTCGTGCTCAGCAACGGCATCATGGCCACCGGGAAGGGTTACGCCCGCTCGAAGTTCATCCCCATCAAAGGCACGAGCTTGGACAAGGTGGTGGCGGTGAACCAGCTCTCCCGCGAGGTGGCGGAGGGCAAGTGCGACCTCGCGCAGTTGGAAGTCCGGCTGAAAAAGATCCGCTCTATGCGACCAAAGCCTGCCGTAGAGCAAATTGTGGCTTCCGCTTTGGGCAGTGCCGCCTTCTGCATCATCTTCGGAGGCGGTTTCGATGACTGTTTGGCTTCTATGGTGGCGGG
>LXOW01146428.1_pt1 | contig 15670 bp, 13 predicted proteins | sample 1368591 | NCBI WGS metagenome assembly LXOW01 (sample SAMN04884650, study PRJNA319009) | bovine gut metagenome | isolation source: Cow rumen | host: Bos taurus | place: Italy: Legnaro (PD) | collected 2014-07-09 | reverse complement strand
TCCCTCCCGCTCCCCCTCCCGCCCCTGCCGATCCCCTTGTTTTCCCCGGTTTCCCGCCGTTGGCACGGGACCTGCTAGATGCCTGGCGGAACCCATCCACGACAACCAACCAACCGAAAGGACAAAACCATGACGACCCAACTCCACCTCAACCATCCCGCCTACCAGTTCGAGGCCTTCAACGCCCTGCGCTACCTCGGCAACTTCCTCGGCGACCGCCGCACCCCCGTAAGCGGCGGCGCCAGCCTCTTCCGGTCCCTGGGCCTCGTGGCGACCGGACGCGACATCAAGGAAAACTTCGCCGCCCTTTCCGGGACCATCGGCCCCTACACCTTCACGTGGGACGGCGACACCCTCGACTGCTCGCGCACATCCCTCCTGGGCCGCTGCCACCGTGCGGAGGGCACCTTTGCGGTGGACTTCGGCGACACCCCCTGCGAGGACATCGAGGACATCTGGAACTGCCCCCTCCGCGAAGTCCGCGACTGTGTCCGCGCGGCCGTCGCCCGCCTCGCGGCGGCCGTGAAAGATATCGAACCCTCTCCCGAAGGCGGCATCCGCAGCCGATTCGACGCCCTCGTCCGCCGCTACGGCCTGACGCCCCGCGAACGCGACATCCTGCTGGTGGCCCTCTGCACCGAGCACGGCCTGCTCGAATACAGCCTGGACCGCAACCCGCCCCAGGGCGACCTCGTCCGGGTCGAAGAACTCGCGGCCTACCTCGCCTGCGGCATCGACGAAATCCAGCCCCTGGTGCAGGAAGATTCCCGCCTGCGCGCCCACGACCTCCTCGACTGCCGCCTGGGCATCCCCTCCGACACCCTGACCCACCTCGAAGGCCTGTCCCGGCAGTGACCCCGCCCGGATTTCGGCCAATCTGCTAGCTCACCGGCAAACGGCGGATTTTCCAATGATTGGAAAAAATTTTCGGTCCATTTCTGGGAAACAAAAAAAACAACAAAACAACCGGCGAACAAAACCCTCAGACAATTCCGTCAATTCTTTTGAGGAGACAACTCAAACAACTCGGGACAACTCTTTCACGGTGCGCCGCCCAACCGGGCGGCGCCTGGCAAAGAAAAGGGCCATCGAATTGTCATCTGGGAGGTGCGACTTTCCAGTCGCGCCCCAGCGAATGGGATTGCGGGAGGGTCGAAATAGACAAACCGGACAAAGGAGAACAAGGAAAGTGGGAGAGGAACGGAGGGGAAAACTCATGCGGAGCCGCGGAGAGGCGGAGACGCAGAAGAAAAAGGCGGGCACTCTTATGCGCCCCACTGCGACCACTTTTCGCCCTGTACGTTCCATAGTGAACCGTTACGGTTCACTATTGTTCATGATTTCTTGAACGCATGCAATCTCGAGAATCAACAATAAATCGGGAAACACTGTTCGGAAGCCTGCGTTATGGTCCTTTCGTTTTCCAGCAACCACTGGAAGCCAGTGTCATAATTCGGCGGAGGGAAAATGCATTCTGGCAAAAGAATCCGCCCCTCTCCCAACCATTCCAAAGCGTCTTCCAAATCGATTCGAATAACCCCTTGAATCAATGATGCCATATTTTGATAATTATGTGTTCGAATCAGCAACCCATGTTGCGCATGTGGCCGGATATAATGGGAAGCCAACTCTTTCCTCAGGTCTATCAACTCCACCTTATCCTCAATGTTTTCCTTTTGAAAATCATCCTCTTTCTGTTTTTTCTTTGGGTCATCTGCTGCCGCAAACGCTTCACCTTCCAAAAGAAGAATGAAGGCAAATCGTTGCGACGGCTTCTCCGCCCGAGGACTTCTGCGAACCATGTGTGTAAAGCTCCGAGTTCGCTCCAAATCCTTCTGTTTTTTAGCTGACTTTTTCGCATCAGGAGTTTCATTCACTTTGGAACCATCAGGAGTTTCATCCAACTTGGCACTATCGGGAGTTTCATCCAACTTGAGACTAAACGTAGACTTGGCTTGATAGCAGGCAAACCAAAGAGCTATCCAAATATTGTCGACCGCGTCAATCCAACGGCTTGGTATTCCATATTGTTGCAACACAGCCTCTATCACAGCCCTGGAATAATTCCCCGGGTTTTTGGATGCGGCATCCAATTTCTGGAATGCATCGACCTCCGCTTGAATCCGTGCTATTTCCTTTTCGATTGTGACCTGTTTTCTTGCCTTTCGTAATGCCGAAGGCATGAAGCGATAATTGCCCTTTTTGTCCGTGTCTGGATAGAGTTGTGTTTGTCCACGATAGACAATTCGGCACTTGTCCCGATTCTTGTGTTTTGCGCATCCAATAGCCTGAAACAAAGCTGGAAGGGTTTTGACATGCGCCATTTGCAATCCAGTTTGCTCATCATGCACAATAGAGGCCGCACCGTGTTGTGCTGGAGTCCAATTGTAGAAAATAGACGTGTTCATTTAAACTCTCCTGATTTTTCTCCCATTAGCATGCGTTCACTTCATATGATTCTCCCCAGTTACTCCATGCTCCCGATTTTGTCGGGGCGGATTTCATGGGTGATGTCGGGGATGGTGTCAAGAACCCACTCGTATGCCAGAGTGTCCCAGTGTTGGCAGCGGGCGGCTTCGGCCGTTTTTTCCAGCGCAGATTTCAGTTCCTCAATGGTTTCCAGGCCGAACAGCGGCAGCATGCGACCGCATTGGCGTTTTGACACCAATTTCGACCAACCCACGGGAGGCATGTCCCCGTAGTGGGTGGCCGTCACGGGAATCCAAATCCCGGCGCGGGTGTCGGCATCCCGGTTCTTGAATTCGCTCATCTGGAACAGGAACAAATCCGCCTTCTGGATTTTTTGCTTGGTCCAGCATGGTTGCAGTTCCCGCGTCTCGAACAGGCCCGTTCCGTTGGAGGTGCCGGTGCCATGGAATCCCGGACGGGACAGGTCCGGGATTCTTCCCGGTGCGGTTTTCCTGAAAGCCGTGTATGGGGATGCTTCGGGGCACTGGTTGTCGAACCACGAGGTGCGAAGGAAATAGGTCCGCCACAAAAGATGGTGCAACCCGCCAAATTCTTCCCGTTCGAGCAGCAGACCGGCAAGGCAGATGAACAGTTCCTGGAAAAAGGCATCGAAAGGAGCCATTCTGCCAACGGGACACGAGGTCGCTCCATGCAAGGGGGAAATGCCGGAATGGATTTTCTCGATGGCATCTCCAATGTCTTCCGCCGTGATGGCTCCTGCCTCGAACGAGGTTCGGGTGATTTTGAGACAGCAGTCGCGTATCGGCAGGGTCAGGGCCATCACGTCACTGGTTCCGTCCATCTCGCGTGCAAGAGCGTCCAGTGCGGCGATGACCAAGCCCACGGACTCATGGAACAGTTTGGCACATCGTTTTGTATCGTCTTGAGCCCGTTGTACCTGGTGGAGAGCATTCGCCAAGTCGGCATGTTGGGCAGGAGCCTCGCAGGTCACATAGTCCGGCGGAGAACCCAGAGGAGGCTTTTCTCGATCGGCTTGTCCTTTGATGGCCCGAACCAAGCACCCATAGTTTTGTTGGATTGCCGACTCATTGGACAAATCATAGTACTTGCTGCTCTCAAGAAACGTTGGCAGGCATGCCTTCCCGGTCTCGTCATGTTCAATGACGACCGGGATGAATTTGCCGGGCGAAGTCCGCGTGTAAACTTCTTTGGCCATGATGATGGTTTCCGTCCCGACGCCTCCCCTGCGGGCATTGGCCTTCTCCTTGTACGAGCGGTCGCACATGATCAAAACCTTGGATATGCTGGGGTCGTTGACCAGTCTTTCCATGAACAGGTACGGGTCATGCCCTCCTCTCAAATCATACTCATCGAAAACGACTTCTATCCCGTCGGAGCGCAATTTTGCGACTATTTCAGCAATCTGGTTCTTGTGGTCCTCCTGCGAGTAGGAAATGAAAACCTTTGGGATGTGGCCTTCTTCGGTCTCTTCCTCTGTTTTCCCAGACGCTCCAGCAGAATTCTCTTTCTGCGCCAGGGAACAGGTATTCCGGCGACGCTTGAAGTATCTGGATATTTCGGAAACGAAACGGAGGACCATTTTTTCGCCGAATTGAGGAATCATCTCCCGACCGTTCCGCCCGGGTGAAAGAGCGGTACCAATCGCCCGGATGGCATAGAGGTCTTTCCTCAACAAGCTGAATGCCCGGTACAGGAACGCGATGTTGCCTTCCGTGGTCCGCCCGAAGGCCGGTTGGGTCTGGCCCAGGGTGGTCACAACGTCATTCAGGTTTTGGAAGAGTTCTTTTTCGGAAATCTCCAGCCGGCAGCTTTCGACGCACTCCTTCAAAAGGGGTGTTTCATGGATGAAATCCAGCACCTCCCCCAGTTTCACATGGACATCACGCGGGGTTGCAGTGCACACACGTCCTGCATACTCCCTCAAATCCTCCAGGGTTTGCTCCACTTCGCTCCAGGAAGCCATCGTGACAACTCCGGCGGGCTATTCCCCTCCCGCCCAGGGGAGGGGGAGGCGGTCGATTTCGGACATGAGGGCGCGGGTGCGGCGGAGGGCTTGGACCATGCGCTTGTAGTGGGAGATGTCGGAGGTGGTGAGGGTGCGTGTCTTGCGGTCTTTCAGCCACTTCTGGAGGGGTTGGTAGCCGCCGATCCATTGGTGCCATGTCTCTTCGTCCACCCCGGCAAAGCACGAATCGCGGTTGATCCAGACCGCTCCGTCCTTCCACTTCGCTTGCTCGACCTCCCGCCCCCCAGCCCCTTTAAAGGCCACGTCCCCTGCCTCTGGGAAATCCTCCATCGTGTGAATTGCAACGAGCATTTCTCCTATCTTTGCCAAACGGGTAAATGTCTCGCCAGAGTCAGGATAGGGAATGCATGGAAAATCATTCTTCAAGAACTCTTTGTATTTTTGGCGATACAAGGGAGAATGCAGAACAGCATAGATGTAATTGAATATCGATTCTGGTGTTGTTGGCCCCGTTATGGTTTCTATCCCCTTCACGACCGTCGGATTCAGGTTTGGTTCCTTTTCAGTCTTTCCGTTCCACTCCTGATAACAATAGAGAGGGAATGTACAACCACCCCCACGTGCAAACATATTGAGGTCAGCTATTTTTGTAGTTACAAAAACAACATTCCACGGCATATCTCCCACCGCTTGTCCTTGCCGACAAACAATTAAACCGATGTTGGCTTTTCCCATAAAATTGCGGAAGAAATCTTCTCTCCCCCAATCAATCATTTCGCGGCAATAATAGACGTATCTATCATCAAAAGGTCTATATGCGTAATCCTGAATAGTATTCTCATGTGCGAACTTTGAGATGGATTGTCTTGCGAGAGACAAACGCCACCCCCGAGTATCCCCAGCGAAATATTTACTACTTCCCCGTTTTTTTCCAAAGAATAGCCTGCGGATTTCTTCGTCAGAACGGGACAAGTCTGCAAACGTGGTTATCTTCTGAAGCAAATCTGTCTTGCACACATCAACAACTAAATCATCCCTACTTGTTTGTACGCCTGTTGACGAAATTCCAAACAACTCCTTGATGCTAAACCCTTGTTTGTATTGATCGACCAATGATAAGTCTTTTGGTCTAAAATCATAGAAATCGCCATCAGGTGTAAACTTCCTCCATTGGATTTGGGGAAGTTTTGCAAGCAACAAACAGGCATACTTTTGATTCTGTTCGCCCCAAAGATCGGAATAATAGATATCCGCAAGCCTATGTTTCTTATTCCCGTCCTTGATAAAGATGTTGATCGCCACCCCTTCTCGAATCGCAAACACATTTTCATCCTTCCCCCCATCCGGTGTTTTTTCCTTGGTTTTTACATCACCGTGTAAATTTAGGACGTATATTGCATCAAACTCTCTTAGTAGATTCCACCGCATCGCCCTATATGTCGGACCATAGAGATATGCATGCGGATTAATGAATGCCAAAATTCCAATGCCGGAATCAGCGATAACCTTTTGCCCATATCGCAAGAACTTGATGTAATCGTTCTTGATTCTAAACTTCCGCTCTCGAATATCGACCCCATTGATCAACTTATACTCGTCAAGTAAGCGGTTTAACCATTCGCATTCTTTTCCGTTGTTTTGAGAAATACCAGCATACGGTGGGTTGCCGATGACGACGTTGATGGCGTGATTTTTCTTGGCCTGATTGGCGGCAACGGATTCCGCGGCAAGCGGGTCTTCCCAAAATGACAGTTGCCCATCCGAATTACCGGGTTCTTCTAGGGTATTGGTGAGAAAAACCTGTAGGCGTTTGCTGCTCTCGAAATCATAACCCGTCTCCTGCAAGACCATGGCGAGCTTCATGTGGGCGATGGCGTAGGGGGCCATCATCAACTCAAAGCCGTTGAGGCGTGGCAGGACGTTGCTATCCACATAGCGGCTCCAGGCCTCGGCAAGAGTCTTTGCCGAAAGACGGGAGTTCTTCCGCTTGAAGGTGTCGTAGATATTCAGGATTATTTCACGCAGAAAGGTCCCGGTCCCAGTAGCGGGGTCGAGAATCTGGATGGCGGGAACTGTCCGGGAGACCGCACTTTTCTTCCCCGACGGGACCACTTTGACGACCTTTGTTGAATCCGTTGCGAGCCCATCGGGTAGGTTGAAATGGAGACGGAGGATGCTGTCTACGGCACGAACCATGAAGGATACGACAGGCTGAGGGGTGTAAAACTCTCCACATTGGACTTTTTGCGCACGATCATAGGCTTTGAGAAACTCTTCGTAGAAGTAGATTACAGGGTCTTCGCGTCCGCCCCCCGTGCGGCGTCCGAAGTCTTCGGCAATCTGTTGTGCGTTGACGTGGGCAAACATGTCCACTACGTCGCCGATGCCGAGCTCGTCGAAGGATAGCCCGCCGTTGCGCACGGCGAAGCAGTCGCGCATGAGTCCCTTGAGAAATGGATTGGTTCCGGGGATGAGGGAGATGGCTTCGCGAACGCTGAAGGTTTCGGGGGTTGGGTCGAGACAACGTGCGGAAAAGAGACCATAGACAATGGTTTGTGCGTACATGTCGGCAAAATCGCGTTCACGGAGGTCATGGAGGAGCGTGGACTTGACCTTTGCAAAGAGGAGGTGGGCGAAGCCGTTGGCGGTTTCAACCTGCATTGCTTCGAGAATGTTGTCACGGATTTCCACGGCGACTTCGGCCATGCGTGCAGCCAGTTCCTCGGAGGTATGGATAACTTCGCGGTAGGCGGCACCAAAGGCGGAAGCCCATGTCTTTTTCCACTTCTCGAAATCAGAAGTGTCCGCAGGCCACGAAAACTTTGCCAGACGATCTCCGAACCGCCTGAGAATCATGGAATCTTCGACGGCAGGCGAGCAATGGAGTGTGCGGACAATGGAAATGCCCTCCTCCTTGCGCTCGAAGTGGGCAAGACAGATAGTACGATTGCGACCGGTACCCCAAGAGCAAAGGAAGAGGAGGTCGTCTTCGTCCCAGACGGCATGTCTTGACGCGTTGGAGCGGGTTGGAACGAGGCGGGAGAGAATTTTGCGAAGGGCGGTTAGTGCGAAACGCTCGGTGTCGAACTCCACGCAGAAAATGCCCCACGGCTGTCGGCCCTCCAAAGGCGGGAGCTGGCGAAGGGAGCGGATTTTGGCAAATTCCTCGTGCTTAATCCCCAAATCGTCTGCGGTAAAATCATAGAGGGAGCTCTCAACATCCTCGAAATCATCAAGGGCGATAGGCCAATCCGCAGCTTCCCGAAAATAGCTGAGGAGTCCGCTGATGCCAGTCACATTGCGGAGTTGGTTAGTAGGGGCGGCCAAACGGGGCATGGGCAGACTCCTTTCAGGCAAGTTGCAGCCAAGCGACCAACTTCGGTTCGGTTCCGATGGGAGCCTGGATGCTCCTCATGTAATGATTGCGGATGTGTTTTTCGATTTCGCGGCGGATGGAGAGAAAGGAATCGGAGGTGAGGGTCAGGACGCGGGGTTCTTCTTTAGGGCAACGGATGGCTTTCCAGATGGCGGGGACGTCTTCGGTGACGGTCCGGGCGGCGGGGTCGTAGAGGTACCAGCGGCAGAGGGTGGCGTCGGGGTCCATCGCGCCGTCGCGGCCTTTGACGGGGAGCTGGTAGCAGAAGAAGACGCCCTTGGCCGAGGTGGAGGCCTTGCCGCTGTGCAGTTTGGCGGGTAGGTGCCTGGCGGCTTCGGCATAGCCGGGGTTGTCGGCCAGGAGCTGCTGGCAGGCGAGGGCGAGTTCTTCGAGGGGGGAGGTGGTGCCTTCGTATTGGGCGTTGAAGTCGTTGAGGGCGGCGTAGTCGTCCTCGGGGGTCAGGAGGCGGCTGCCTTCGATGCCGAAGACTTTGGAGATGCGGAGGGTCTTGTGGGAGACGGTCTTGTAGAGGAAGAGGAGGTTTTCGAGTTCGTCGGGGGGCAGGAAGTTCCAGTAGACGACCTCGGAGCGGTCGTCGGCGAGTTCGGGGTGGTCCGCCAGGAGGAGGTCCTCCACGGCGGCGCTGCGGCGGCGGTCGACGCGGCCGATGCGCTGCATGAGGCGGACGGGGTTCCAGTGGAGTTCGTAGTTGATGAGGCGGGAGGCATCCTGGAGGTTCAGGCCTTCGGAAAGGACGTCGGTGGCGACGAGAGTGCGGATTTCGTTTTCCCCGAGGTCGGCGGAGGAGGCGCCGTTGTAGTAGGGGGAGAAGCGCCGGACCAGTTCGTGGCGGTCGGTCTTGACCATGCCGTCGATTTCGACGAGGCCCTGAAAACCGTCTTTCGCCAGTTCGCGTTCGAGGTATTTGGCGGTGGCGCGGTATTCGGTGAAGATCAGGAGCTTGCGGCCCTGGAGGCGGGGCTCTTCCCGGAGCAGGCGCTTGAGGGCGTTGAGTTTGTCGTCATGGGCGGGGTCGAAGCCGATCATGTCGCGGATGAGCAGGGAGAGGGAGTCGATGTCCAGCACGGTGTCGTCGATCATCGCGCCGATGTCGAAGTCGGCGCGGTCGAGGTTGGCTTCGACGTCCCAGACGTAGTCCGGAAGTTCGTCGTCGAAGTCGTCGAGGGTTTCGTCTTCGCCGACGAGGTTGCGGGCGATGTAGTCTTCGACGTAGGCAATGACATCGGCCTGCCGGGCAAGGGTGCGGTCCACGAGGCGGGGGCGTACGTCGCGGAAGTCGGACAGGAAGGTCTTGAGCCGCTGGAAGATGCGGACGCAGGTTTCCTGGAAGGCGGCGACGGAGCTCTCGAACCGCTTGAGGAGCAACTGGCGGATGAGGGCGACGACTTGCTGCTGCCGGCCACGTTTCATGGGGTCGATCAGGGAGAGGTCGCCGGTGTAGTACGGGTCTTCGTAAGGGGCGTAGACGGCGAGGGAAAGGATGGGTATGGGTTTTCCGCGGGCGTCGCGGCGGTCGAAAAGGGATTTGAAATGCTCCAGAAGGTCGCCGCAGGTCTCTTCCATCGAATAGCCCGCCACGACCGGCGTCTTCTGGGTCGGGAACAGCACGTTCGCCCCTTCTTCCGCCGTGAGGCTCCGTTTGACGTAGGCCCTGCTGCGCTGCACCACCAGCTCCTTGACCAGCGGGTCGCCCGCAAAGGCCGTCTGGCGCTCCTCGGTTTCCGTGGCGTGCCCGGTCTGGCCCGATACGGCCCGCTCCAGTTTGTCGAAGTGCCCTTCGAGGCTGTGGATGCCAAGGGAGGCGAAGTAGTCCGCCTTGCGGAGGGTGAAGAGTTCGATCAGGTGCTGCAGGTCGCGGAAGTCGTTGTTGATGGGCGTGGCCGTCAGCATGAAGAGCTTTTTGCGGGGGCCCCGGCCCATGATGTCGAACAGTTTGTGGTAGGAGCGGCTCGTGCGGTTGCGGAAGTGGTGGGCTTCGTCCACGATGACCACTTCGCCGTGCTCGGCAATCTGCTCCATCAGGTTCTGCATCGGGCCGCGGATGAGGTCGGTGTGGTTGACGATGCGGAAGGGATAGAAGCCGTCGAGGATTTCGGGCATGTGTCGGGAAATGGCGATTTCCCAGACGGACTTGCGGGCGGCAGCCGGGACGACCAGCACGACGTTGCGGCGCTCCTGCTTGACGTAGCGCTCAATCAGCATCAGGCCGACGAAGGTCTTGCCCAGGCCCACGCCGTCGCAGAGGAAGGCCCCGCCGTGCTTGTCCGCAATGGTCACCAGGTTGTTGTAGCCGTCGCGCTGGTATTGGGAAAGAACGGGGTAGACCGCCGAGTGCTCGCGCTCCCACTCGGAAACCGTCTCCTCGTGGCCCTTGAAATACTCGTACATGGCCCGGAGATAGACATCGTAGGGGGCGTATTCGCGCGTCCGCGTTTCGATGGTCTTGAGCACCGCTTCGGTGATGTCTTCGCCCTGCTCCCACTGGCGCTCGAACCAGGCCTGCAACTGGTCCACATCGTGCGCAATCTGAACGTTCAGCTCGACGTTCTTCGTCAGGCCCGCCGCGGTGAAATTGCTGGAGCCGACCAGCGCGTAGCCGCGCGGGATGTTCAGCGCCGAGGGCAGCGCCTCGTGGACGTTCTCCCGCAGGTGGGTGATGTAGGCTTTGGCGTGGAATTTGTCCCGCGTGTAGACGCGGCACTCGATTTTGCCGTCGAGCATCGCCCGGACGATGGCCGGTACCCCCAGCAGGAAGTCGTCGCGCGCCTGTTCCGCATCGACGCTTGCCGCCACGCGGCCCAGGAGCGTCGAGACCACCCCGTCGATGACCCGCTTCGTCCGGGGCGTCACTTCGTCGCCCAGCAGGATGCGGATTTTGTCCAGCTTCTGCCACTCGCCGTCCAGAGCCAGAAGGCCTCCGATTTCCATGTAGCCCGTCGCAACGTCCATCCGGCTGGAAATCGGACACCACTTGCGGAGGTACTCCCGCACGGTCTGCGCTTCGGTGGCGTTGTCTACGATGTAGAGGTCGGTCTGGCTCATGGTTGCCTTGGTGGAGTTTGGGTTGGCACGGTTGCGTCACGCGGACCGGTCGAAGGCGGAGCAACCAGCCGTTTTGTAGCACCGAATCCCGACGGCGGAAAGGCGAAAAGCGCCGGGAGCTGGAAGAACTGTGGGTGCTCATCCAGCTCGCCGTCTTCGGGAAGATTCTCGCCACGGAACTCGAACGGCGCAAGGAATACGCCGACCGGCTGGCCGAGCGGCTTCCCCTGACGGACTGCGATCTTTTCTACTCCCTGGACCACGCCTACCACCATCTCAACTTTGCCTGGAACTGCCGCCGCGCGACCGAAGAGCGGGCCCGGGCCTGTACGGAGGCCGGGTTTGTCACGTGGTTATGCAATATAGGAAGTTGACTTCCTGAAATGCATATTCCCCGCAAGGTAGTACCCCTTTGTGGCGAAAGAAGAGGTGTCCCAGTCGCCCTCTTCTCTCCCCGCTGCCCACACTTTGACATTTTTCCAATCCAAGCAGGCGGAGCGGTAGCGGAGCTATCGGACCAATCGGAGTTTCCTCCTCCTGCAAACGGGCGGTACGCCGGCTTCAGCAGAGCGTGCGGACGCCGTATTGCGGAAACCGGGAGTCGGCGGTCACGACTGGAAGATTCCGCAGCAGGGCGGTCGCGATGATGATGCGGTCGGCCGGGTCCTTGTGGATGTCCGGCAACTGCGCGGCGCGGAGCATGGTTTCGTCGGTCGGCGGAAGCGAAACCAGACCGTATTGGTCGGCCAAATCGGACAGGAACTCGCCGGGTTCGACTCCCAGTGCGATTTTTCCCTCCTTCGCCAGCCGTGCGATTTCCCAGGCCGAGATGGAGACGTAGTAGAGGGTCCGGGCGGTCTCGATCCGGCGTCTGGCATCGGGGCCCAGCTCCCCGCCGCCCATGCCGAGCCAAACCAGGACGCACGTGTCGAGCAACAGGTTCATCAGGCATTTTCCCAAAGTGCCGAATCGTCGGCGAAGAGGTCCCCTTTGACTTCGATCTTCCCTCCGTAACCCGGCAGCGGACGGATTTTCCGGGAACGCTCGATGGGGACGATCCGGGCGACCGGATGCCCGTAGCGCATGACGGTGTACGTGGCCATGCGGGATTCCACCTCCGCGAGAATGGCGGAGAAATTGGTCTTGGCCTCGTTGACGTTCACGGCGGCGGTTATGCGGGACATGGCGGCTCCTCATCCTTTCACGCGTCCACCTTGGCAGAACATGGTTTGTTGGTCAAGATTGGATTGTTGGTTTCATTCTGCCTTGAGGTGCGGATGGACAGCCGCACAAAAGGCCGGAAACAACCTGTCGTGTGTTGGAGGAAGCCCCCCTGCCGCCCTCCTCTCCCCTCATTTTGTCCCCCTTTGTCCTGTTTGTCTTTCTCCCCCTCCCGCACTTTCCCGCCCGCAGGGCTCACCGCATCTTGTCACTCGTCACTCGCCACTCGTCTGCACCCGAAGGGCGCTCACTTTTCACTTGCCCCGCAGGGGCATCCGTCGCATCCTCCCACCAGACAGCCGCCCGGGCGGGCGGAGGACGAGCCACACGGAAACAACATAGCCGAAACGGAACAGCAGAATCCCACCAGCATCCTCCTGACGTCTTCCCGACATGATGACAATACCGCCAACCGACAACAAATCCGCAGCAGATCCCGACGGCCCCGATCCCGACTTCGCCACCCTCTCGGCGGAGGGCAGCCGCGCGGCCGTCGAACGCACCCTGGCCGCCGGGCTGTCCGTTTCGTACCTGGAAAACGGCCGCCTCTGCCGACGCTTTCCGGACGGACGCGTCCTCGTGGTCCCCGAAGAGGAACGCCGGGCGCTCCGGGGCGGGCTTCCGTGGCCATGATTCCGCGCTTCCGCATGGTGGCGGGACCCAACGGTTCCGGAAAACCACGCTTTGGCAATGGCTGGAGGGAAAATACGCCGTCAATTTCTACACCCCCATCAACGCGGATGCCATGTTTGCCGAAGTCGCATCCAAGGGCGTTCTCCGCGCCCCTCTTCCGGTCGACAGGCCGTCCCTGGAGCGGTTTTTGGACACAGGCGGTTATCCCGGCACCGTCACGGCGGCATTCCGTGACGGACGGATCCGCCTTCTCGGCGACTGCTTCCGATTCACCGGGGAAGGGAGCGCGACAACCTACACGGTGGCCCTGCTCGCAAACTATTTCCGGGACCGGATGATCGAGGCGGGGATGAGTTTTTCGCAGAAAACGGTCTTTTCCCATCCCGACAAGCCCGCCTCGCTGCGCCGCGCCCGGGAGCGGGGCTTCAGGACCTACCTGTATTTCGTGGCGACGGACAACCCGGCCCTCAATGCCGAACGGGTCCGCCAGCGGCCCTCGCGGGCGGCCACGACGTTCCAGCGGAGAAGATCGCGGCCTGTTACAGCCGCTCGCTCGGCCAAGTCCGGGCCGCCCTGCAGGATGTCTCGCGGGCCTTCTTTTTCGACAACTCCGGGACGGGAATGCGCTTTTTGGTCTCCTATGACGAAACGACGGGCTTGAACCCGGTTGTTCCGCCCGAAACGATGCCTGCCTGGTTTTTGCACCATGTGGCGGACGGCATCGTCTGCTGACCCCCCTGCCGTTGTCTCTTTTCCTTTCGGGTGGCCCGCCCGCTTTCCCTTCCCCTCCCCTCCCCCTTTGCTTTCTTTGTGGCTGAAACCTCTCCCGTTCCCCTCCCGGCCTCCGTCCGCACGGGCCGGCGGGGGCGGCGGTCAGTGTTCGTGGTGGCCGCCGGGGGACATGCTGCAGGAGCCGAAGGAGGAAGACCCGCAGAAGCGGCATTTGTCGCGGCCGTAGCCGTGCTCGTGCTTGCCGTGCGGCGCGAGGCTGCAGCTGCCGAAGGAGGAGGAGCCGCAATACATGCACTTGTCCGCCCCGTAGTCCGTGTGCTTGTGGGACTTGGCGTAGGGACACGAGCCGTACGAGGACGAGCCGCAGAAGGAGCACGTCGCGTGGGCCACCCCGGCAAGCAACAGGGAGAGGAGCAGTGCGGCGGCGATGGGGAGGGTGCGTTTCATGGCTGGCTTTCGCCGTCCTCTTCCACCTGCTCTTCGGCGGCGTCCGCGGCATCCAGCTCGGCCGCCGCTTCCGGGTTCGCGTTGCGCCATTTCGCGCGGGCACGGCAGAAAAGGGTCACCGTCACGGGCATGGCCAGGAGGTAGAGGACCACGATCCCGCCGAGCACCCGCCACGGCCAGGCCACCGTCGCCGCGATGAGGATCGCGAACGCCGGGAAGACGTACTGGCGCACCGAGCGGGAAAGGTGCATGTGCTTGAAGGAAATCGTCGGCACGCGCGAGGCCATCGCCAGCGCCGCGCACAGCACGAAGGCCCTCACCACCCACATGTTGCGGAAGGCGCCTTCCCATTGCGGCACGGCCAGGGCGAAGAGCAGCGGCGCCAGCGCGAGGAAGCCGCCCGCCGGCGCGGGCACGCCCACGAAGAAATGCTCCCAGTAGGGCGGCTCCTCCTCGTCGAGCGCGGCGTTGAAGCGGGCGAGACGGCCCGCGCAGCAGGCCGCGAGGATGAGGACGAATCCCCAGTGCAGCCCCACCGCCTGCGCCTTGAGCGCCGGGTCGGTCAGGGCGGCGAGATGGAGGTCCGGATCCATCGTCCAGTGGTAGAGGATCAGGCCGGGCGCCAGGCCGAAGCAGACGAAGTCGGACAGCGAGTCGAGTTCGGCCCCGAAGCGGGAGCTCACGGAGAGGAGGCGCGCGATCTTGCCGTCGAGGAAATCGAAGACGCCGCTGGCCAGCAGGCAGAGGATCGCCGCGCCCCAGCGGCCCCAGATGGCCATGTGGATGGCGGAGACGCCGCTGACGAGCGCCAGCATCGTGACGAAGTTGGGGACGAGGGGGCGGAGGGTGCGGCGTTTCATTTCGGTTCTCCGGCGGGCAGGCGGGCCAGTACGGTTTCCCCCGCGACGGCGACCTGGCCGGGGCGGACGCACAGGGCGGCTCCGTCGGGCAGGTACACGTCCAGCCGCGAGCCGAAGCGGATCATCCCGAAAACCTCCCCCGCGGCCAGGCGGTCGCCGACGGACAGCGGGCAGTAGATGCGGCGGGCGACGAGGCCGGCGATCTGGACGACGCCGATCCTGGTCCCCCGCTCCATTCCGAGCGCGATCAGCTGGCGCTCGTTGTCCTCGCTGTCCTTGTCCTGCACCGACACGAATTTGCCGGGGACGTAGTGCAGGGCGGTGACGGTTCCGGCGACGGGCGCACGGTTGACGTGGACGGAGAAGACGCTCATGAAGATGCTCACGCGCACGAGCGGCTTGCCGCCGAGCCCCATTTCCGCGGGCGGGACGAGGGGCACGACGTTGCTCACGATGCCGTCGGCGGGTGCGAGGACGGCGTCCGGGTCGAGCGGCGGGACGCGGGGCGGATTGCGGAAGAAGTAGAAGGAGAAGACGAGGAGGGCCAGGCCGATCCCCCAGAAGGCGAAGCACGCGCAGGCGTGGGGGATGAACCCGAGGGCGCCCAACAGGCCGAAGAGGACGAACTCGGCGAGCAGGATCTTGCGGCCTTCGGGATGGATGGATGGGAGGAGGTACCGCTTCCAGGAAAGGTCGACGGCACGGATTTCTTCTTCGGATGGGAGTTGGCAGGACATGTCCGCAACCATAGCGCAGTCGCGCGGAGGGTGGAAAGATGAAAGTTTCGGGGGGGGCGGACGGGCGCATCTCCGTTTTGTGCAAAGGGGAGGGGAAGAAACAAAAACTCCGATTTTTCCGGTTTTGCTCCGCTACCGCGGAGGAATGCGGAAAGCCGGTCCGGTTCTTGCTTGGACCCGGATG
>LXOW01209104.1_pt2 | contig 15671 bp, 10 predicted proteins | sample 1368591 | NCBI WGS metagenome assembly LXOW01 (sample SAMN04884650, study PRJNA319009) | bovine gut metagenome | isolation source: Cow rumen | host: Bos taurus | place: Italy: Legnaro (PD) | collected 2014-07-09 | reverse complement strand
ACCACTCTTTCAGCATGGATCTTGAAGTTGTTTTCCTTGATGACGCTGACGGCGGAAATGATGCTGGGCACAATGACGATAAGAAGGATGAGATACAAGACGCTTTTGGGCATGCGACGGCGTAGTTCGTCAGTGTCCACCAAGGGGAAGCTGAAGTATTTTACCGCGATGAAGGTGGCCAAGGCAATGAAGATGCTATTGATAGTGAACAGGTAAAGCGCGCCAGAAACGTATGCCCAGTTCCATATCGATATGCCATAACCTACGGTGCAGAGTGGTGGCATGAGGGCGGTGGCGATGGCGACGCCTGCGATGACGGTGCCTTTGTCCTTGCGTGAGGTCTCGATGATGCCTGCAAAACCGCCAAACAAGGCAATCAGGACATCATATATCGTAGGTTTGGTCCTGGCCAATAGCTCTGATGGATTGGCCAGACTCAAGGGGCTGAGGAGGAAAAAGAGCGTGGAAGCCAGGATGCTGATGATCACCATCACGACAAAGTTCTTCAATGAGTTTTTGACCAGGTGGTTGTCCTCGGTGCCGAGACCCAGACCGAAGCCCAAGATGGGACCCATCACGGGCGAAATCAACATCGCGCCGATGATGACGGGGATAGAGTTGACGTTGAGGCCTACCGATGCAATGATGATGGCGCAGGCCAGGATGAAGACATTAGTACCACGGAAGGCGATATTTTTCCGGATGGAAGCGCTGGCGTTTTCGTAGTCGATTTCGTCAGAGATGTGGATGAGGGACTTGAGGTATATAAGGACTTTACGGAAAAAGTTTTTCATGATCTGTAATTATAGTTTGATGAGTTAATGAGAGATTTTCATGCAAAGAACTGCAAATAACTTGAATTGCGCAAGGGCGATGACTTAAATTCGGTCCGCAACCACTTCGGCAATCTGCTCCAACCAAAGTTGATCAGTGGCGTCGAAAGTGGCTAAATGCTCGCTGTCGATGTCCAGCACGCCGATGACTTCATCACCTTTAAATAAAGGCACTACGATTTCGCTCCGCGACTCGCTACTGCAGGCGATATGACCAGGGAATTGCTCTACGTCTTCGACCACAAGGGTTTTCTTTTCTTTCCAAGTCGTTCCACACACGCCTTTGCCGAAGCCGATGCGGGTGCAGGCCACAGGGCCTTGGAAGGGGCCGAGCACCAGTTGCTCGCCGATGACGCGATAGAAGCCCGTCCACCAGAAGTGGAAAGCCTCTTGTATCAATGCGGCCACATTGGCCATATTGGCGATGGGGTCGGTCTCGTCTTTCACCATCGCCTTGACTTGTGCGAGAAGGAGTTTATAGGTTTCGTTTTTGTCCATATTTTTGTACTTTTGCAACCGCAAAAATAAGAAAAAAAATGAAGAAAGATATTCCCGTATTGCTGCTCACTGGCTATCTCGGTAGTGGCAAGACCACTTTGGTCAACAAGATATTGAATAACCGCAAAGGTATCAAGTTCGCTGTGATTGTCAACGACATAGGCGAAGTCAACATCGATGCCGACCTGATTGAAAAAGGTGGCGTGGTAGGGCAGAAGGACGACAGTTTGGTTGCCTTGCAGAACGGCTGCATCTGCTGCACCTTGAAGATGGACTTGATTCAACAGCTGCACGACATCATTGTCATGCAGAAGTTCGACTACATCGTCATCGAGGCCAGCGGCATCTGTGAGCCGGAACCGATTGCCCAGACGATTTGTTCCTTCCCTAATATGGCTTGGCAACTCACCAAAGACGGCTTGCCCATTTTGGATTGTATTGTGACCGTGGTTGACGCATTGCGTATGCAGAGCGAGTTCGGCTGTGGCGACGACCTGATGAAGAAAAATCTGGCCGAGGATGATTTGGAAAGCCTTGTCATCCAGCAGATTGAATTCTGTAATATCATTTTGCTTAACAAGGCTTCGGAAGTCACGCCCGAGGAACTGGGTCGTGTGAAGAGCATCATTCGTGCCTTGCAGCCCACTGCCGAGATTATCCCCTGCGACTATGGCGAGGTGGACTTCGACAAAATACTTAACACTCACATGTTTGACTTCGACAAGGTGGCTACTTCTGCCACATGGATTAAGGAAGTGGAAGGGGCTGTTGTTGAAGACGATGACGACGACGAGGATCATCACCATCATCACGAAGACGACCACGACGAGGATGAGCACGAACATCATCACCATCATCATGACCATGACGACGATGATGACGAGGAAGAAGAGCACGGCCATCATCACCACCATCATCATCACGACCATGAGGGCGGCGAGGTGGAGGAATACGGCATCGGCACTTTTGTGTATTACCGTCGCCAGCCGTTCAACATGGCGCGTTTCGATGAGTTTGTGGCCCGCAAGTTGCCGAAGAACGTCATTCGTGTGAAGGGTATCTGCTACTTCAAGAACGAATACGACAACTGCTATATCTTCGAGCAGGCGGGCAAGCAGGTGCAGCTCCGTGATGCTGGTCAATGGTTCGCCACCATGCCCGCTGATGAGTTGGAGGCCTTTATGGACCGTGAGCCCACCCTCCGTCGCGACTGGGACGACACCTATGGCGACCGCATGCAGAAGCTAGTCTTTATTGGGCAGCACATGGACAAGGAAGCCTTGACTCGGGATTTGGATGCTTGTTTGACGAGGTGAGTTTTTGCTAGTTTTTGCTGTTTTGTGTTAAAATTCCCTATCTTTGACCCTTCAAAACAGCAAATTCTATGGAACATATCATACAAACCGTATATAATTGGGTTTGGAGCCCCGCTCTTGTGGCGATATGCCTGTTGGCAGGCTTGTATTTCTCTATCGGTACGCGCTTCGTGCAGATACGTCGAATACGCGAAATGGCGCGGCTACTTTTCTCGTCTGACAACAGCCAAAAGACTGGCATTACTTCATTTCAGGCATTTTCGATGGCCTTGTCGGGGCGCGTGGGCACAGGAAATATCGTCGGCGTGGCTACGGCCATCGGTTATGGTGGCCCAGGTGCCATCGTCTGGATGTGGATTATCGCTTTTTTGGGTGCAGGTTCGGCCTTCTCTGAGGCGACGTTGTCGCAAATATATAAGGAAGAACACAAAGGGCAATTCCGTGGCGGACCGGCCTATTATATTGAAAAAGGCTTGCGCTGCAAATGGTTGGCAGTTATTTTTGCCGTGTGCGCGTTAGTGGCGGCTGGTTTCTTTTTGCCACCGGTGCAGTCCAACGGCATTGCGATTTCGTTTGCCAACACATTCCATATCAATCCAGCCATCGTGGGTGCGGCTGTCGCTGTGCTCATTGGCTTGGTGGTGATGGGAGGTGTCAACCGTATCGCCAACGTTGCACAAATTGTGGCACCTTTCATGGCCTTGCTCTACGTGTTGCTCGCCATTATCGTTTTAATTTGCAATGCCAAAGTGGTGCCTTCTGTGTTCGAGGACATGATTCGCAGTGCCTTTGGCATGAATCAGGCTTTGGGTGGTGTACTTGGTGCAACCATCGCTTGGGGTGTGAAGCGTGGCATCTATTCCAACGAGGCTGGTCAAGGCACGGGAGCCATTGTGGCGGGAGCAGCCAAGGTGTCGCATCCCGTCAAGCAGGGACTGGTGCAGGCGTTCTCGGTCTATATCGACACCTTATTAGTATGTACCGCCACCGCTGTGATGATTTTGGCTTGCAAGACCTACAATGTCTTTGATGCCTCGGGGCATATCCTCGTCGCCGCCAAGGGTGTAAAGTTAGGGGCTCCAGATGTCAGTTATACCACTGCCGCTTTGGCGACGTTGCTGGGTAAACATGTGGCCGGTGTCATCGTCTCCATCGCTTTGTTCTTCTTTGCTTTCACGACCATCATGGCTTACTATTACTATGCAGAGACCAACCTTGTTTATCTTTTCGGCAAAGGAAAGAAGGAACATGTTTTTATTTGGGTGTTGCGTCTCGGTTTGGTTGGAATGGTGTTTCTTGGTTCGCTCTATGAGGCTAAGGTCATGTGGGACCTCGGCGACATCGGTGTGGCCACCATGGCTTGGGTCAACATCATAGCCATTCTTTTGCTGTCGCCTAAGGCCTTCAAGGCACTGAAGTCGTTCGAACGGCAAAAGAAAGAAGGCAAAGACCCTGTTTTTGACCCGAAGGAAATCGGCTCCATGGAAGGAGCGGAGTTCTGGGAGTCGCGTTAGACCTTTGCCTTCCTTGCGTTATTTCTTCTTTCCAAAGAGAGAGCTGATTGCTGTTAAAGCCCAGTCGCCCAGTTTGTCCACGCCAAAGCCCAGCAGGTTCTTGGGAGTGTAAAAGTCCTTGCATTGGGTGAAGGCATCCGTGACGTCCTCTTCCTTGTCCTTGATGCGTGTTTCCGCATTCCAGATGGCGATATCTAGGCCTTCCATTGTTTCCAGACCTTCGGGTTTCTCCTCTTTTTGGAAGAAGACATCAGTGTACATGCTGATGAAGTTACTCTTGAAGAGTTTCTTGCGCAGCAGGATGAGTACCACTAAAGCTATCACCAGCACGCCCGACATGATGAAGGCGGCCAGCGCATAGCTGCCCATCAATTCGCCGAGCCACAGGACAACAGCAAAGGACAAGGTTGTCACCAAGGCACCGACAGTGATGAAGATAAGCAGAAGGCTGGCAACGGCTGAAGTGCCTTGCGAGAGGCCCTTCACCGAACGCAGCTTCACGTTGTCGATCTGTGCGTTGACGTAGCCTGTGGTTTCGTGTACCAGTTTGTCGACGGGAGCCGTAAACTTATTCTTCTTCTGATTCTTCGACATTTTCGTTATCTTCTTTCTTCAGGTTCGATAGTTTCTCCTTTACACTGTCAATGCAGTCTTCCGTTGTCTTTTTCACTTTCTTACGGGTTTCTTCACCTTTGTCGGGAGCAAAGAGAATTCCCAGCACGGCACCAACTGCGGCACCGGCTAACAATGCGAAAACAGTACGTGATTTCATGGCGTTAAGTGTTTAAGAGGTTAATAATTCTGTTGGAGTGTTTGAATGTTTTGCAAAGATATAAAAAAGATATGCGAACAAAAGCCGTTTTTGCGCAGAAAGGTGGTTTTTTAACTTTTATTCAAGAAAAAATATGAATTTCAATGCTAAATTTACTATTTTTGTGCCACCTTTAATTCAACTTATGTTAAACAATCAAAAATTCAAACAAATGAAAAAAGTAGTATTTCTGCTTGCCATCCTGCTTGTCGGTGGCATGATGTTGACGGGTTGCAAGAAAGACAACCCCAACGCCAAAGGTCTGTATTCCTACACGGTTAAAGAAAAAATCAATACCGAAACTGATGATGTTACAGCATTGCGTCCATTCGTTAAACAAAAACTTGACCTAGGTATGCGTGAGATGACTAAGGCAGAAGCCCAGGCAGAATGGAATGCATTTGATAAATCAATTGCAAATGTTTTTGTTGAAATTCGTGGAGCCGAAAGTTATTATGTTGTCTTGCTGAATCGCGTGGAATCCCAAGGCGAAACTATTGTCGCTGTTGAGAACATCGGTAAACACGCATGGGGCAATCCTCCTGCGGAATAAAGCTTAACATGCTTTCATGGAAAAATCCGCTCCAACGTGGGGCGGATTTTTATTTTATAGCCTGCATCTCGCGCAGCAATTCCAATGATTGTGTCACCGTTTCGACTTCTTTGACGGTGAGTTGTAGCTTGTTGTTGACTTCCTTCACGGCTGTGCGCTTCGGGTGGCTCATGATATACTGCATAATCTTTTGGAAGGTCGCGCTCTCAAAGTATTTCGACTCTGGGTTGCTGACGAAATAGGCTGTCATGTTATGGTGGCGCAACACGATTTTCTCGAAGCCCAAATCCTTGGCAATCCAGCGGAGACGGACGGTGTTGAGCAAGTCGTTGACCTGCTTTGGGATGGGACCGAAGCGGTCGATGAGGTGGTCGGTGAACTTCATCAGGCTCTCCTCAGTCTTAGTACGGTCGAGTTCGCTGTAGAGGCTGACACGTTCTTGTGTTGAGTTGATGTAATCGGCAGGGAAACGCACCTCCATGTCGGTCTCGATGACGCAATCCGCGACGTAGGTTTTTTCTTCTTCCTTGTCGAAAATATCCTGAAATTCAGTCTCTTTCAGCTCAATGATGGCTTCGTCGAGAATCTTGTGGTAGGTTTCAAAGCCGATGTCATTGATGAAACCGCTCTGTTCGGCACCAAGAATGTTGCCCGCGCCACGAATGTCGAGGTCGCGCATGGCGATGTTGATGCCTTCGCCGAGGTCGGAGAACTCTTCCAAGGCACGGAGGCGTTTCTGGGCCTCTTGGGTCAACGTGTTGAGCGGCGGTGTCAACAGGTAGCAGAAGGCTTTTTTGTTGGAACGTCCCACGCGTCCGCGTAGTTGGTGCAAATCGCTGAGCCCGTAGCGGTGAGCATCGTTGATGATAATGGTGTTGGCGTTGGGAATGTCAAGACCCGACTCCACGATGGTGGTGCAAAGCAGCACGTCGTAGTCGCCATTGATGAAGCCGAGCATGATGTCCTCAAGTTTTGAGCCTTCCATTTGGCCATGTGCAACAGCGATACGCACACCTGGCACATACTTCAAAATGAAGTCGTGCACATCCATGATGTTTTGGATGCGGTTGTGAATGAAGAACACCTGTCCGTTGCGGGCGAGTTCAAATTGGATGGCATCGCGGATGAGCTCGCCGTCGAAGCCACGTAACTCGGTCTGCACGGGATAGCGGTTGGGTGGCGGTGTGGTGATGACACTGAGGTCGCGGGCACCCATCATGGAGAACTGCAAGGTTCTTGGGATAGGCGTGGCGGTCAAGGTCAGCGTGTCGACATTGGCCTTCATCTCTTTCAGTTTCTCCTTCACGGCTACACCGAATTTCTGTTCCTCGTCAATGACAAGCAAGCCCAAATCCTTGAATTTCACATCCTTTCCTGTGAGGCGGTGCGTCCCGATGATAATGTCGATTTCACCTTTTTCGAGTTTCTTTAGGATTTCGTTTTGTTGCTTCGTCGTCTTGAAGCGGTTGAGGTATTCGATGGTGACGGGGAAGCCGTCGAAACGTTCGGTGAAAGTGTGGTAGTGTTGCAGGGCCAATACCGTTGTCGGCACAAGCACAGCCACTTGTTTCGAGTCGCAGCAGGCCTTGAAGGCGGCACGCATGGCTACTTCGGTCTTGCCGAAGCCCACGTCGCCGCACACGAGGCGGTCCATGGGGTTCTCGTTTTCCATGTCGCGCTTCACGTCGTTGGTGGCTTTCAGCTGGTCGGGAGTATCCTCATAGATGAAGGAAGCCTCCAGTTCGTTTTGCAGGTAGTTGTCGGGCGAGAACTTGAAGCCAGGGGTGCGCTTGCGCTCAGCATAAAGTTTGATGAGTTCTCTAGCAATGTCTTTAACCTTGCTCTTGGTCTTGTTTTTCAGTCGGTTCCATGCGCCCGAGCCGAGCGTGCTGAGGTGGGGTTCGGTGCCGTCCTTGCTGCTGTATTTCGCGATGCGGTGCAGTGAGTGGATGCTTACATAAAGGAGGTCTCCATTGTTGTAAATCAGGCGGATAGCCTCTTGTGGCTTGCCGTTGTTTTCGATGGTCTCCAAGCCGTCGAAGCGGCCGATGCCGTGATCGATGTGGGTGACATAGTCGCCAGGCTTCAGCTCGTAAAGGTCCTTGAGCGTGATGGCTTGCTTGGTGGAGAAGTTGTCGCGCAGGTGGAAGCGGTGGTAACGCTCGAAGATTTGGTGGTCGGTATAACAGCAAACCTTCAAGTCCTCGTCAATGAAACCGCCGTGAATAGCGATGGTCTCGGTCTCGAAATCGCGATGCAGCTCGTCGTTATGGTTGATGTCGTTCAGAATAGCCTGAATGCGTGAAAGTTGCTTGCTGCTCTCCGAAAAGACGATGACGCGATACCCTGCTTCCTTATGTTCGGTGATATCGTCAATCAACAGGTTGAAGTTCTTACTGAAAATCGGTTGTGGCTTGGTGTGGAAGGTAATAGTTGAGAGTTGAGAGTTGAGAGTTGAGAGTTGGCTGGTAGTGCCAAATTCCACGGTGCAGCGTTGCTTCAAGCAGTCCAGTAATTCATCTGACTTGCTGAACAGCATTCCAGGCTTCAAGGCTTTCACTTCCTCATCCTGCTCCTGCATCTTCTCGAAAGCCTCCACGGCGCGGTCGTATTCCTTGTCGACTTGTGTGGCAAAAAACGGCATGTCGGTGAGCCACACAGTGGTGGTGTCAGGCAGGTATTGCAGGAAGGCCTCACGTTCCTCGATGAAAGCGCGTTCCTGCATGTTGGGTAGCAACACGATTTGTTTCAGCTGCTCGATGGAGAGCTGGTCGGCGATGTTGAAACTGCGGATGCTCTCGACCTCGTCGCCGAAAAACTCAATACGATACGGGTAGTCGTTGGCAAAGGAAAACACATCGACCAAACCACCACGGATGGCAAACTGTCCTGGCTCCACCACGAAATCGACGTTCTCAAACTCATATTCGTAGAGCATGTCGGTGAGGAAGTCGAGGTTGATTTTGTCACCTACCTTGATTTTGAATGTGTTTTTGGCCAAAAGCTTGCGGGTAAAGACTTTTTCACTCAAAGCCTCTGGGTAACTGACGATCAAGGTCTTGCGCTCGGAAGTGGAGACGCGTTGCAGCACCTCGGTGCGGGAGAGGATATAGGTATTGTCGGGCTTCTCGGGTTCGTAAGGACGCTTGTAGGAGGTGGGGTAGAAGAGTACCTGTTTTTTGCTATAGTCCATGCCCCGCTCGCCGAGTAGGCTTTCAAGGTCGTTGTAAAAATAGGCGGCGTCTTCCTTGTCGGCGCAGACAATGAGGTGTTGCCCACCCATTTGGCGGAAGGCCTCTTCCACGACAAAGGCCTTCGACGAAGCCGCCAGATTGGAACAAAGCAAATGCCCACCATCGCGCAAAGTCTTGACTATCGCGTCGATGTGGGCATCATTTTTATAAGGTTGGTTAGAAATGCTTGCCACGTTGCTTTAAAATTGTGGCGCAAAGGTACAAATTTTATTCGATTACGATTTTCTGCGTCTTCACGTTGTCACCATTGATGAGGCGCAGGATATATACACCCGACGTTATTCCCGTTGTAGGGACGCTTTGAATGCGTCCGCTACGTGAAGCAACCATCCGTCCCGTCATATCCACAATGTGTAGGGTGCCTTCTTGGTTGATGACAATCTTCCCATTGCTGACAAATGCAAAGGCCCCTGAGCTTGTCGAAGGGCCGTCTTCATGGGCAAACACCAGCCTGAATCTAGAGGCATAGTCGTTTGTGGTGGCCTCGAAGGTGTAACTCTTGTTGGTCAAGAGGTCGATGTCCGCGCCTGTCATGTTGTCGATGAGATGGAGGTAGTCCAAGTCAAAGTTGCCAGCTTCAAGGGTTAACGTGTAGGTGCTGTTTTGGCTGGCTCTGAAACTGACAGGCATCTCGGTTGCACCGTTGGTGTATGCCACGGCAAAATCTTGTCCTTCTTGCCAGAGACTGATTTGAGAATGTTTGTTATTCAGACTGAATTTCTCCATGCCGATGCCTTCGTTGAGGCGCACGCGGGCGCGGTCGACGTTGGCCTTGCCTTGCGTGATAACCAGATCGAAGTAGTCCTTTGAGCTGGTGCCTTTTGCGGAAGTGGCTTTGGTGAAGGTGACAGAACTGTTCTCATCAGTAGCTTTCACCATCACGCCTTCGCAGGGAGCAAGAACAGGTGCGGTTGTCGCCAACACGACTTGGTTGCCATCAATCACATAGCAGTCTTGGTCGATGGTGGCGTTGCACGCAAACGGGTTGCCCACGAGGTTAAAACCATTCAATTCTGAAGCTTCACGGCTCAAGTTGCTGATGGTTACATCGGTGTTGCTCGGCAGCAGAGTGCCAGCAAAATGCAGGATTGTGCCTTCAGTCTCGCCATTGGCATAGAGATAACCCTGTTGGTGGACGAGGTTGAATGTCTCTGCTTCGTAGTTCTTCCAAAGGTACTCAGGCTCGTAGTAATAATATAGGTCGTAAGTGTTGTTGCCTTGTCCAACTGTCCCGTTGAGGAAGCCGTTTTCTTCACTGGGCGTGATGCTATCGATGACAGGTGAGGCAATGAAGTACCAGCCATCGTCATTTGCGGTATAAGTGGTAATGGCTTTTTTCACTGTGGCTGCAACATTGTCGCTGTTGTTAATGATTTGCGCGCCGTTTTCGAGGACGAGGTTGTCAGGATTGGCATTGCTAAGTGTTCCACTGATACTGAGAGTACTGCCTTCGGTGACGGTCATTTTGTCGTTGGCATTCATCTCCAGAGAGTTGAGAGATGCTGTCCCAAGAGCGAGGCCAGCCATATTGGAGGCCTCCGACTCGCCGCCATAGTAGTTGGTTTTCACGGTGTATTGGTGGGCAGCATCACTGTCTGGATTATTGTGTGTATAAGACGTGCCAATGACAGCTTCCGTATTGAGTTGTGTCTCTCCATCGTAGATGTTGTAGGTGTAGGTGCCATCTGTGAGGTAGGTGCGGAAAAGCCAAGAAATGTTATTCTTCACATAACCGTTCAAATCCGATAGTGATTCGCCGATTATTCTTGGATTGTATTGCTCTGCGTTTTCTTCGTCATATGGAATTTCATCGTAAGACCCACAACAGGCTGGATACCAATAGGATTCTGAGCTTCCTTCTGTATAAGGATAAAACATGATAATCCATAAATCTTTGGTGCAGTCCAATAAAACTGGAGTTGTTAGTATGATGTCGTACCAACCTCCGTTCGTAACTGTAATGGATTGCTCGCAAAGTTTATTTGTTTCTTCATTCGTATTATCTTCGTAAATATACAAGGTGTAATTGCCATCCAAGTAACAATAGGCAGAGACTTTCTCAATATACATGCCAACAAAGTCTGTTAGTCTTGTGGAAGCAAACACTTCAGCCCAATAAATGCTTTTGCCTTCCCCTATACCATATCTGCCTAAAAAATTCGTTGCATATTGTAGATTGGCGGAGTTGTTACTTGGTTCTAACCAAGTTAAGGCTATACCATTGTTTGTGAGTGAGGCGGTCAATCCGGAAGGGACATAGTCGCGGTAGAATGCGGATTTTGTAACCCGATTAGAAGGGTTGGAATGAGTTGAGCCGGAAATAGCTCGAACATAATATTCGTATAATGTACCTGGAACAACATCATTGTCAATAAATGTATGTTCAACTATGCCAGTTGCAATTTTAACATTGTCTTTATAAATGTCGTACGATTCAGCATCATTTACTTCATTCCATGAGAGGGAGATAAAACCATTAGAGGCCATTGCCGAAAGAGTAGGAGCAGATAGAGAGCTAATAGGCTCAATACCAAAAATGGCTGATTCTCCAACAGTGTAAACGCCTTGGCCAGCACCGATGCCTCCTGTTCCTGGTTCCATGGCGTTGACGGAATAGAAACCGTTACAATTACCACCCCATCCCCAATTAAAATGGAAGTTGTCTTCACTGTCGTAGCCATCGCAAACAAAAGAGTGTCCGCCACGACCTCCAGCATCGCTCCCCCTGTATTGCAAAGGTCTGCCATTGTTTAATTCCCGTTTCAGCATAAGAATCCATGCTTCTTCACTATAGTCATCCATGGATTTGTATTGCATGCATGGAGCATAACCGAAATAGGTTTCTAGTGCATACATGACATTGTATGTGCTTGCGCTACTTGCTTCAGTACCGTAATCCATCTCAACAGAAACGCCGCAATGGTACATGAGTGTTGCGACGGCGGTTTTTTGTAAATCTGTGCTTGAAGTGTACGTGTTAATCATGTTTTCCCAATCGTAGGTAGTTGCACCAAAATTAGCGCTCAAGGTCTGTTCGTTCCATGTGTAGTAGTGTGAATCTGTACCTGTGGTGGGATGCTCCCAATATTTCATGACTTGTGCCATAGCTGTGGCTACACAACCGGTTACCGTTCTATTGCTACCTTTTGTTGGACATAGCTTATTGAAAGGATTTCCTTGATTCCATTTTGTTTTAACCAATGCATCCACAATGGGCGTTGCTTCGGAAACTCCAGCCTTCCCATGATGTAGGTCTTGCCAAACTTGGTTGATGTCGGCGGTTGATTTAGAACCATGTGCGATGGCGTACTCTATTTCGTCGTTATACCTTTGCAGCCAACCGCGAACGTTCTCTGGCATATCTTCGGTTACGAACTTTCCTGTCAGCGAATACCCTAAAATAGGCTTCACGCAGTCGTCGGCAGACATCACCACGAAGCCTTGTTCGGCATTGAAAATGTATAGGTTCGAAAAACCAGCGGCTTTCGAAAGGTCAGTAAGTTGTGCGGCCTTAGCGCCGTTGTTGCTCAAAAAAGTGGCGGCCACCTTGCGTGCCGTTTCAGGGGTCACACGCTCGGCCATCATGGGCATTGCCACCATCAGCACCAATGCCAAAATCAAAATAAATCTTTTCATATTCAGTAATTTATTGCTTACTATAAAAACGGTTACTCTTCCACCTTGGCTCGTTTCGAGTCCCAAATCATGTAGAAGATGATGGCGATATACATCACCAAGGCAATGAGACCAGCCACGGGCAGCTCGGCAAACGGTGTGCCGTTGGCGGTCTTGGCCACGGCGTCCACGTTGGCGAACTTGAGAATGGCGCTAATCACGCCCATCAAGGCACCACCGGCGATGAAGCCTGAGGCAATCAGCGTGCCACGGTTGTAGCGGGCATCGTTGAGTTTCTGGTCCTTGCTGCGGGTGCTGACGAACCATGAAATGGCACCACCGATGAGCAGCGGCACGTTGAGGTCGATGGGGATGAACATACCCAAGGCAAAGGGCAATGCCGGAATCTTGCAGAAGTTGAGGATCAAAGCAATGGCAGCACCGATGCCGTAGAGCAGCCACGGGGCGCTACCGCCCGACATCATCGGCTCGATGACGGCACTCATGGCGTTGGCTTGGGGAGCCACCAAAGCACCGTCGCCCACGAAGCCGTAGGCCTTGTTCAAAATCATAATCACGCCAGCGACGGTGGCAGCGGCCACGGCCACGCCGACGAACTTCCAAATCTCTTGTTTCTTGGGCGTCGTGCCAATCCAATAACCTACTTTCAGGTCGGTGATGAAGGCACCTGCTACTGCCAAAGCCGTGCAGACCACGCCACCGATAATCAAGGTGGCAGTCATGCCGCTAGGACCACTCAATCCGGCGGCGACCATCACCAAGGATGCCAAAATCAGGGTCATCAAGGTCATGCCGCTCACGGGGTTGCTGCCCACGATGGCGATGGCGTTGGCGGCCACCGTTGTAAACAGGAAGGCGATAACGGCTACAACCAAAATACCAATCAAAGCATGCCATACGTTGTGCACCACACCGAACCAGAAGAACAGGAAGGTGACAATCAACACGGCGACGATGCCGATGACGATGGTCTTCATGGAGAGGTCTTGTTGGGTGCGGTCGACGGGTTCGTCTGAGACTTTTTTGCCCTTGAACTCGTTAGCGGCGAGGCCCACAGACGATTTAATCACACCCCATGACTTGATGATGCTGATGACACCCGCCATGGCGATACCTCCGATGCCGATGTGACGTGCATAGTTCTTGAAGATTTCCTCGGGTGCCATCGAACCGATGGTGGCGGTGATGCCTGCGCTCATCAGGTCGACGATTTGATCGCCCCAAATGAGGTTCATGCCCGGGATGATAATGAACCATACCAGCATGGATCCGCAACAGATGATGAAGGCGTATTTCAGACCGATGATGTAACCCAAACCGAGCACGGCTGCGCCTGTGTTCACCTTGAACATCAGTTTGGCTTTGTCGGCCAAGGCTGCACCCCAACCCATCATGCGGGTGGTGATGGTCTCCGACCACCAGCCGAAGGTGGAGACGATGAAGTCATACAGACCGCCAATCAAGCCGCTGACGACCAGCAGCAACGAGTCCTTACCCTTCTTTTGTCCGCTGACCAAGACCTGTGTAGTGGCTGTGGCTTCGGGGAAGGGGAATTTGCCGTGTTGTTCCTTCACGAAATACTTGCGGAAGGGGATGAGGAACAGGATGCCCAGGATACCACCTAACAGTGAGGCGATGAACACCTGCCAGAAGTTGATTTCGATTTGGTAGCCTTTGCCTTGCAGGATGTAGAGGGCAGGCAGGGTGAAGATGGCACCTGCCACCACACCGCCAGAGCATCCGCCGATGCTTTGGATGATGACGTTCTGCGACAGCGCATCGTTTTTGCGTGCCAGTCCCGTGAGGCCGATGGCGATGATGGCGATGGGGATGGCGGCCTCAAACACCTGCCCGACCTTCAGGCCGAGGTAGGCGGCGGCAGCCGAAAACAGGATGGTCATCAGCAGGCCGATGCAGACCGACCAGACTGTAACTTCTTGATACTTTTTGTTTTTCGAGAGAATTGGTTCGTACTCTTCGCCCGGTTTCAATTCGCGGTGCGCGTTCTCGGGCAGTTTAAATTGTTCGTTTTCCATATTGATATAGTTTGCATTATTTATTCTGTACTTTCCGTCAATTCTTTAACTTCAACATCTTCGGTAGGTTGAAGATAATCGCTGGCTTTAGCAGGAGAAATGATGCTGCGTCCTAATTGCTTTTCCAATTGGTCTCTTGCAGCTTTGGCTACTCCACCGCCGTCTTTTGCGGTTTGTTTGCTTTGCTCAAAGCCTTTTGGGTTGCGCTGTTGCGAAAGCTCGCGAGTAGAGGCTTCCGCCAAAGTGTTTAGTGCCACCTCAACGCTGGTCATGTTGTCGCGCAGGTTTTCTTTGGTCAAGCCTTTGAAGGCCTTGTATTGTCCAGTTGTCATGCCGCTCCATGCCTTGGTGAGGATGTTGGTGAGGATGGCAAATTCCTGTTTTTCTTTGATTCCGACACGTTCCCATTCGTCGGTGAGGGCCTTGCGGGTCATGATGGATTTCATGCGCTCGTTGATCCATTGGTCGGAGTAACCTTGTCGGCGATAGTCGGCAATGGCCATTTGGAAGGTCAGTTCGGGGTCAATCATCTGGTCAACGCGTTGGCTGCCCACCTCGGCAAGCCATTGCTTGAGCGGCTCTGCCTTTTTTGACGGGATGGATTGGATGATGCGGAAGATGCCTTTCAATGTTGCAGCTTGTGTCATTCGTTGTTTGCCGTCAGGAGCCAACATTCGAACAGGGGGACAAATTGTCCCCCACTTGAATTTTAACTCTTCGTCGCGTTTCAACATTTTCTTAATATAATCACGAGGATTGGCTGTGTCCGTCAGCACTTGCACGATGTCTGCAACGGCAAAATAGTATTCTTGCTCCTCTTCATTCCAAACGATGCGGACATTAACTCCCTCAAAAATCTGTATAATGGATTCGTTTGACATGATGTTTCAATTTTGATTGCAATATTACAATAATTTCGGCAATTAGGAGGTGATTTTATCCCTAAGCTTGACAAAAGGCTTCTCCACAAAGATATACAGGATGTACGCTGCCACGAAAACCAGCACCCAAAAGACAGGATAGGCGACGGCGTAACGACTCCAGAGAACAGGGAAGCTGTGCTCAAGGACTTGAAGCAGCAATAGATTGGTGAGGAACATGGCATAGGAAAGCACGCTGACGCGAGAGACAAAGCCTCCCAAACGGGTTTTGTAGGACTTCCATTTTGACAGGAGAGGGAACCACAAGGCAATGGCAAAAGCCGAAATCGTCAAATACAA
>LXOW01071520.1_pt1 | contig 15675 bp, 8 predicted proteins | sample 1368591 | NCBI WGS metagenome assembly LXOW01 (sample SAMN04884650, study PRJNA319009) | bovine gut metagenome | isolation source: Cow rumen | host: Bos taurus | place: Italy: Legnaro (PD) | collected 2014-07-09 | reverse complement strand
GATCGACTGTTATGAAAAATCGACGCTCAAAGCCCATCTTTTCTGCGGCGGTGTCAATGATGCACGGGAAATCAGCGGAAACCCCAAACTTCAGGAGGCGTTTGAACTGGGGAAGAACGTTTAGCGGTGCATTGAAGGAGGCCTTCTGTACGAACTCGCGGACGATCTTGGGAAGGACCCCTGGGCATTGGCAGACAGCCCGGCAAAGAGCAGGCTGGACAGCAATAATGACTTGAAAATAAAGGTTCTCATCGTGACGGTCTGTTTTTCTGATGCAAAGTTCGCCAGAATCATTTACCCGACACTTATGAAAAATGCGGTTATTTGGAACAATATTGCGGAATCTTAAGGTTTATTCTTTGGCAACCATCCCCATTCACCGAGAAAACGGGCCCATTCACCGATTATAATCGTCATACAGGAAGCGCGTGCGTAGTTTTGTGCCGAAAACAAAACGAAGCACACCATGAAACGCATCCTCCTTTCCTTCGCCATCCTGCTGGTCCCGGTTCTCGCCCTGGCCCAGGACAACAAAAAAGAAATCGTCAAGACCGGGTGGAACATCGGCCTCCTGCCGGCGTTCCGGTACGACAACGACCTGGGGTTCCAGTTCGGGGCGCTCAGCCAGCTGTACCATTATGGGGACGGGTCGGATTATCCCAACTATCGGCACAAGGTGATGGCGATTGCCAGCATCTATTCCCGCGGCGCGAAGCAGTTCTCGCTGGATTATGACTCGAAGCACCTGCTGCGGGACATGCGGGTGACGGCCCATGCGGAGTACATGGACAATCCGCTGCATGGGTTCTACGGATTCAATGGTGCGGTGGCGCCGTACTATGCCGACTTGGACCGCCGGAAAGCGGCGGACGGCCAGGACGGGATCGCCTTCTATGCCAACGCCCAGCATCAGTTCACCGCTTCGCTGGACCTGCAGGGGAGGATGGCCGACCATCTGACCTGGATCGGGGGCGTGCGGTATGTCTGGCAGGACTACAAGGACGTTTCCGTAAGCGTGTACGACGGGACGCAGTCGCTGTTCCACCAATATGTGGAGAACGGGCTGATTTCGGAGTCGGAGACCTGGGGCCACCGGGCCGAGCTCAAGGCCGGCCTGGTCTATGACACGCGCGATTTCGAGGCCAATCCGGCCCGGGGCCTGTATGCGACGGCCACCCTCACCGGCGGTGCCAGTTTCTCCTCCGAGCGAAGCCTGTCGATGGTGTTCGCCTTCGACGTGCGCCAGTATCTGCCCATCATCCCTTCCCGGCTGACACTGGCATGGCAGGTGAAAGGCGGCGGCCTCGTCGCTGGTTCCCTGCCGTTCTACGCCCTGCCTGCTTTCGAGATGCGGGGGACCTTCGGAAACCGTATCACCGGGGCGGATGTCCTCGGCGGCAGCCTGGACCTGCGTCTGCGGCTCGCTTCCTTCCAGGCTATCAAGCAGAACTTCGAGTTGGGCCTGGTAGGCTTCGCCGATGCCGGCGCAGTCATCCGGCCGTATCGGCTCGACGCGCAGAAACGCCTGGGCGGCTGCACCGTGGAAAAGACGCTCGACGGCGTGGCGCATGGACCATACCGAAGCGTGTACGACCCGGCCATCGCCGTCCGCGAGCGGCTGCATACCAGCGTCGGTGGCGGCTTCTTCTTCAGCATGAACCATAACTTCATCACCGCCGTCGAATTCGGCCATCCGTTGAACCCGCAGGACGGGACCATGGGCGTTTACGTCAATCTCGGATTCTCGTTCTGATCCGCGGAAAATGCTTATCTTTGCGTGTCACCGCCACCTATGACACGCAAAAGAACCATCCTCTTCCTGGGCATCCTGCTGGCGCTGCTCCTCATTCCGACCGTGCTTCCGTACCTGATCGGACATCTGCTGCTGCCGTTCTGGGCCTACCTGCTGTATGCCTTCTTCCTCCTGGTGAATGCGGGCATCTACCTGGTCAACCGCCTGTTCCTCATCGACCGATTCTTCGTGAAGGGGCGGCTTGGCGCCTTCGTCGTCTGGAATCTGGTTCTCGTTCTCGCGTGCGTCACTCTGGAGATCTTCGTCCTGGACCTCTCCGGCCGTGCGACCATCGGTGAAGGGGTGGCTGTCTCCAGCGTGCTGGACATTGGAACGAAGGTGTCCCAGCGGGTCTTTGCGCCCATCCTGGGCTGCATCATGGTGCTGACGGCGCTGGCCGTCGCGCTGTCGGACGAGTGGCGTCTCGCAGCGTTCAAGTACCGCGAAGCACAGCAGCGCAACGAGCGGCTCGGGCGGGACATCGACAGCCTGAAAGGCCAGGTCGACGCCCTCCGCCGCCATGAAGCCGCCCCTGCCGCCGACTCCATTTCCGTCAAGGTGGACCTCATGATGACCAAAGTCCCGCTGGATGACATCCTGTATGTCAAGGCCGACGGCGATTACATCGTCATTCACAAGGCCGACGGGAAGACATTGATGACGCTCATGACTCTGAAGTCCCTGGAGAAACAACTGCCTTTCGACCGCTTCTGCCGTACGCACCGTTCCTGGATCGTCAACGTTGACAAAGCCCGCGGCATTCGCGACGGCAAAATCCTGGTCGGTGACGCCGTCATCCCCCTCTCCGATTCCTGCAAAGCCGCTTTCTTCGAACTCCTCTCACATAAGTCCATCTTCCTGAAAGCGGAGCCAACTGTCCAAGTTCATATCGCAAATATAATCCATTAAAATAAAGAACGAAAGCCTTCCGGGAAGGATTGAACAAATCGTCGGGAAGATTGAGCGGACGGAAATCGAAAGATATTTGCACCGTTAAAAACCGCATACGCATGAAACGTGAAATCATTCTTTCAGAATCCGCCAGGAATAACTATTTTTGTGTAAACGGAATGGTATGTCTCAGAAACAAAGGATAGTCTTTCTGGACTGGCTGCGGGCGGCGGCCTGCCTTATGGTTATGCTGGTCCATGCAAGCGAATGCGTCTATTCGGACGATTACTCTTTCTCTTTCCCTTCGGAACTGGCGCGTTGGAGCGTAATGTTCATCCAGGGATTCGTACGGCCCGTGGCCGTGCCTCTGTTCTTGATGGCATCGGCCTATCTTCTCGTGCCGGTCAGGACGGACACAAGGACTTTCCTTAATAAGCGTTTCACGCGTGTGGGCATACCGTTCGTGGTGTTCCTTTTCCTTTACGCATTCCTGCCCGCTGCCTGGGGTGAATTCTCCTGGGCTGAGGCTTGGACAAATGTCAAGCAGGCTGGTATCAATTTCATTCCCCGCGAGTCGCACCTCTGGTTCGTCTATATGATGCTTGGGCTCTACCTGGTCATGCCGGTGATTTCGCCGTGGCTGGCCAAGGTTGGGAAAAGGGAGGAACGCTTCTTCCTGGGCCTGTGGGCATTTACGCTCTGCTTCTATTGGCTCCGTGATATCTTGGGCCCGGTCTTCGGCGAATGCTGGTGGAATCCATATCCGCTCTTCTACTATGTTTCCGGCTTCATCGGCTATGTCCTGCTGGGGCATTACATCCGAACCTGTCTGCATTGGTCCAGGCGCAAGATACGCAGGGTGTGCGTGCCGGTGCTGATTGCCTGCTACGTGTTCGGCATGTGGCAGTTCTATCACCGCAGCTTCCTGGTCTCGACGCCGCAGGAACTGGAGATGCACTGGCAGAACGATACGATAGTCGCGGGTCTCATGAGCGGCTGTGTATTCCTCCTGTTCAGCTTGATCAAGAATCCTGGCAAGTGTTACGGCCTGGTCAGGAAGATATCGGAGGCCAGCTACGGCATGTACCTGATGCACATGCTGATGCTCCCGGCAGTCTTCGGGCTGCTGAGCCCTCTGCTGCCGGTGCCGCTCACGATCATCCTCACAGCAGTCGTCACTTACTGCCTGAGCTTCGTGATCTCCCGACTGATAGGAAAACTCCCATTCGGGAAATACATCGTCGGATGAAAAGATACGGTCGCATGGCTGACTAAGAATGCTTCAAGCATAACCCGCTCTCTGGTCGCCCAATAGGGCCAAAATGAGGATGAGATTGGTGCAGAAAGTCTATTTCCCGATGCAGAAAATCATGTACTTCCTATGGGCCGATGGTGGGTTTTTAATGGGGTATGATTATCAGTGAGTTAAACAGTTCGTTTGTCACAATTGTGACAGAATTGGCGATTTTTGTGACAAGCATTGTGACGGAATCGAGCGATTTCTTGAAGGATCATTTTCGGACGCACTTGAATATCTCGGGTAAAAGAGAAAATGGCCTATTTTTCAACTCTTCGAGACGAGTCAAGAATGTGTAACAAGTTCCGCTGGAAAAGAAGTGTCTTTAATCTTGAATTATTCTAGATAAGAACTAGCATTATCCATGTTGATTCGGGAAGAAATGCCACTCAACAGTGTTTAGAGATATGGTTGTATAGTTAGTTTGGTATATCTATTACATGACTGGACTATACCGGTAGAATACCAGGGATCCTTTATTTTTCTTCTACCAGAATATAGACAGGGACTTGCAAGGGCCATAAGGATTCACACGTTCCCTTTTTCTCCACTATTCAAAACCATGCATTAGCAGTGGCAAAACCATTATCCGGCCATTTAGGGAACTATGAGAAGTGTCTGATCTGATATGTGAAAAAGACTGTTATAAGTTTGGCCTGTTTTCTGCTACGAACGATGCCAATTTCGGCCATCCCACCAAGGCAGTGTGCCAGGCTCTCCTGAGCAGGATGTACCTCTATGCCGCATCCCCCCTGTTCAACACTTCGAACGACAAGTCGAAATGGGACAAGGCCTATGAGGCATCCAAGAAGTTCATCGATACCTACACCCAGTACTCTCTCTATCCTGACTACGAGAAGATGTTCAACCAGGCCAGCGGTACTCCGAACAGTGAGATCATCTTCGCCCAAAACTTNNGGATGGTGGGGAAGTTCCGGTGTCTCCAAGGAGCTCCTCGACGACTATGACATGATCAACGGCGAGCCTGCTTTCATCTGGAACAACGGTGTCAAGACCATCAACCCTGCTTCCGGCTACGATCCCCAGCACCCTTATGACAACAGGGACCCCCGCATGGAAATGTGTATCCTCCACGACGGTTCCAAGTTCCACGGTATCACTTATGAAATGTGGGTGTCTACCGACGGTACCAGCTGGGGCTATGACAACATCCGCCAGAGTAGTGACAACCCTGCCAACAACCAGCAGATGAGGAAGTTCATGCCGCCGGATGAGATTCCTCTTACTTGGCAGGAGAAGTATGTCATGCTTTGGATCCACTTCCGTCTGGCTGAGATTTACCTCAACTTCGCAGAAGCTGCATTCGAGACCGGCAAGGAAGCCGAGTGCCGCGAGTACATCAACAAGATCCGCGCCCGCGTCGGAATGCCCGGCCTGCCGGCATCCGTCACCGGTGAAGCCCTCAGGGCCCGCCTCTACAACGAGCGCCACATCGAACTTGTGTTCGAAGAGCACAGGTACTTCGACCTCCGCCGCTGGATGATCGCCTCCGAGGTGCTTAACCGCCCTGGACATGGTATCAAGATCACCCTGGACAAGGCAACCGGCGTAAAGACTTACGAAGACGAGTTGCTCCTCGACAGGAAGTTCTACGATACGATGTACCTGCTTCCTATCGCAACGGACGAACTCCTGAAGAACAACGGTACTCTGCAGCAGACCAGAACCTGGAGATAATTCATTATATTTGTGCTGTGGCTGGTATCCAACCACAGCACAATTTTTAATACAGCTATGAAAAGAGCAGCTTACATTCTCGGCGCGGTACTCTGTATGTGCGCCCTCTCCTGCAACGGACAGACCGAGGCAGGAGTAAACGAAGTCTTATGGTACGATGCGCCGGCCGGCGTCTGGCTGGAAGCGCTGCCCCTGGGCAACTCCAACATGGGAGCCATGGTATATGGCGGTGTCCAGAAAGAGGAGATCCAGCTCAACGAAGAGACATTCTGGAGCGGCGGTCCCCATAACAACAACAGCCCGCGTTCGCTCGCGCGCCTGGACGAAGTGAGGCAGCTGATCTTCGACGGAAAGGAGGCTGAAGCCAAGACCATCATCGACCAGGACTTCGTCGTCGGGCCGCACGGAATGAGGTTCCTCAATGCCGGAAGCCTGTTCATCGAGTTCGAGGGAGTGGGCGAGGCTGAGAACTACCACCGTCAGCTCGACCTGTCCAATGCCGTCAACACCACCACGTACACCTCCAACGGTGTCAACTATACGAGGACGGCATTTGCCTCGCTGCCTGAGAAGGTGGTCGTGGTGCGTCTCACCGAGGACAAGAAGACTTCGTTCTCGCTGTCTTACAACGCGCGCCTGCCGTTCGAGGCCAAGGCCAACGGCAAAGACCTCGTAGCGGTCGTGCAGGGCGACTCGATGGAAGGCATCGACGCCAAACTCGCCGCTGAGATCGTGATCCGGGTCAAGTCCAACGGCTCCGTCACGGCAGCGGGGGACAAGATCAATGTAAGCGACGCGACCGAGACCATGCTGCTCATCTCCGCAGCCACCAATTTCGTCAACTACCACGACGTCAGCGGCAACGCTTCCGCCAAGAACGCCGAAAGGCTGGCCGCGGCGGAGAAGATGTCCTACAAGCAGCTTCTCAAGCGCAGCGTCGATGCATACAAGGACCAGTACGACAGGGTGGATCTCGAACTTCCTGCCGGAGCCAATGCCTCCCTTCCCACCAGCCAGCGCCTCGACTCGTTCACTGGCAGCGACGACATGGGAATGGTGGAGCTGATGTTCAACTACGGCCGCTACCTGCTCATCAGCAGCTCGCAGCCGGGCGGACAGGCCGCTAACCTCCAGGGCGTCTGGAACCAGGAGCACATGGCCCCTTGGGACAGCAAGTATACCATCAACATCAACGCTGAGATGAACTACTGGCCCGCAGAGGTCTGCGGCCTCACCGAGACCACCGAGCCGCTCTTCTCGATGATCAGGGACCTCAGCGAGACAGGTGCCATCACCGCCCGCGAAATGTATGGCTGCGGCGGCTGGATGGCGCACCACAATACCGACATCTGGAGGATCGCCGGCCCTGTCGACGCCTCCGACTGGGGTATGTACCCCAACGGTGGCGCATGGCTCGCCACGCACCTCTGGGAGCACTATCTGTTCACCAGGGACAAGGCTTTCCTGAAGGAGTGGTACCCGGTGATCAAGGGCGCTGCCGACTTCTATCTTGACTACATGCAGGTCGATCCCAATAACGGCTACCTCGTGGTCGTTCCTTCCGTCAGCCCCGAGCACGGCGGCGTCGGCAAGGCCAACCCGCTCACCGCCGGCTGTACGATGGATAACCAGATCGTAGTCGATATCATGACCGCGGCCAAGACCGCCGCCTCCGAACTCGGCATCGACGAGGCTTACCAGAAGACGCTCACCGAGACCATGGCCAAGCTCCCGCCCATGAAGGTCGGCCAGTACGGTCAGCTCCAGGAGTGGATCGAGGACATGGATGATCCCAAGGATGAGCACAGGCACATTTCGCACCTCTACGGCCTCTATCCTTCCAACCAGATCAATCCCGACACGCCCGAGCTTTTCAACGCCGCCAGGGTCACCCTCATCCAGCGCGGCGATCAGGCCACCGGCTGGAGCCTCGGCTGGAAGACCAACTTCTGGGCCCGCATGCTGGACGGCAACCATGCCTTCCTCATCCTCAGCAACATGTTCACGCTCATCGACCCTAACGTCGGCTTCGGACGTCCCAGGATGGCTCCGGGAGGCCAGCGTCCCAAGATGGGAAGGACCTATCCCAACCTCTTCGACGCCCATCCGCCGTTCCAGATCGACGGCAACTTCGGAGCTACCGCCGGTGTGGCGGAGATGCTCCTCCAGAGCCAGAACGGCTATGTCCACCTACTCCCTGCACTGCCTGATGCATGGCCTACCGGAAGCGTCAAGGGCTTCCGCGCCCGCGGAGGATTCATCGTGGACATGACATGGGACGGCGGCAAACTCATCAAGGCCAGCGTCAAGTCCCAGGTCGGCGGCCCCCTGAAGGTCAGGGTCGGCGACAATTACTATGACTTTGACACCAAGGCCGGCGAGACCGTCAAGATCTCCCAATAGACTATAGAAACAACTCAGCATCATGCGCAGAATCATTCTACCCCTTGCCTTGTGCCTCATCGTCTTCCAGGCGCCTGCACAGGACAAACCCTTCCTCGAGGACCTACCGTACTACATGGAGAACCTCGCGGTCTTCGAGTTGAACCAGGAGCCCGGGAGGGCCTTCCGTATCCCCACCCACAATGTTTCTCTGGACGGAAAATGGCGTTTCCAGTACTTCGAGTCGCCCTATGACGTTCCAAAGGACTTCTTCAATCCGTCGTTCAACGACAGGAAGTGGTCCTGGATCGAGGTACCGTCCAACTGGGAGATGCAGGGCTTCGGACAGGCGCTGTTCCGTAACGTCAGCGCCCCCTTCGCGGTGACCATGCCCGAGTCCCTCCTGGAGCGGTACCGCAAGATATTGGATGACCCCAATGCGAGCGAACAGCAGAAACGCATGGCGCGGTTCCGCGCCGGGGGCGGCCCGGTCAATCCTTTCGCCGTGCAGATCCCCAATGTCCCGATGGATTTCAACCCCACCGGAGCATACCGCACCACCTTCAACCTCCCTTCGTCCTGGAAGGGCGAGCAGGTCTTCCTGCGTTTCGAGAAGGTCGCCTCGGGCTCGTTCGTATGGGTCAACGGCAAGCAGGTAGGATACAATGAAGGTGCACAGGAGCCCTCCGAGTACAATATCACCAAGTATGTCAAGCCCGGCAAGAACACCGTGGCTGTGATGGTGGTGAAGTACTGCGACGGCTATTACCTGGAAGGACAGGACTACTGGCGTCTGGCCGGTATCTTCGATGACGTCACTGTCTTCGCCACGCCCCAGGTCCGCATCCGCGACTGGCAGGTGATCACGGATTTCGACGCGTCGTATACCGACTCCGACCTCAGCCTGGCGGTGGACGTCCAGGCATTCGATGCACAGGCCTCCGGCTACTCCCTTTCCGCCGTGGTTTCCGACGGCGGAAAGGCTGTGGCTACCATGGAGCAGTCCGGGCTCAGCGTGGCTGCCGGAGGGCAGCAGAAGGTAAACTTCCGTGCCCGCGTGGCCTCGCCGAAGAAATGGTCGTCCGAGACTCCCGACCTCTATGACCTCAAGATGACGCTCAAGGACGCCTCCGGACGCGTCGTTGACGAGGTTACAAAGCGCATAGGTTTCAAGAAGACCGAGATACGCGAAGGCGTATTCTACCTGAACGGCAAGCCGATCAAGGTCAGCGCCGTCAACTCCCACATGCAGCATCCCGACCTCGGCCATGCCATGACCGAAGATGTGATCCGCAGGGATTTCGAGATTCTCAAGCAGTTCAATTTCAATGGTGTGCGCACTTCTCACTATCCTCCTGTCAACGAATATCTCGACCTTGCTGACGAGTACGGCATATTCATTATCGATGAGACTGGAGACGAGGCACATGCCTCCGAGTATGTAAGCGATATGCCAGAGTTCACGGAGATGTACCGCGAACGCGTCCGCAGGATGGTCCTCCGTGACCGTAATCACGCCTGTGTGCTCATATGGAGTGCCGGAAATGAAAGCGGTGAGGGCAACAATATCACAGAAGTCGTGAAGGAAGGAAAGTCATACGATCCCACCCGCTTCTGGATGTACGGCGGCAATGCCGCCAAGCATCCCGCGGAGGATATTGTCGGACCCCGTTATCCTTCCCCCATGGAGTTGGAACTGGGCTATGGCCTCGATACCAAGGACCTGCGCCCGTCCTTCATGGATGAGTACCTCTCGGTAGCCGGAAACGGCGGCGGTGGCGTGGATGACTACTGGGATGCCATCTATGCGCATCCGAAGTCGATGGGCGGCGCCCTCTGGGACTTCGTCAGCGTCGGACTTAACGAGCCGGTCCGCGCCCTTAAGGATAAGTCCGGCAACGGCGTTCCCGCGCATATCATGGGCAAGGCCAGGCTTGTCAAAGGCCCTTACGGCAATGCGATCGACCTGAACAAGCAGGACCAGTGGGTTCAGGTGTACAGGGCTGACGCCGTCGAGATCTCCGGCACCGGACTCACCCTCACCCTCGACCTCCTGCCGAGGCACTACAACGCCAGCGGCGGATACCTCATCACCAAGGGCGAGAACCAGTTCGGCCTCAAGCAGCAGGGCACCGAGAACCTATTGTTCTACATTGACACGGGCACCAAGCAGACGCTGACCGCGCCGCTCCCGGCCGACTGGGAGGGCAAGTGGCACAATGTCACCGCCACATACGACGGCGCCGCCATGCGCATCTTCATCGACGGTGCCGAGGCAGCATCCAAGCCGATGACCGGCTCCATCCGCAACCTCCCTCTCTCGCTCTGCATAGGCCGCAGCGAGGAGGCCCAGGGCCAGGATACCAATGTCTATATCTGCGACGCCCTCATCGACAACGCCGGAGTGTTCGCGGAGGCTGTTTCTCCTTCTTCCCTGGATCCTTCCAAGGCTGCTCTCTGGCTCGATTTCGAGGAGGAGACCAATGAAGGAACCTTCTGGACATACGGCATCGGCGCCAGGACCTACGGGTGTATCTGGCCTGACCGTACTCCCCAGCCCGAGATGTGGCAGCTCAAGAAGAACACCCAGCCCCTGTCCTTCAAGCTCCTGAGCCCGGAGCAGGGGACCGTCGAGGTATGGAACCGCAACCATTTCCTCAATGCATCGTACTACAGGACGACCTGGACATTGACCGCAGACAACGACGTCGTGGCATCCGGTGTGATGGACCTCGACGTGGCTCCTCTCGGCCGCAAGGTCGTCAAGATCCCTCTTGTACGTCCCCAGTCCGTTCCCGGCAAGGAATACAGGCTCAATTTCAGCTCCGTGCTGGCGAAGGACGAGAAATGGGCCCCTGCGGGCCACGAAGTGTCGTGGGACCAGTTCGAGCTTTCTTCCTGGAATGCCCCGGCCGCACCTAAACCCGCTTTCGGCAAGAAGGTCCGGATGAGCAATGCCAACGGCCGTATCACCGCCGCTGGTGACGGATTCGAATACAGCTTCGACACCAGGTCCGGAGCCCTCGTCTCGATCAAGGTGGGCGGCAAGGAGATGATGACCGAACCGCTCCATCTCAACCTCTGGCGCGCTCCCGTTGCCAACGAGATTGACGGCTGGAACGGCCGTAATGCCGGCAATGCCAGGGTATCCGGCTACGGTTCGATAGGACATGCCCAGGTACTTGCTTCGCACTATTATTCGGCAGGACTTGACCGTATGGCTTACATGCCGGTATCAGTGCAGGCGCGCGAGGCCGGTGATGACGTCATCGTCGACGTGCGCGACCTCGCGCTGTTCGGTGCCGGCACCGGCAGGATGATGCAGCTTGACGCCTACATCAGCGGCCGCTCCTACGACGGATTCGACGAGACCTACAGCTGGAAGGTGTCCGGAGACGGTACGCTGACGCTGCTGCACAAGGCCAATCCCCAGGGACAGATGCCGCAGTGGCTGCCGCGTCTGGGCCTCACCCTGAGCCTTGACAAGTCCCTCCGTGAGGTCGAATGGTACGGGCGCGGCCCCCAGGCCTCGTATCCCGACCGCAAGACCGGCTACAGGATAGGCATCTGGAAGTCCGACATGGACGGGATGTACGAGCCTTACCTGATCCCTCAGGATTTCGGCCTCAGGACCGACAACCGCTGGGTCCGCCTGACCGACGGCTCCGGAGCGGGACTGGAGTTCTCGATGGACGCTCCTTTCTCGTTCAATGCCTACGACTGCACCACTGACAACCTCACCAAGGCAGTGTACCAGTATCAGTTGGTCAGGGGAGGGGACATCACCCTCAACCTCGACTACGTCACCTCCGGCGTCGGCTGCACGGCCCGCGGCATCTTCGATGCCTACCGTGCATATCCCGCCGGCTATACCCGTACCGTAACCATACGTCCCATATTATGAAATACAGACATCTCATCATCGCCCTGAGCCTGGTCGTGGCCGGGTGTTCAGGCCATGGCGCCAAGATCGCTACCGGACAGGGCGACCTTACCCTTATCCCGCTGAGTGACAACGCTATCCGCGTCCAGGTCAAGGGCGACCTGCAGACCCCTCAGCTCCAGGAACTCGTTTACACTGAAAAGGTCCGTGCCCCGAAGTTCAAGACAAGCAAGACCGAGGGCGGCACGCTCTATTCCCTGAAAGGCATCTCCGTGGAGTACAGCCCCGCACAGGATGTGTTGACGTTCTACGGCGCTGACGGGAAGGTCATACTCAAGGAGACTTCGCACAGCATCAAGGAGTCATCCGTCTCCGGCGTGCCATGTTATGACGTCACGCAGGCGTTCACCTCGCCCGCGGACGAGCATCTGTACGGCACCGGCCAGTTCCAGGACGGATATCTCGATATCCGCAGTCTCTCGAGGCGTCTGACCCAGGTCAACACCCAGATCGCGATCCCGATGGTGCTGTCCAGCAAGGGCTATGCCCTGCTTTGGAACAATTATGGCCTGACAGAGTTCAATCCTTTGTCCAACTGCGTGGAGATGAAGCAGATACAGACCGAGTCCGACGGAAGGCTGGTCAATGTCACCGGCACCCTCGGCAACAGGCGCGAGATGCGATTCAACACCCAGTTCGAGGAGACACTCCGGCTGCCGGAGGACGGGACGTATTCGATCCTTCTGGACATGGGGCAGACCATGTCCCGGAAGCAGTACCTCGCCATCGACGGCGAGCCCGTGATCGACTTCACCAACTCCTGGCTGCCGCCCACCGCTTCGGTCATCGTTGAGCTCGCCGCGGGTGAGCACAAACTCGAGGTCAGCGGAATGCGCGGCGACAAGCCGAAGGTGTATTGGGGCAAGGCCCAGGACGCCACCGTCTTCCATTCGCCCGTCGCTACGGCGCTGGATTTCACGGTATTCGCCGGAAGTGCCGACGAGTGCATCGCCTCGTACCGCAAGCTCACAGGCGAAGTGCCCAAGATGCCCGAATGGATGTTCGGGTACATCCATTGCCGCGAGCGCTACAACTCGTCGGACGATATCCTCGAGAATGCCGCCGGATTCAAGGACAGGGGCATTCCCCTTGACGTGATCGTCCAGGACTGGCAGTGGTGGGGCAAATACGGCTGGAACGCACTGCGTTTCGACGAGGACCATTATCCGGATCCCAAGGCGCTGACTGACGCCCTCCACAAGGACAATGTCCATCTCATGCTATCGGTCTGGTCCAAGGTCGACAGGAAGAGCGAGGTCGGCAAGGCGTTGGAGAGCAACGGCTACTATATCGACGGTACGGACTGGGTTGATTTCTTCAATCCCGATGCGGCCGACTATTATTGCAAGAATTTCCTCGACAGCCTTGGACGCTTCGGCATCGACTCATGGTGGTTCGACGCTACCGAGCCGGAGAATGACGACCTCCTGGGCAGATCCATCGGCAAGGACGGCCTTCCGGGCGAGTTCTACCGCGATGTGTATCCGCTTATGGTGAATAAGACGATGTACAAGGGCCTGAAGGGCATTTCCAAGGAGGAGCCGTCCATCCTGACGCGTTCCGCCTTCTCGGGCATACAGCGCTACGGCGTCGTGACCTGGTCCGGTGATGTGGGCAATGACTTCGGCACCCTGCAGAGGCAGATCGCCGGAGGCCTCGGACTCATGTCCACCGGCCTCCCATGGTGGACCTTCGACGCCGGCGGATTCTTCCGCCCGTCGGACCAGTATCAGAGCGAGGAGTACCAGGAGCGTATGCTCCGCTGGATCCAGGTGGGCTGCTTCCTTCCTTTCATGCGCGTGCATGGCTACATGAGCCGCACCGAGCCGTGGAGGTACAGCGAAGCGACGCAGGAGATCTTCGTCAAGTACATCAACCTTCGCAAGTCCCTGCAGCCGTATGTCATCGACTGCGCCCGCAAGGTTTCCGAGGAGGGCTACACGATGATGAGGCCGCTCGTATTCGACTTCTGTGACGACGCCGAGGCACTCCGTCAGGACAGCGAGTACATGTTCGGCCCGAAATACCTCGTGTGCCCCGTGCTCGAGGCCGGCGTCACCAGCTGGAGGGTGTACCTGCCCGCCAATGCCGGCGGATGGGACGACTTCTGGACCAACGAGCATTTCGAGGGCGGGAAGTACTATGACATCCCCGTTTCCCTCGAGAATATCCCGGTTTTCGTACGCAAATAGATCTTTGCCCGCAAGTAGATCTCGTGCGCAAATAGCTCGGTCCCGGTCTTTGTCCGGCCCTGGAGGTGTCCTTCCCCTCCTGACCTCCGTAACCTTCGACCTCTGGCCGAAGGTTACCGCGTTTTGTGCCGTTTTTGCCCTTAACCTTCGGCCTGCGGTAGAGGGTTAAGGCGGTATGGTGAATAGAGGCGCTCGTGGCAATTGTTGACCCGCCTGCGGCGTGCATATGTTATCCCTCAGCAAAAGGCTGAGGGATAACTGTAGTATTCTAACATGTTTAGGGCGACTGTTCAACCCAAATGNNCATAAACACGTCATAAATGACAAGGATTGTGACAAAAATGCGTCAAACCGACCAAAACCGAAACTAACTGTGCTATAACGAAAACATTTGAAACGTACCTTAAACGGATTAAGTTTCAGCTAGTTTCAGCGCAATATGTTAGGTATGAACTAGTTTGGGTTAGTGCGATTATTTCCCGATGCAGAACTTGGAGAAGACTTCGCCGAGGACTTCGTCCGTGGTGATTTCGCCGGTGATGGCGCCGAGGGAGGCGAGGGCNNGAGACGGCGGAGAGGGACGCGGCCGCCTCGCGGAGCGCCGCGGCGTGACGGGCATTCGTCACCAAAGTGCCGCTTGCGGAGGCCACATTTGCCCTCGAAACAAGGGCGGAACGCAGGTTTTCGAGGCCTTTTCCGGTTTTGGCAGAAATTTCGATGACTGAAGTCTTATCTAATTCTATTTTCGGGGATGAAACAAAAAAGTTTAATGTTGTAACAATTTTGTTAACCCCTGTTTTGTCGGTTTTGTTGGCCAAAATGAGCAGCTTCTGCTGCTTGAAATCAATCCGGTCGACGATGGTCCGGAGGTCCTGCCCGACCTGCTCTTCGGAGGTGGAAATATCGACCACGCCGAGCACGATTTCCGCCTCGGAAAGCTTGCGGAAGGTCCGCTCGATGCCGAGCTGCTCGATCTCGTCCGACGAGGCACGGATGCCGGCCGTGTCGATGAAGCGGAAGAGGATGCCGTCGATCAGGCAGGTCTCCTCGACCGTGTCGCGCGTGGTGCCCGGGATGTCGGACACGATGGCGCGGTCGTCGCGGAGCAGGGCGTTGAGTAGGGTGCTCTTGCCGCTGTTGGGCGCGCCGACGATGGCGACGGGCACGCCGTTGCGGATGGCGTTGCCCAGGCGGAAGGAGTCGGCGAGCTGCCGGCAATGCGAGCAGGCGGTGTCCAACAGGGTCCGCAGCCGCGAGCGGTCGGCGAATTCGACATCCTCTTCGGAGAAATCCAACTCAAGTTCCATCAGGGCGGTGAGCTCCAGCAGCTGCTTGCGCAGCTCGCGCAATTCTGCGGAATAGCCGCCGCGCAGCTGGTTCATCGCCACGCGGTGCTGCGCGGCCGATGAAGACGAGATGACATCCGCCACCGCCTCTGCCTGTGCGAGATCCATTTTCCCGTTCAGGAAGGCGCGGCGGG
>LXOW01325584.1_pt1 | contig 15692 bp, 15 predicted proteins | sample 1368591 | NCBI WGS metagenome assembly LXOW01 (sample SAMN04884650, study PRJNA319009) | bovine gut metagenome | isolation source: Cow rumen | host: Bos taurus | place: Italy: Legnaro (PD) | collected 2014-07-09 | reverse complement strand
ATGAAGAAGCTCATGTCCTCGTTCTCGTCGAGGATGACCGTCGCGTCGCCGCTGTAGACCACCGCGATATCCTGATAGCCGTTGATCATCGAGTCGATGACCTCGTCGGTGACGTAGATGGGGGACATGGTGTTGTTCATCTGCCGCAGCCATTCGTAGGCCTCCTCGATCTCCGCCGGATCGTCGGTGTTCATCGAGTAGCCAAGCGCCTTGAACGCCATCATGAAGCTGTCGCGCTCGGAGTCGTAGATGTAGATGCGGCCCGCGTAGTCCGTATCGTGCAGGATGGACCAGCCCTCTGCCTCCATGACGGCGGGATCGACGTTCTCGTGGTTGTAGACGAGGCCGACGCTGCCCCAGAAGTAGGGTACGGACCACGTTCCGTCCGGATCGTAGTCGAGACCGATCACAGCGTCCGCGAGGTTGTCGAGGTTGGGAAGGAGGCTCTTGTCCAGCGGCTGCAGGTAGTCGCCCTTGATGAGCCGCTCGATCATGTAGTCCGAGGGGATCAGCACGTCGTAGCTGTCGCCCGCCTGCAGCTTGGTGTACATCATCTCGTTGGAGTCAAAGTTCTCCACGATGACGCTGACGCCGTACTGCGCCTCAAAATTGGAGATCACGTCCTCCCCAAGATACTCGCCGGGGAGGTAGAGCTTGAGCACGGAGGAGCCGTATTTCTCCACGGCTTCCTGCTGGCGGCGGCGCTCCGCGCCGCTGCCGGCAACGGCTGCGAAGATGACAGCGACGGTCAGCACGCCGGCGACGATCGCCATGGCCCTGCGGTTCGCCGGCTTCGCCGCGCCGCCGCGCTTCTCTCGCAGGATCGGCACGATGTTGACGACGCCGAGCGCCAGGGTGATGAGCAGGATGACAATGGCGGACAGCGCGTTGATCGACGGGTTGACGCGCTTGGACATCGTGTAGACAAGGATGGAGATGTTGTTCACGCCGTTGCCGGTGGTGAAGTAGGAGATCACGAAGTCGTCGAAGCTCATTGTGAACGCGATCAGCGCGCCGGAAACGATGCCGGAGCGGATCTGCGGAACGACCACGCGGACGAGCGCCTGGAACGGCGTTGCGCCGAGGTCCATCGCCGCCTCGATCAGATTAGGGTCGAGCGAGCGCAGCTTCGGCGTCACCGACAGCATGACGTAGGGGATGCAGAACATGATGTGCGCCAGCAGCATCGTGCCGAAACCCTTGCGCACCGCCAGTACGCTGAAGAACATCAGCAGGCTGATCGCCGTGACGATGTCCGGGTTCATCACGGGCAGGTCGTTCACGCGCTCCACGAGCGCTGTGAGCACCTTGCTCGATTTGGACAGGCCGATCGCCGTGACCGTGCCGACGACGGTGGAGACCACGGTCGCGATCACCGCGATGAGCACGGTGTAGAGCACCGCCTCCATCATCGTCGAGTCCGCGAACATCTTCTCGTACCAGCGCAGGGAGAAGCCGCTGAACTTCGTCAGCGAGCGCGAGTCGTTGAACGAGAAGAGAATGATGTAAAGAATGGGGAAGTAGAAGAACAGGAGCGTCAGCACAAGGATGATTTTGCTGCCGATCCCTTGCTTTTTCCTTTCATTCATCCTGTGTCACTCCTTTCCGCCCGAGACGACGGAGACGTCCGCCTTGCGCGTGAAGTGCATCGATAGCATGATGATGACCGCCATGATCAGCGAGATCGCGCTGCCGAAGTTCCNNATCCAGCGTCACTCCTTTCCGCCGGGGACGGCGGAGACGTCGATCTTGCGCGTGAAGTACATGGAGACCATGATGATGACCGCCATGATCAGCGAGATCGCGCTGCCGAAGTTCCAGTCGCCGGAGGTGAGGAACTGCGACTCGATCACGTTGCCGACGAGGACGTACTGTCCGCCGCCGAGCAGCTTCGGGATGAAGAAGCTGGACACCGCGGGCAGGAACACCAGCGTAATGCCGGAGATAACGCCGGGCAGCGAGAGCGGCAGCGTGACGCGCAGGAAGGTGTGCATCCTGTCTGCGCCGAGGTCGGCGGCGGCGTTGAGCAGATTCTTGTCCATCTTGTCGAGCGAGGTGTGGATCTGCAGGATCATAAACGGGATGAAGTTGTACACCATGCCGAGGATGACGGCAAAGCTGGTGTGGATCATCTGCACGGGACCGATGCCGAACAGACCGAGAAAGCTGTTGAGCACGCCCTCGTCCTGCAGGATGCCCATCCAGGCATAGGTGCGCACCAGCATGTTGACCCAGGTCGGCATAGTGATGAGCAGGATCAGGATCGTATTCGCGCGCTCGCCCGTCTGCGCGATGACGTAGGCGATGGGATATCCCAGCAGGATGCAGACGACCGTGGTGACCAGTGCGATATAGAGCGAGCGCCACAGCACTGCAAGGAACACGCGGTCGGTCACGAAGCGGACGAAGTTATCCAGCGTGAAGCGGAAGGTCAGCACGTCGTTGCCGGACTCGGTGAACGCGTAGAGCACGATCAGCAGCATCGGCACGACGATCATGACCGAGATCCACAGCACGTAGGGATAGGTCATGGAACGGAACTGTTTCACCGGCGGCCTCCCTTCTTCATGACGTGGATGTCCTCGGGACGGAAGATCAGCCCGACCTCGGAGCCTTCCTCGGCGGCGCGGGTGGTGGAGACCTTGTACTCGTAGCCCTCGGTGGAGAAGGTTACGTCATAGACGCCCGGCGTGATGGTCTCGGGATCGAAGTCGTACTTGACGTCGGTGATCTCGACCTGCTCGTTTTCGTCCTCCAGGCTCCAGGCCGATGCGTTCGCCCACATCTTGAGGTCGGTGTCCAGCGCCATGCTCTCCTGAATGTCCTCGACCTTCTTGAAGAAGTTCATGGCGTAGATCTCCTCCTGATACACCGTGCTCTCCGCGCGGTTTGCGGCGACGACCATCGCCTTGACCGTGATGGAGGTGCCGGCGGCGGTGGAGAAGGTGACGCTGTATTCGCCGGTCTCCGGTTTGATGTCGTATTCGACGGTCTTGATGGAGACCGGCTCCTCAGTCTCGGCGTCCCACGCTTCGGCAGCGGCGAGCGCGATGACCTTGGCGTCGGTCAACTCGCCCGCGTCCTCAACGTCGAGCAGGAAACCGCTGGCGCTGATCTTTTCTCCGGCCTCGTCGTTGGTGACGGGCTTGTCCTGCGAGACCTGCATCTTGACCGTGATGGACGTGCCGGCGCGCGTCTCCACGACCGTGTCGTAATGCATTCCCTTGAAGAGCTGGCTTTTGACCACACCCTTGAGCATGCCCTGCCCGCGGGGCACGATGTCCAGATGCTCGGGACGGATAACGACGTCCACCTTCTCATTCGGCTCGTAACCGCGCGCGCGGCAGGGGAACTTTTTGTCCTCAAAGATCACAAGGTCGTCCTTGAGCATTACGCCGTCGATGATGTTCGTCTCGCCGATGAAGTTGGCGACGAACTCATTGACGGGGCGGCGGTAGATTTCCGTCGGCGTGCCGATCTGCTGGATCTCGCCGTCCTTCATGACCACGATCTTGTCGCTCATGGTCAGCGCCTCTTCCTGATCGTGCGTGACGAAGATAAAGGTGATGCCGACCTCCTGCTGGATGCTCTTGAGCTCGTGCTGCATCTCTTTGCGGAGCTTGAGGTCCAGCGCGCCGAGCGGCTCATCGAGCAGCAGGACGCTGGGCTCGTTGACCAGAGCGCGGGCGATGGCGATGCGCTGCTGCTGACCGCCGGAGAGCTCGGTCACGTTGCGCTTGGCGTAGTCGCCGAGGTTCACAAGGCGCAGCATGCGCATGACCTTCTGCTCGATGACGTCCTTCGGCTCCTTCTTGATGGTGAGGCCGAAGGCGACGTTGTCGTAGACGTTCATGTGCGGGAACAGCGCGTACTTCTGGAACACGGTGTTGATCTCGCGCTTGTAGGGCGGCACGTTGACGATGTCCTCGCCGTCGAAGAGCACCTTGCCCTCGGTGGGCTGCAGGAAGCCGCCGAGGATGCGCAGCAGCGTCGTCTTGCCGCAGCCGGAGGGACCCAGCAGCGTGACGAATTCGTTTTCGTAGATGTCAAGCGAGATGCCCTTGAGGACGACCGTGCCGTCTTCAAAGGTTTTGATGATGTTCTTGAACTGAATGAGCTTCTTTGCTTCTTCTGCCATGACGTTCTCTCTCCTAATCAAATATTAAAACAGCGGGGGAGTGGAGACCCACAGCACGTGCGCCGTGGCCTTCTTTTCATTTTTCAGCCGGTGGAAACTGCGCCCGTGGAGGTAAAAGGTCTCGCCTTTGTGCAGGACGTTTCGTTTGCCGTCGCACTCCAGGATCACCGTGCCGCTGACGACAAAGCCGAACTCCTCGCCGCTGTGTGGCGCAACCTCAAATGATTCGCCGCCCGCCGGCAGCGTGAGCAGGATCGGCTCCATGCCGTTTTTCTGCGAATTCGGGACGATCCAGCCGATCGTGCAGTTTTCCCGTTCGTCGATGAAGAAATCATCGGTGCGGAAGACAAACTGCTCGTCCTTGTCCTCCTTGAAAAAGTCCGCAAGGTCGGTGCCGAGCGCCTCCAGAATGTCGTTGAGCGAGTCGATGGAGGGCGAGGTGAGATCGCGTTCCAATTGGGACAGGAAGCCCTTCGTCAGCTCGCTCCGACTGGCAAGCTCCTCCAGCGTCAACCCTTTCTGCGTTCGCAGCTGCCGGATTTTTCCGCCTATGTCCATACAGTGCCTCCTTGTTTAGCAAAACTAAACTATTTGTATTTGTAAATTTAACCGACGCATATCATACAAGAAACGGATGAGAATTGCAACAGTAAATTAAACAATTTGTTTAGCAAACTGAACTTTCTACGAAACGGAAAAACGGAGGCTCTCAAGAGCCTCCGTTTTGACAGATACGTGCAAATTATCCGAAATACTTCTGCCGGAAGGGCGGCGTTTCCGCAGCGAACTCGCGCCCCTTCAGATAGGCAAGGCAGCCTGCGTCGGTGGGGAAATCAAAGCACAAGCGATATGAGCAGAGCAGCTGCGCCGTTTCGCCGTATTTACGGTTCAGTGCGCCCATGCCGTATTTCCCGTCGCCGAGCAGGGGATGGCCGATGTCGGCGAAGCTGGCGCGGATCTGGTGCGTGCGCCCGGTGAGCAGCTCGACCTCGACGAGCGACAGCTCGCCCCGCGTCTCCAGCGTGTCGTAGAGCGTGACGGCGCTGCGCCCGTCCGGCACGGCATGGTGATACACGCGCATCTTGTTCTCGCGCTCGTCCTTGCGCAGCACGCATTCGATCCTGCCCTTCGGCGGTTCCGGCCGTCCGAGACAGACGCAGAGGTAGCGCTTGGAGATCTCGCGATCCCGGATCTTCTCGTTCAGGATCCGCAGCGCCTCGGCGTTCTTAGCCGCGATCACGAGGCCGGAGGTGTTCCGGTCGATGCGGTTGCAGAGAGCGGGGGTGAAGGCGTTCTCATCCCGCGGTCGCCATTCGCGCTTCTGGTAGAGCCAGGCAAGCAGGTGATCGATCAGCGTCGCGCCGCCCGCGCCTTCGCCGGGATGGCAGAGCATGCCGGCGGGCTTGTCCAGCAGGACGATATTTTCATCTTCATAGATGATGTGCAGCTTCGGCGCCACGATGGTCAGGTAGACGTTGTTTTCGTCCGGTGCGTCAAAGAACTCGTCGTTGACGTAGCACTCGACGAGGTCGCCCTCGCAGAGCCTCTGATCTCGCGCCGCGCGAGCGCCGTTTACTTTGATCCGTTTGATGCGAACGTACTTCTGCGCAAGAGAAGCTGGAAGCAGGGGGATCGCCTTGGCGAGAAAGCGGTCGAGCCGCTGTTCTGCGTCGTTCTTGCCGATGGTGAATGCGCGCATACTTTGCCCTCCTTCCACAGTTTTTCCCATTTTACGGCAGATGAGAAAAATTTTCAAGAAAAAGCAAAAAAATGTTTGACAATACGGTACGCCTTGCCTATAATACTACTCGTGTCATTGTGAGGTGTATCATGCGTTTGGATGTCAAAGGGATCATCAACACCCCCGGAGACGGAGTCAGTTTCAACGAGGAGTTGGACTTCTCCGATGTGGACTTCGGCGGCGTGTGTCCGGCGGTTCGGCCCGTTTCAGTGGTAGGAGCGGTGCGGAACATTGCGGGGATGCTTCATCTGACGGCGGACGTCGATACGACGCTTTCCTGCGTGTGCGACCGCTGCGGCAGCGCGTTTGAGAAGCCATTCCACGTTTCGTTTGAGCGAATGCTTGCCAACGAGCTGGAGGATGAGGAAAACGACGATATCCTGCTGCTCGACGACGGCACTTTCGATTTGGACGAGCTGGCGCGCGAGGCGTTTATCCTCAGCATGGACACCAAGACGCTCTGCCGTGAGGATTGCAAGGGCCTTTGCTCCGGCTGCGGTGCAAACCTCAATTTTGAGGTTTGCCGTTGCAAGAAGGAGATCGACCCGCGCTGGGCGGCTTTGCAGCAGCTTTTGTAAACTACACGGTTTGAAACCGTTATCGATCAAGGAGGTGTCAACATGGCAGTCCCCAAGGGGAAAGTATCCCGTGCGAGGCGTGATAAGAGACGCAGCTCTCATTGGAAGCTGACGGCTCCGCAGCTGGTCAAGTGCCCGAAGTGCGGCGCTCTGCGTCAGCCGCACAGAATGTGCCCGGAGTGCGGTACCTATAACGGCCGTACCGTCAAGGTCATCGAGGCGAAGACTAAGGCTGAGTAAGCAGATTGCAGTATAGAAAGCACGGCTTTGCCGTGCTTTTTTCTTTTCTTCTGTTGTGTTTTGAAAAAAACATGGTAAGATAAAGTATCAAATCAAAGGATTTGGAGCGTGTTATGGAAGAACTGGAACAGAAACGCGACATGGAACTGCCCGATCCGGAGCCGGACGACGCCGTATCGGAATATGAACAGGAGACGGCGATCGCGCGCGTTCCCGGACGGGAGCTGTACGAATGGCTCAGTTCCTGCGTGACGGCGGTGTTGATCATCGTGCTGGTATTCACATTCCTTGTGCGCATTATGGGCGTAGAAGGGCCGTCCATGCGGCCGACGCTGCAGGACGGCGACAGCCTGCTTGTGGTAGACGATTTCCTGGTGAAACAGTATCGGCAGGGCGACATCGTGATCGCGCGCAAGGATACCTTTTCTGAGGAACCGATCGTCAAGCGCGTGATCGCCGTTGCCGGGCAGACGGTGGACGTCGACTTTGCCTCCGGCATCGTCTATGTGGACGGAACTGCGCTGGAAGAGGACTATATCAACGATTTGACCTACACCGCGGAGGGGACGGAGTTCCCGCTGACGGTTCCGGAGAACGCGGTTTTCCTCATGGGCGACAACCGCAACATGAGCACCGACAGCCGCGATCCGCGGATCGGTACGATGGATACGCGCTACCTTATCGGAAAAGCTGTGTTCCTGTTGATTCCGGGTCCCGACTATCTTACGGAAAAACGGGATTTCAGCAGGATCGGACTGCTGAACTGAGGAGAAAACGATGCAGCTGGAGAGCTTGAGCTGGTTTCCCGGCCACATGACCAAGACCCGCCGCATGATCGCCGCAGAGATCGGGAATGTGGATGCCGTTTGCGAGATCGTGGACGCGCGAATTCCCTTATCCTCCCGCAACCCGGATATCGACGATCTGACTGCGGGCAAGCTCCGCATCGTCGTGCTCAACCGCGTGGACCAGGCGGATGCTGCGCTGACACGGCGCTGGGCAGCCTGGTTTGAAGGCAGGGGATACTCGGTGCTTGAGGTGGATGCCAAAAGCGGCGCGGGCGTCAAACGCTTTGCTCCCGCCGTGCGTACGCTGCTGAGGGAAAAGATCGCCGCCTGGGAGGCGAAGGGGCAGGTCGGGCGTGTGCTGCGCGTCATGGTGCTGGGCATCCCGAACGTGGGAAAGTCTACATTCATCAATAAGGTATCCGGTCGCAGGACCGCGAAAACGGAGGACCGCCCCGGCGTCACGCGCAGCAAGCAGTGGGTGCCGGTGGATAGAACGCTGGAGCTGCTGGATACGCCCGGCATCCTCTGGCCGAAGTTTGACGATCCTGTCGTCGGCATGCGCCTTGCGTTCACCGGCGCGATTCGAGATGAGGTCGTCGATATCGAGGAACTGGCGATGCGGTTGATGGAGTTTCTTGGCGCCCGTTATCCCGAAGCGCTCGCGGATCGTTATCGAATCACGGTCGAACCGGGCGAGGACGGTTGGACGCTGCTGGAGAAAGCGGGGCGCAGGCGCGGCTTTCTGATTTCCGGCGGTGAGGTCGATACGGAGCGCATGAGCCGCATCTTGCTGGATGAATTTCGCGGTGGAAAGCTGGGGCGCTTTACACTGGAAGAACCGCCGGAGGATATTGATGCCTGATCTTTTCTATGAAAATGAGGCGCGCGCCGCGGGCCATACCGCTGTCTGCGGTGTGGACGAGGCGGGCGCTGGTCCGCTTTGCGGGCCGGTCTACGCTGCCGCGGTCATCCTGCCGGAGAATTGCGTGATTCCCGGATTGGACGACTCTAAAAAGCTGACCGAGAAGAAGCGCGAGGCGCTGTTTTCCGTCATAACGGAGCACGCGGTCAGCTATTCCGTTGCGTGGGTGGATGAAAAGGAGATCGACGCGACGGATATCCTGAGCGCGCGTATGAAGGCGATGCAGCTTGCGATCGACGGTCTGTCCGTCCCGGCGGATTTCGCGCTGATCGACGGCAACCGGGATCACGGACGAAGCGCGGCCGTTTGTACGCCGCACCGCTGCCTGATCGGAGGCGACGGCCTTTCGACGAGCATTGCAGCGGCCTCCGTGCTGGCGAAAGTCAGCCGGGATCGTTTCGTGGTCGAGGTTCTGGACAAGCAGTATCCGCAGTATCAGTTTGCGAAGCACAAGGGCTATGGCACGGCGCTGCACCGCGCACTGTATGAGCAGTACGGGCCGTGCCCCGCGCACCGCATGACCTTTTTGAGCAAATGGGAGAAGCGCACATGACCGGAAAACTCAGCGGCGACTGGGGCGAAGCGCTTGTCGCTGCGTATCTGCGCGATCGCGGGTATCATATCGACGTTTCAAAATACCGCTGCCGCTTCGGCGAGATCGACCTCATCGCGCATGACGGAGATATGCTCTGCTTCGTGGAGGTCAAGCTGCGCGTCGGCGCGGAGTACGGCCTTCCGCGCGAATTCGTGACAAAGGCCAAGCAGCGAAAGCTGCGCACGACGGCGTCATACTATCTCGCGGCGCACGATTCCGACGCGATCTGCCGGTTCGACGTGGCGGAGGTCTACACGGACAAGGACCGATCTGCGTCTGCGACGCGCATCAATTATATCAAAAATGCATTTTAAGGGGAGACGGTTTTGAACGGCAGTTACGGCGAGAACATCCGCATCACGCTCTTTGGGCAATCCCACGCTCCGTCTGTCGGCGTGACGCTTGACGGTCTTCCGGCGGGGGAGCGGATCGACACGGAGCGCCTGCAGGCGTTCCTGCTGCGTCGTGCACCGGGACGAAGCGAACTGACAAGTGCGCGGAAGGAGGCGGATGAGCCGGAGATCCTCTCAGGCCTTGTGAACGGAACGACCTCCGGTGCGCCGCTGACGATCGTACTCCGCAACACAGACGCACGGCCGGAGGATTACGAAGCGTTTCGCACCGTCCCGCGTCCCGGCCACGCGGATTATACCGCCTGGGTGAAATACGGCGCGGCGAACGTTCCGACCGGAGGAGGGCAGTTCTCCGGACGGATGACCGCGCCGCTCTGCGCCGCGGGCGGGATCTGTCTGCAGCTGCTGGAACGGGAGGGGATCACCGTGCGTGCGCGCGCCGTCGAGATCGGCGGCGAGACGGACGCGGCGGCGATGACCGGCGCGATCCGCGCGGCGAAGGAAGACGGCGACAGCGTCGGCGGTGTCGCTGAGTGCGAGATCAACGGCCTGCCTGCCGGATTGGGCGGTCCGCTGTTTGACGGACTGGAGGGAAGGATCGCGCAGATCGTGTTCGCCATTCCCGCGGTCAAGGGGATCGAATTCGGCGCAGGCTTTGCCGCCGCACGTCTGCGCGGCAGCGAGAATAACGATGCGTTCGCGATAGAGAACGGAACGGTCGTCACGAAGACCAACCACAGCGGCGGCATCCTCGGCGGGATCTCAACGGGCATGCCGCTGGTTTTCCGCGCGGCGATCAAGCCGACGCCGTCCATCGCAAAAGAGCAGGAGAGCGTCGACCTGTCGACGCTGCGGCCGACGCTGCTGCGCGTGGGCGGCCGGCACGATCCCTGCATCGTTCCGCGGGCGCTCCCGGTCCTTGAGTCCGCGGCGGCGATCTCCGTATACGACGCGTTGCTGGATCGCAGAAAAGAAAGGCTGTAAAGCAGTATGAATTTACAGGAATACCGCAGGGAATTCGACCGCATCGACCGCGAAATGATCCGCCTGTTCGCCGAGCGGATGGAGCTGTCGACGCATGTCGCGGCGTATAAGCAGGAGCATGCGCTCAAAACGCTGGACGTCTCGCGCGAGGTGGAGCTCTTTGCCGGCATCGAGGAGAAGACGCCTGAGGGGTTGGCGGGCTTCGGCACGGCACTGTATGCCTCCGTCCTTGCGCTGAGCCGCGCGCGTCAGGAAAGACTGTCCGATGCGCTGCCGGGAAGCATTCTGCTGATTGGCATGCCGGGCAGCGGGAAGAAAACGATCGCCCGCGCGCTTGCAGAACGGCTGGAGCGGCCGTATCTCGGCAGCGACGCCCTGATCGAGACGCTGACGGGACTCACGATTCCGGACATCTTCCGCCTTCGCGGCGAGGATACGTTCCGCGCGCTGGAAACGCGCGCGCTTGCTCTGCTCTGTCCGCAGCCGGGGATCGTCATCGCTTCCGGCGGCGGCTGCGTGACCTGCCAGGAGAACCTGCCGCTGCTGCGCCTCGCTGGAACAGTCGTCTGGGTGCGGCGCAGCGTCGACGCTCTGGAGACCGAGGGGCGCCCGCTCTCTCAGACGCGGGATCTGCACGAGATGTACGCGGAGCGAGAGCCGCTCTATCGGCGCCTTGCCGACGTTTCGGTAGAAAACAGCGGAACGGTTGAGCAGGCGGTGGAGCGGATCCTGGCGCTGATTTAAGTGAATTCGGTCATACGTCATAAAAGCATACCGGCGGCTGATGCCGCCGGTATGCTTTTATGACGCACGGACGCCGAAGGCGTCCATCGCGCCGTAGAGCCGTTCACGGTTCTCCGGCGCCATGGCGCACAGGGGGAGCCGCAGCTCATCGGTGCAGAGCCCGAGCCTCGCCATGGCGGTCTTGATCGGGATCGGATTGACCTCGCTGAACAGTGCACGCAGCAGCTCCGTCATACGCAGCTGCAGGACGCCCGCCTTGTGCAGGCTGCCGGAAAGCGCAAGACGCGTTAACTCGTGCATGTCTGAGGGGATTAGATTCGCGGCGGTGGAGATCACGCCGGCCCCACCCAACGCCATGACGGCGGTCACATCCTCGTCGTTGCCGGACCAGATGAAAAAGTCATCCGGGCAGCGGCTGCGCGTGTCCTGAATGAGCGTAAAGCTGCCGCTCGCCTCCTTGACGCCGACGATGTTCGGGTGCTGCGCCAGTGCGGCGTAGGTCTCCGCAGTGCAGGAGAGTCCGGTGCGGGAAGGAACATTGTAAAGGATGACGGGGATGTGCACGGCGTCCGCGATGGCCGTATAGTGGGCGATCAGTCCTGCCTGCGTCGTTTTGTTGTAATACGGCGTGACGACGAGCACACCGTCCGCCCCTGCCGCCTCCGCGCTGCTGCAGAGTGCGACGGCGTGCGCAGTGCTGTTGGAGCCTGCGCCGACGATGACCGGCGTGCGGTGGGCTGCGGTCTCGATGCAGACCCGGATCAGCGCCGTGCGTTCTTCGTCGGAAAGCGTTGGTGCTTCGCCGGTAGTCGCGCAGACAATCAGCGCGTCCGTCCCCGCGTCCAGCTGGCGCCGGACGAGCCGCCGGAATGCCGCAAGGTCGACCGACCCGTTTTGAAACGGGGTGATCAGCGCGGTACCGCTGCCGATGAATACTGGTTGTTTCATAGGATCTCCGCCTTTCAGAATTTGGCACGCTGCCGCCTGCTTTTTTCCTTGAAACATGTCGCTTTTTCAGTTATACTGTCAAAAAAGGGAGTGTGTTCCGATGAAAAAGCTTTTGAAAACAGTGTTGCTCAGCCTTGTGCTGTGCTGCCTGTGCGGCGTCAGCGCGCACGCCATGGAAAATGATATGCTCAAGGTCGGCGTGAAATACGGCTCCGACGCGATGTTTTCTGCCAATCTGCAGAATTACGACGGCGCGGGGCTGGGCTATGCCTTCGGATATTTCAGCGGTGCGCGCGAGTTCGTGCCGCTGGGCGCTGTGACAGGGGAGAACAAGATATCCGTCACCATTGATACGAACGTCTTCATCTCCGGATCGACCTATTATCAAGAGGAGATCAATTACACTGAGTACATCGGCGCCTATCACCTGCAGCTGACGGAGACTTTTGACACGTACGACGCTGCGGCGGAAGCTGCGGCGCGCTACGACGGCGGTTTTGTCGCCTATCTGACCGACCACTATGCCGCCCGTGTGGGACAGTATCGCACCTCGGAAGGCGTGCAGCGGGCGCTGAACAACTGGACGGGCGCTGACGCTGTCAGTATCGTCTCGCCGAGCAGTACCGGCGTTATGATCACGGTATCCGGGACGGATGAGATCCTCTTCTATTTCGACTGCGGCGGCCTGCATTCGCTTGGCATTCTGCCGCAGAGCATTGCAGGGGAGAAGCCGGTGACCTGGTTCCGGGGCTATCGGTATTACGGTGGCTTTGAATACCAGCGTGTGACGGGCGGAAACATGAGCGTGATCAACGTCGTCAACGTCGAGGACTACGTCAAGGGAAGCGTCGGCTGGGAGATCGGCAGCGACAAGCCGCTGGAAGCGATCAAGGCGCAGGCGGTCTGCGCGCGCACTTATGCCGCCATGCAGACGCGTCACCGCTCGCAGGGCTTCGATATCTGTACGACGGACGACTGCCAGGTCTATCGCGGGCTTGCCGCGTCGAGTGCGACGACCGAGCGCGCGGTGGACGAGACTGCGGGCGTCTATCTGTACTACAACGGCCGCTACGCTGAGGCCTACTATTACTCCTGCAACGGCGGCGCGAGTGAGGATGCAAAGAACGTATGGGGCAGCGAGGTCGGCTATCTCAAGGGGAAACAAGATCCCTATGAGGCGTATGTCGCCTCCCGCATCAGCAATTATCACTGGACGGTGACGTACACGAAGAGCGAGCTGACGGCGCGCCTGCAGTCACGCGGGATCAATATCGGTACGGTGAAGAAGGCCTACGTGTCGGAGTATACGCCATCCGGAAACGTGTACTCGGTGACCTTCGTCGGGACCTCCGGGACCAAGACGGTCTACCGCGAATCCTGCCGCACAACGCTCGGACTGCGCAGTATGCACTTTACCAGCGGCGGAGATGCGAACAACGTTTACGTCAACGGCGAGGGAACATCCCTGTTCGGCCTGCGGGGCGCCTATACGATCTCCGGCAGCGGGACGATCGCGCAGTACGGCGCGAATACTTCGGATACCTGGGTCATCACCTCGGGAGGCAAGGAGAAGCTTGACCGGGATACGCCGGAGCAATCATCCGATACTTTTGTGTTCACCGGCAGCGGCTGGGGCCACAACGTCGGCATGAGCCAGTGGGGCGCCGTGGCTATGGCAGAGCAGGGGATGAACTACGTCGATATTCTAACCTTCTATTACACAGGAGTGGACGTTCATTAAGCGATGAAAACGAGCGATTTTGATTACGATCTTCCGCCGGAGCTGATCGCACAGACGCCGACGGAGCGGCGCGACGCCTCACGCCTGCTGTGCCTGGACAAGAACAGCGGCACGTTTTCTCATCACCATTTTTACGATCTGCCGGAATTCCTGCGCCCCGGCGACTGCCTGATTCTGAACGACAGCCGCGTGCTGCCCGCGCGTCTGCTGGGCAGGCGTCTGCCAGGAGGCGGAGCCTGCGAGGTGCTGCTGCTGATTGACCGCGGCGGCGACGTCTGGGAGTGCATCGTGCGTCCGGGCAAGCATCTGCGCGCGGGCGCGCAGCTGTCATTCGGCGACGGCGAGCTGACCGCCGAGGTCTCGGAGGTGCTGCCGGACGGGAACCGCCTCGTCCGCTTTTTCTATGAGGGCATCTTTCTCGAGGTGCTGGAGCGCCTCGGCAGGATGCCGCTGCCGCCGTACATCAAGGCGGAACTGCAGGACAGGGAGCGGTATCAGACGGTCTACTCCCGCGTGAACGGCAGCGCAGCCGCGCCGACGGCGGGCCTTCATTTCACACCGGAGCTGCTGGAAACGATCGCTGCCAAGGACGTGATGCTGGGCTACGTGACGCTCCACGTCGGGCTCGGTACCTTCCGCCCGGTCAAGGAGGAGGACGTTGAAACCCACGAGATGCACAGTGAGTACTGCACTGTGCCGGAGGAGACGGCGCGCCTGATCAACGAGACGAAGGCGAACGGCGGGCGCGTGATCTGCGTCGGTACAACGTCCTGCCGCACGGTCGAAAGCTGGGCGGGGGAGGACGGCACGATGAAGGCCGCCGCCGGATGGACGGATATCTACATCTACCCGGGTTACCGCTTCAAGGTGATGGATGCGCTTGTGACGAATTTTCACCTGCCGCAATCCACACTCCTGATGCTGGTGTCCGCCTTTGCCGGGCGTGAGCACGTGCTTGCGGCATACGAGGAGGCTGTCCGCGAGCGCTACCGCTTTTTCTCCTTCGGCGACGCGATGTTCATCTCGTGATAACGGGCCTATACAAAGCGTAATCTGCCTGTAATCGGTGCATAATCAGTGGAAATTGGGGAAAAGACGAATGTTTCAGGTGATCAGATACGAAGGAAAGGCGCGGCGCGGACGGTTTCGCTGCGCGCACGGCGGCGAGGTGCAGACGCCGGTGTTCATGAACGTCGGCACGCAGGGCGCGATCAAGGGCGGCCTATCGGCGTTCGACCTGCATGACATCGGCACGCAGATCGAGCTGTCCAACACCTACCATCTGCATCTGCGCCCCGGCGACGACGTGGTGCGTGCGATGGGCGGGCTCCACAAATTCATGCGCTGGGACGGCCCGATCCTGACCGACAGCGGCGGATTCCAGGTGTTTTCACTTGCGGGACTGCGCAAGATCCGGGAGGAGGGCGTGACCTTTGCCTCACACCTCGACGGACGCCGCATCTTCATGGGGCCGGAGGAGAGCATGCGCATCCAGTCCAATCTTGGCAGCGACGTCGCCATGGCGTTCGACGAGTGCGTGGAGAACCCCGCGCCTTACGAGTATGCAAAGGCGTCCTGCGAGCGGACGCTCCGCTGGCTGGAGCGCTGCAAGGCGGAGCATGACCGGCTGAACGCGCTGCCCGACACGGTGAATCCCGGGCAGATGCTCTTCGGCATCAACCAGGGCGCGACCTATGCGGATCTCCGCGTCTGGCACATGAAGCAGATCGCGCAGATCGACTGTGATGGCTATGCCATCGGCGGCCTCGCGGTGGGAGAGCCGACCGAGGTGATGTATGAGATCATCGAGGCGGTGGAGCCGTACATGCCGCAGGACAAGCCGCGCTATCTCATGGGCGTCGGTACGCCGTGCAATATCATCGAGGGCGTTGCTCGCGGCGTGGATTTTTTCGACTGCGT
>LXOW01281198.1_pt1 | contig 15692 bp, 9 predicted proteins | sample 1368591 | NCBI WGS metagenome assembly LXOW01 (sample SAMN04884650, study PRJNA319009) | bovine gut metagenome | isolation source: Cow rumen | host: Bos taurus | place: Italy: Legnaro (PD) | collected 2014-07-09 | reverse complement strand
ATCGACTTCGTCCGCGGCGACGTCCGCGATGCCGCCGCCGTGCGCGACGCCGTCCGCGGCGCCGACACCGTCTTCCACCTCGCCGCCATCGCCTCCGTCCAGGCCTCCGTCGACGACCCGATGGCCACCCACGACGTCAACGTCACCGGCACCCTCAACACCCTCGTCGCCGCGCGCGATGCCCGCGTCCGCCGCTACGTCTTCACCTCCTCCTCCGCCGTCTACGGCGACTCCCCCGAGATGCCCAAGCGCGAGACCATGCTCCCCGCGCCCCTGAGCGGCTACGCCCTCTCCAAGCTCGCGGGCGAACACTACGGCACCATCTTCAAGAACCTCTACGGCCTGCCCTTCTTCGCCCTCCGCTACTTCAACGTCTTCGGCCCCCGCCAGAACCCGGCCAGCCACTACGCCGCCGTCGTCCCCCTCTTCATCCGCGCCGCCCTGGCCGGGAAATCCCCCACCATCTACGGCGACGGCCTCCAGACCCGCGACTTCACCTACGTCGAAGACATCGTCTCCGCGAACCTCTGCTGCATGGACGTCCCCGACACCGCCGCCGGCACCATCTGCAACGTCGCCTACGGCGAACGCATCACCGTCCTCGACCTGTCTCTTATACACATCTGACGCTGCCGACGAGCGATCNNCCCGCCCCGCCCCGGTGACATCCGCGACTCCCAGGCCGACTCCACTCTCGCCCGCACCCTCCTCGGCTGGACCCCCACCTGGACCTTCGACTCCGCCCTCCGCGAAACCGTCTCCTGGTACCGCTCCCGCTGACCCCCCTGCGCCCGCAGGGCGCCCCCCTCCCGCATTCCTTCGCCCCTCCTCTTTCGCGGCCCCAGGCCGCACCGCACTTCTTACTTCTTACTTCGTCCTTCTTACTTCTTGCCCGCAGGGCGCACCAATGATTGGAAAAGAATTATCGGGAAGCCACAAAGAGCCCAAAGGAATCAAGGGTACCGGGAGGGACATGGTAGGAGAGCGGAACGGAATCTACAAGAACGGTGAGAAAACTGCTTCGCGGACAGGAACGCTTGGAGAGCGGATGGGTGAGACAACTTGGACAACCTAGGACAACTCTTTCAAGGTGCGCACCCAACTGGGCGGCACTTGTCCAAGCAACAAGCCTTTGGTGGGGCGCCGGGCAGGTGCTCTTCGTCTCTCCTATCGTTCCAGGGCTCAATTCATCCGTTTTGCCCCTTCATCTGGATGTGCCCCTCTGTTATGTTTCGAGTGGATGGTGCTGTTGAACTCCCCGCTCCCACCTTTGCCTGCTTCCAGACCTCCTTCGCCGAAAGCAGGGAAGAAGAAATTTGACTGGACGGCATGCGTGGTGAGGTTAATACTATACATATAAGGATTTTCGCCTCTTTGAACCATGCCCACCCAATTGACAACCTTCCCGCAAAGTATTTCCCATGACGGGCCCCAGAACACTACCGAATGCGGTTATTGACTCCATCCACTGGGCATCGAAGCACTAGCCCTTGCCATTGCATGCAAATTGAAAGGTCACAAGAATGAAAAGGGTTGTTCAACCTGTTACAGACATCATCAAGACCGGCATCGGCAAACGTTTAATCAAAATCAGCGATGACGGGCGGCGCATCGAGTATCTGAACCATGGCATTCTCCGTGATTACACTAAACCGGAGGCCATCGTCGAAGCAAAAGCCTATCTCGCCCTTGTCCTTCAATATGGCTATCCTGACAAGAACATCCGCCTTTTTGCACCCGTGACGATGGGTTCGTCCCTCCGCGAGGCCGACATCGAGGTGTATGCCGACTCCAAGAACGAAAAACCTCTTGTCATTGTTGAATGCAAAAAGGAGGTTGCCAGCGAAGCCGAATTCCGCCAAGCCGTCGAGCAAGCATTTTCTTATGCTGTCGCGGAGGGAGCACGATATGTATGGGCAACTTCCGGCATCAAGAACGAATACTATGAAGTCCCACAGGAAAAACCGAAGGCTCGGCGGACGGTTGCCGACATTCCTCGCTTCGGCGAGGCGGTGCTAGTCCAATACCGCTATGCGGTCAATGGCGGCGTCGGCCGTGACGGACAGAAGCATTTCCCGCTCAAGACTGTGTCCGAGGGTGAATTGACGCACCGCTTCGCCCAGGCCCACCAAGCCCTCTGGGGGGGCGGCGAGCTGAACCCGTCGGATGCCTTTGATGAATTCGACAAGCTCGTGTTCTGCAAGATATGGGACGAACGCAAGGAGCGTGCCGATGGCGAACCGTATGATTTCCAGATCATCGCGGAAGACACCGTGGACCACACGAACGACGCCCTGCTGAAGCGTCTCAAACGCCTTTACGAAGAAGGCCGCAAGCAGGCCCCGGAAGTCTTCAAGGATGACATCCGCCTCTCCGCCGCGAAGGTTCGGACCGTCGTTTCTTATCTGGAAGACGTCAATCTTTCCGAAACCGACCTCGACGCCAAAGGGCGTGCCTTCGAAACGTTCATGACCTCGTTTTTCCGCGGAAACTTCGGCCAGTTTTTCACGCCCCGGCCGGTCGTGAAATTCATTGTCGACGTCCTGCCCATCAAAAGCGAAAGCCGCGTCCTCGACACCTCGTGCGGTTCGGGCGGCTTCCTGCTCCATGCCCTGGACAAAGTGCGTCGATCGGCCGAAGAAAAGTACGGTGCGGACTCCGTAAAAGCCTACCGGACATGGCATGATTTCGCCCAGCATCGCCTTTTCGGCATCGAAATCAACGAGCAGATCGCCCGCACGGCAAAAATGAACATGATTATCCACGACGACGGGCACACCAACGTCGTTGCGGCAGATGGCTTGCTGCCCAGCCATGAACTTGTGTACAAGACCCAAAACAAGGGATTCAAGGACGGGAGTTTCGATTTCATCATCACCAATCCCCCGTTCGGCTCCATCATCCGGCAGACAGAACATGCCTATCTGGAAATATACGGTCTTTCGCTCCGCGACCTGGACTGGCTCAATCCAAAATCAAAAGCGACCCAAAGGCCGGGCGTGGCCTCCGAAGTCTTGTTCATCGAGCAATGCTGGCACTTTCTGGCGGAAGGTGGCTATCTCGCCATCGTCATCCCCGACGGAATCCTCACGAACGCCTCCATGCAGTATGCCCGCAACTGGATTCTGGAGAATTTCCGGATACTTGCCGTCGTTTCCCTGCCGCAGACGACATTCATGAGTACGGGCGCGGGCGTGAAATCCAGCATCCTCTTCCTCCGCAAGCGCGCTTCGGAGGTGTCACAACATTTCCATACCAGAAAAAAATCGATTCAATCGCGGGTCGCGGAAAAAGGCCGTCTCATGGAGAGGCTCGCCGAAATCGAGAAAAAACGCAAAACGGCCATTGCCGCACTCGACCGCAAACCCGAATTCTCGCCACTCGCCCCCAAAGAGCGCAAGGCAGATCCCGCTTACAAGGCCGCTTTCGATGCGATTGCCGCCGAGGCTGAAAAAGCCGCAGATGGACTCCGCGACGAATTGGCGCGCCAGTATGAGGAGGAAGTGGCCCGCCTGCTGCCGGAGGAAGAAACCTTCATGGCCATCGCCGAAGACATCGGCTTCGATGCGACAGGCAAGCCGACGAAGGTCAACGAACTCGATGAAATCGGAATCGCCCTCGCCGATTTCATCCGGAAGGAGGCGGAATCGTGAAGCAACGTGCCCCAATATCCATTCGCCAAGGCGGTTGTGGTGTGCGCAACACGGATTCCGGCATCAACCAGGGATTGCTGGACGACGCCCGCCGGATCATCGACACGGCCCGGAGCGATGCCGTCAGGAGCGTGGATTTCAACCGAGTCATGATGTATTGGAACCTTGGCCGCAGGATTTTCGAAGAAGAACAGCAGGGCAAGGACCGGGCCGAATACGGCGCGAGAATCATCCGGGGGCTCGCGGAGCGCTTGGAGCCGGAATACGGAAGCGGATTCGGCATTCGCCAGCTGGAACAAAGCCGGAAATTCTACAGGCTCTACCCGATTGCGCACACGCTGTATGCGCAATTGAACTGGTCCCAGTACAAGCTGCTGATTTCCATCGAAGATGCCGCCGAACGCGAATACTACCAGTTGGAGGCCGCAAACCACTGCTGGACCAAGCGCGAACTGGAACGGCAAATCCACTCCCAACTCTGGGAACGCCTCTGCCTGAGCAACGACAAGGATGCCGTGCTCGCCGTCGCCAGGAAAGAGCGCATCCCCGAAACACCACGGGAAATCATCAAGGATCCGATGCGCCTGGAATTCCTCGGTCTCGAAAAGAAAGCCAAATACTACGAGAGCGACCTCGAACAGGCCATCATCGACCACCTGCAGGACTTCATCATGGAGCTCGGCAACGGCTTCTGCTTCGTCGCGCGGCAGAAACGGATTCTCCTCGACGACGACGAATTCTTCGTCGATCTCGTTTTCTTCAACAGGCTCCTCAAGTGTTTCGTCGTCATCGAACTCAAGACCGGCAAGCTGACGCACCAGGACCTTGGACAATTGCAGATGTACGTGAACTACTACGACCGCTGCGAAAAGACCGCAGAGGAAAACAAGACCATCGGCATCCTGCTTTGCCGTAACAAGAATGATTCCCTTGTGAAGATGTCTCTCCCCGAAGACAACAAGACAATCCTCGCGGCCGAATACAAACTCCGTTTGCCAAGCGAGCAACAACTCCTCGCCGAAGTCCGGAAAGCCGAGGAAGAATACGAGGCGGCGCAAGATGAGCGGTAGCCCCACGATTTTCATTTTGCAATCCCGAAAGCTCCAGGGCCGGCGTTTTGATTCTGAATACCACCATGCTCTTCTGAATATACGAATTAAATCCCCCTATCCACTCGTGAAGCTTTTTTCGTTGGCGACCTTTAAGACCGGAGGAACGCCGTCAACGGATAACGAACAATACTGGGGCGGTACCCTTCCCTGGGTTTCGGCAAAGGATTTCAAGAATTTCCGGTTTGAAGATGCTGAAGACCATATAACTGAGTTGGCGGCTCAAGAGGCAACGACGTATGTGGTGAACAAACCGGCTGTTTTGATGGTGAGCAGAAGCGGCATACTCCAACATTCGCTGCCTGTTATGGTGACCCACAAAAGGACAGCCATCAATCAAGACATCAAGGCTTTCTTCCCGGACAAAAGGGTTTCAGCGGATTATTTGGGGGCGTTTTTTGATTTGTCGGGCAAAAGACTGTTGCCATTATTATGCAAAAGCGGAGCAACGGTTCAAAGCCTCAACACAAATGAGTTGTTGAACCTTCCAATTCCCGTTCCTCCGCATGAAGTCCAAAAACAGATTGTCGCGGAACTGGACGCGGCCTATGAGGCAAAGCGAAATGCAGACGAAAAGGCAACGCGTCTTCTCGCCTCCATCGACGAGATCATCTTTTCTGAACTCGGCATCCCTCCCCTGCCGCCACAAGACACCTCAATTCACACACGGATGTTCACAGTTTTGGCTTCAGAGATATTTGAAAGCCGTTTTGATGCGATTGCTTATCAGAATTTGAGGCGTGAGTTCTTGAAGAGTGTCGAGCATTCGTGGTATGCGTGCCTGCCTCTTGCTACGCTTGTAGATGTAAATCGCCAGCAAACAAACAATTTGAACGGGCAACAATACATTGGATTGGAAAATATTGACGGAATAACTGGCGATTTCATGCCAACGCAGGACAAGGAATCGTGTTCTTCCGCTGTTGTGTTCAAAGCAGGGGACATCCTTTTCCCGAAATTGCGCCCATATCTGAACAAAGTATGGCTGGCAACCTTCAATGGTGTGGCATCCACGGAGTTTTACCCCTTGCAAGCCAAGACTGAAGAGGCCGCATACTTGACCGCATATCTGCGCACAAAAGCGGTTGCGAACATCATGACGCTTTTGATGACTGGCAACACCCTGCCGCGTGTTCAACTTGAAGACATCTTGTCCTTGCCGGTACCCGTTCCTCCGCATTCTGTCCAACGCAACATTGCCGAAAGGGTGATGAGCATACGCGAAGAAGCGAAACGCATTAAGTCTGATGCAGAGAAGGCTTTGACCTCCGCCAAAGAACACATTGAGTTTCTCTTGCTCGATAAGCGTTCCGAGTAAACAATCACCATGGCATCTTGGCGATATTGAACCCAACAGGAGTTTTGGAAAGGAGACAACATGGTCTTTCGAGGAATTTTGGCACAATCATTTGGAAGTTTTCTGTGCTTGAGAGGTTTCGCCTCGCTAAGGGATTTAGCGGAATGTTCAATATCCGACAAGAATTATCAACGCCCGAAAGTTGATGAGCATATTGATGAAATCGTTGAGTTTCTCAACGACGTAAACAATTTGTTTTTTCCAGAAGTCATCCTTGGGATTTCGCTTGATGAATGGGGCGTGACCGAGGATGAATACAATTGGCTTTACAATGAAACATCCTCAGAAAAAGGTGTTTCACAAAAACGATTAGGCGACCTGGTTATCTCCACTTTTGCAAAAAGATTTACAAAATCACCTAGAGAAGCCCCTATTTATACTACCATGTCAGTATATGGTATTGATTCCTCGAAGAACAGTAAACTGTATCGTATCGATGGGAATCATCGGCTTGAAGCTGCATTGTCGGATGGCGTTTCCCAAAAAGTGCTTAATCGTGTCATTCCATACTGCCTATTGTTCTTTCGTGACAAAATCAAATACAAAGAGAATGCATCAACCATCTTTCGGAACATAAATTTCAAGGTTCGACCAATATTGGAAGAATATAATTTGAAGAATATCTTGGAAGACGAATCTGTTTTTCCGGACAGTACACTTAATGCCAATCCTGCATACGGAAAACATTTTGTGTGGGCAAGAAAACTATATCGATATCTGGAGGAACATGAGTCAAATCTATTGGCGAAGACATATGCGGACTCGCCTTGCACCTTTTTCATTCGGATCCTAGAGATAGTGGCTTCGCGAAACATAGCAACAATATTTTCAAAGTCCGAACCATCTGATGATGAGATGCAGACTTTTGTGGCGCGCATGGAATCCGCATTATGCGAACCTTCCATTATGCAGTTTACCCTTAATCTCCCCATTGCTGAAGCCTTGGTGTATTACAAGATAAAATCAAATGGCTCATCGGAATACGATAAGTTCTGCGAATGGTTGAACAAAAATAATTTCTCATCTATTGATGCAATCAAAGCAATTGAGATTGTAAATATCTTTGACGAAATATATAGAAACATACCCAAGCAATTGTTCTTAGCCCGCTGGTATCCTCAGGATGGAAAAGAGAAAAGAAAAGCTGATGCGCGATATGCCGCAATAAAACGTTTGGCCGACAAGTTTGGCCTGCGTCTCATAGATATGGAGCATGAGATCGGAGGGACATTTGCCATACGTGACCTGATCGATCAAAAAATCCCTGAAAGCGACCTGTTTATAGCTGATCTTACGGGCACGAGGCCCAATGTGATGATTGAAGTCGGGATGGCATTACACCACATAAAGAACAATCGAGTCTTGTTTTGTTTTCAAAAGTCTGGCGAAGTTAATGAAATTCCATTTGATTTAACTGGTTTCCGACGCGAGGAGATTGTGGATTCTTCCGAACTTGAAAGCCAGCTCTCGCCACACATTGCGGAGATTCTCAATTCCTCATTATGAAATGCTGTATAGGATATTTTGACTGTATCCTTTTCGACTAAGCGCAAATGGAACGATATTTAATTGAAAGCACTGAAATCGCAACTCGTCTTGAATGTCGGAGTGGGCGTTTTTCACTATTTGACAGCCGGATACTTGATGCAGCAGGGTTTCTTGTCCACTCGGTACTGACAACACCGCTCAAGTCCTTGTCCGAAATTGCTGAGACGAGCAATGCCATCCTTGTTGCAGAGGGCGGGATGGGCAAGACTTTTGTATTGAATGAATTCAAGAGTGGATTCTCTGCTTCCGAAGTGGAGAAGATTGATCTTGCCTTGTATGCAGGGGATGTCCAAAGGTTGCGGCAAGCCATAGACAGGGCACGCCCAAAGAAATATCTGTTAATTGATGGACTGGACGAAGCACCTGAACTTTGTCCGTCGTTGTTGCTGACATTGACGGAGACACCGTTGTCGGGGCACGTCATTCTGGCATCACGCAGCATCCCGCAACTTAAACCCGTATGCGAGAATCTCAAATGGCCCTTGTTTTCATTGTTGCCATACAGCCGAGATGATGTCCGGGAACTTTGCGAGGCGGAATGCAAGGATTTTGAGGTGTTCATACGCGAGGTGGAAGGACATGGGTTGGGCGGGGTATGTGCAAAACCTTTGGGCTGCAACATGCTTCTTTCCTCATTCACTGGCGAGAACCTAGAGGCGTCTTCCAGCGAAGACTTGTGGCGGCGTGCAATTTTGCGCCTTTGTTCGGAAAACAAGTGCTCGCACACCCGTGCTTTGGGGAAAGATTCCGGCGTGACACCCGATCAATGCTGGGACGTCGCCATCCGAATGGCTTTGGTCCTGAAACTGGCCGGGCAATCCATTATGGAACGCATCTCGTCCATGTCAGGGCTGGAAAACAACAGCGTTAATTTTTCCGCAATCATCGCGGCAGAGGAACATGCCAAATTCAATGAATGTCTTCAAAGACCGCTTTTTTCACCCATAGGCCACGAGCGCTTCCGCTTTTCCCATTCGTCGTATTTCGATTTCATGGCGGCCATGGGGCTTGTCGAATATGTCAAGCCATCCGAATGGTCAAAGATCGTGTTGTCGCCGGATGGAGTCCCATATCCGCAATGGGAAGGCACTGTGCCATGGCTTGCCGCTCGAAACGGCCACCTGCTTGAGTTGATAAAGAAATCCCGCCCCGACCTGCTGCTTGGGTCGGATGCCGTTGTCAACCAAGTCGGGGCGGCGGACATTTGCAGGAGTATCCTGGAAAATGCCTCGAACATTCCTTCGGACATCCGCAACAATCCCGCAGTCCAAGCAAGGTACTACGCATTGACAACAGATGGATGCATTCAGGAACTGACAAAGACGCTGCGGGAAGGTCAATCCCAGGCGGAAATCGACACGGCCATCGACATTGTCCAACGGGCGCGCCTGTTGCAGATGGTCGATCCGCTCGTGGAATTCTTTTGCAATCCATCCAAAGATGAGTCCTTGCGCATAAGCGCAGGCTATGTCCTGCTCGACTTGGCCAACGACAAACAGAGAGACAAGTGCCGGTTGATCTTGGCGAACGCATTGCCCAAACGGCTTAAGGGGGTGATGCTTAGCTTGTTATGGCCGAAACACATGACATCTGAGGAATTGATTCCGTTGCTGGAACCCAACGCAGATGGTGTATTTGATTCGTATGAAAGATGGTTGAATCATGATTTTCCACAGTCCTTCGGGCAATTGTCCGAAGCAAAACTGGGACCATTGTTGAGATGGGTGATTCTCAATCTCCGGCACGCAGGAAACGTGAAAGAACGGCAATTCCTGGCGCTCAAGCTCAAGATTTTTCGACATTGCTGGGCAAAAACGTCCTCGCCGCCAATGCGTGCACTGCTGGCAGAAGGCTTGGAGACTTGCGCCAAGATGTACATTGCTCCTTTTTCCGATTATTCATTGCATGAACAAGGTGTATATGGTTGGCATGAATTCATCGCGGATGTCGTGCGGCGAAGGGAAATGGCGCGCTTGATCGTCGAGGATGAATGTCGGGCTTTGGCACCACTGGCTCATCCGTACATCGGACTCCTTCAGCATAGTGATATCGATTTTATCTTGTCCGAAATCAAGTCAAGCAACAGGGCAAGTCGGCGAGAGAGATGGGCACAGTGTTTGGCACCTCTTGCCGGTGCAATAGAATTGCCAAAACAGAATGAACTATGGGATTGGTTGCATGGGGAATTCCCGAGGATTTTCATCATCGATGCGAAAACAGCGCAATCGGAACGGAAGAAATTCGATGCTCAAATGCAGGAGCTTCAGCAGGACCGACAACAAAAAGAGTCCGTCCGTAAACTCAAACAAGCCGAAACCCGTGAAAAGCAAACCGCATGGATTCGCGAACAATTGCGTAAAGAGGACGGCTCCTGCCCCTTCGACAAAGTCATGTTCCTGATTCTTTGCCAGCCGCAAGATGATGACACCTCCTTCTGCCATGATTTCAGGCAAAGCAAGTTGTGGCCGGCATTCTCCCAACAAGAAATCGCGGTTTTGACGGATGCGGCTTACAACTTCATCCTTACGTGTAATGGACCTTGGTCTGATGAAAACGGATGGTATCCCTCGTATCCCCAGGCATTCTGCCTTTTGATGGCCTATGACAAAGAACGTTTGAACAATCTTCCGCCGGACGTTTGGAAGAAGTTTTTGCCGGAATTATGGCGAGATTTAGATTATGAAAACTCTGATTTGCTCGCTGCAACATGGAAATGTCTTCTGGAGCACCACCCTGATGTCTTTGTCTCCGAACTCGAGAAGCGTTTCGGAGACCAATTGATGAACAATAAGTTCTTGGAGACCTATGTATTCAAGGACATCATCAATGCAAAGGCCACGAAGCAGCTTTTGGCAGCGCTGGACAACGAGGGGTTGACAGATGAACAACGGCGAAAACTGTATGATGGATTCTGGCAAATTGATGCCCGGACAACGGCCGAGCACATCAATTCAAGTTGGATAGCTCAATTGTCCATTGACAAATGTGGTGTCCAGACCTCCTTGTATCTGATTTTGAGCGCTCCTCAAAAACAATTTCCAAACCTATTGCGATTGTTGGCAAAAAAGCCACGCTGGGGTTTTGGATGGGCCAAGCAGATCCTGGGAGAAGACGGCTATCATCATTGCCCATTTTCTGGAATTCTGTGCCAGCTCCCCATCTCTGATTTGAAGAAGTTCTATGCGTGGCTTCTTGTCAATTTCCCGCCAGAAAATGATCCGCGATTTAGACGATTGGAAACTCGCGATCCAATGGACGACACTGACGATGACGAATCACGACAAATGGACAACGTGTACGATTCCATAGGGGATGTGTTTCGCGCAATGACATCCCGGGTAGACCCGGAACTTCCGCTGGCCCTTGAAGATTTGTCAAAGAAATTCAAACGATTGGTTTATTTCCATGAGGCGATTCTTCAGGCTAGGAGAAACCTTCTTGAACGAGGTTGTCCCACTTATGACCTGACTACCATCAAGCGACTCTTGGAAACAAACAATCAAATCGTAATTGTTAATTCCCCCGATGATTTGCTGTCCATCGTATGCGAATCCCTGGCCAAGTACCAGATATACCTCACAGGAAAGGACACTCCCCTAGTCGGGCTTTTGTGGAACATTGCCCCAAAATATGTGTCTCACAAGGATGAAGAGTCGTTCTCGGACCATATCAAAGGATATCTAGATATGGTTTTGCCTAACATCGTCGCCAATCGTGAAGTCCAACTGAGCAGGAAGAAGGGAGAAACGCCTGGTTCCAGAACCGACATCTGGATAACGGCGATTTCACGAGCCACGAATACGCGATTGCGTCTTTGCATTGAAGTGAAAGGAAGCTGGAATCGGAGCTGCAAAACGGCATTCATGGACCAGCTTTGCGAACAATACATGGGAAACGGCGGAGCGGAGGCGGGGATATTCCTTGTGGGCTGGTTTTTCTCGAAAAAGGCAAAGAATAATTGCAATCAATGGAAAGACATCACTACCGCCAACGGTTTTTTGAAAACACAAGAAGCCGATTATTGTAAGCGCGGGTTCAATGTGCGCTCCATCGTTGTTGATTGCACTTATTAATCGGTGCTCCGCCATCCCTCCCGTTCACTTTGCGGACTTTGCGCGAGCCATTCTTTCTCCACCCACCCGCCCGGCGCGGCAGGATGCCGCACCCCCGGGAGTGCAGTTCACGGCTGGCGTGAGATTATGGAAAACATTGGATTTTTCGCTTGTTTTCCGCTTTCCAGAAACCTCGCGGGCCAATCGGCATCCCCTCCCCTCCCGCGTTTCAATGTCCGCGAAGCGGTTTTCATGTTTTTCAATGCAGCCGCTCTCCCGCCCTCCATCCGCCCGGGGTCCAAGCAATCTCCTTCCCGTCGATTGGGCGGGGTTGTCCGCCCGATGCCCGCATCCACGCCTTTCCTGTACGCGAAGAGGGCGGCGAGGAAACTCGCCGCCCTGGCAGTGCCCCCCGGAGTGCCGTCTCAGCCGAGGTGGAAGTGGGCGTCGAGGGCGATGAGGGCGAGGCCGAGGAGGGCGGCGGCGCCGAGCCACTTCCAGTAGACGCGGACGATGTCGGTGATGCGCAGGCGGGCCATGCCGGCGCGGAGAAGGCTCACGCCGAAGAACATCAGGATGCCTGACTTGAGAGCGAACCACGCGAAGTCCGCCAGGCGGCTCACGGGATGCGCCCAGCAGATGCACGTGCTGATGTCGCCCGGCCAGAAGAGCGCGACCATCAGGCCGCACATGGCGACGGTCTTGACGGCCATCGCGAGTTCGAAGAGGGCGAGGCTGCGACCGGAGTACTCGACGAGGAGGCCGCCGGCGAGTTCGGTCTCGGCTTCGGGGGAGTCGAAGGGGATGCGCCCGAGTTCGCCGGGGGTGACGACCAGCATGACGCCGAGGAGGAGGATGGCGCCGGCGATGCCGAGCGGGCCGGAGGTGGTCCAGACGGGGTGCGCGGCGAGTTCGGAGAGGGAGAAGGGGTGTTCGACGCCGAGCAACGAGAGTTTCCAGGCGAAGGTGAGGATGACGGTGGCGAGGGGGAGTTCGTAGGAAACCATGGTGACCATCTCGCGCTGGGCGCCGATGGAGGCGTAGGGGCTGCCGGAGGCGAAGCCGCCGACGACCATGGCGAGGCCGGGGACGAGGAGGAGGTAGAGGACGAGGATGGCGTCGTCGCGTCCGGCGAAGACGGGGGCGCCGATGCCGCCGAGGGGCAGGTAGAAGAGGAGGGTGATGGCCGCCGCCAGCGCGGCGACGGGCGCGAAGCGGAAGACGGCCGCGACGGCGTTCGCCGGCACGAGGTCCTGCTTGGAGAGGAGCTTGAGGGCGTCGCGGAACGGCTGGCGGATCGGCGGCCCGATGCGCGACTGCATGCGGGCGACGAGCACGCGGTCGACGCCGCAGAAGAGCAGGCCGACGGCGATGCCGTAGAAGGCAAGCCCGAAGGCGGCGAGCAGGCTGGTCCAGAGGGTCGCGGTCATGGTCACGCCTCCTTGCGGGCGGCCGCGAGGGCGGCCTGGATTTCGCGGGTGCGGGCGACGGAGCGCCGGGTGAGTTCTTCCTTGGTGAGGACGCCGCCGGTGCCGCCGGGCGCGGCCCAGGAGACGCGGTCGGTGCAGGAGATGCACGGGTCGATGGAGGCGGCGATGATGGGGATGTCGGCCACCTGTTCGTTGACGAGCATGGGAACCCAGGAGAGGTAGTTGCTGTAGCTGGAGGCCTTGACCTTCCAGGCGGCGGGGGCTTCGGCGCCGTCGAGGCGGACGTAGTGGGCGACTTCGCCGCGCGGGGCTTCGTGCATGCCGAGGGCTTCGCCCTTGGCGCGCTTGAGCTGGCCGAGCAGGACGGCGATCTTGGGCTGCGCGAGGATGGGNNACGCGGACGATGATGCGGTCGTAGACGTCGCCGTGGATGCCTTCGCCGCGCACGGTGGGCAGGACGGGCTCGACGGGGATTTCGGTGTAGGCGGCGTAGGGGTGGTCGGCGCGCACGTCGGAGGGCACGCCCGAGGCGCGGGCGGTCGGCCCGACGGCGGAAAGCGAGAGGGCCTCGGCCGCGGTCAGCACGCCGACGTCGCGGCAGCGCAGGCGGATGCTCGCGTCGTCGAGCAGGCACTTGCAGAGCTCGCCGAAGATGCTTTCGTAGAAGCCGCACGCCTCGCGGATGGCGGCGATGCGGTCCGCGTCGAGGTCGCGCCGGACGCCGCCGATCTGGATGATCGCGTAATGGATGCGGTTGCCCGTCACGTCCTCCATCAGGTCGAGGACGCGTTCGCGGGCCTTCCACGTGAGGTAGAAGAGCGAATCGAACCCCAGCTCGTGCGCCGCCACGCCCGCCCACAGCAGGTGCGAATGGATGCGTTCGAGCTCGCAGCAGACGGTGCGGATCCAGTGCGCCCGCGGCGGCACCGCCAGCCCCGCGATCTGCTCGCACGCCCGCGAGAACGCCAGGGCGTGGGTGATGCCGCAGATGCCGCAGATGCGCTCGGCGAGGTAGAGGATCTGGACGGGGTTGCGCCGCAGGCCCATCCATTCCACGCCGCGGTGGGCCTGGCCGGGGGCGAAGTCGGCCTTGAGGACCTTCTCGCCCGTGATGTCGAAAGTCAGGTGGATCGGCTCCTTGAAGGCGGGATGGGTCGGGCCGAGGGCGGTCTGGTAGACGGGGGTGGTCTTGGACATGGTTCAGGGCTCCTGCGGTTGCGGGGTGTCGGGGGCTCCGTCGGGAAGGGGATCGAGGGGCGGCGCGTCCCAGAGGGGCATCAAATCATGGACGGACGGGACGACGACGGTCCCGTTGCCGTTGCACAGCAGCGTGCGGAGGGGACGGCCGTAGCGCTCCTCGCACTGCATCATCACCTGGCGGCAGCCCCCGCAGGGCGAGACGCCGTCGACGGCCTGCCCGCGGAACACCGCGGCGATGGCGATGGCCGCGGGCGGCACGTCCGGATGCGCCGCGCCCGCCGCGAAGAGCGCGACGCGTTCGGCGCAGAGGCCGGAGGGATAGGCGACGTTCTCCTGGTTGCAGCCCGTCACGACCGTGCCGTCGGCCAGGCGCACGGCGGCGCCGACGTGGAAAGCCGAATACGGGGCGAACGCGCGCGAGGCGGCATCGTAGGCGGCCTTCCGCAGTTCGAGGTCTTCCGGCGGGAGTTCGGCATCGGCGAACACGTCCCATTCGAACGTCTGTGTGATCTTGCGCATGGCTTGCATCCTATCCCATCGGCGGCGGCGGCGCAACCTTCCGTCAGGCGTTCGCGCGGATTTCGATGACGTCGCCGTCCTGCACGACGTACCCCTTGCCCTCCAGGCGCAGCAGCCCCGCCTCCCGGCAGGCCGCGTGCGTCTTCTTCTCGATCAGCGTCTCCGCCGGCACCGTCTCCGCGCGGATGAAGCCCCGCGCCAGGTCCGTGTGGATCTTCCCCGCCGCCGTCACCGCGTCCGAGCCCTTGCGCAGCGTCCAGGCGCGCACTTCGTCCTCCCCCACCGTGAAGAAGCTGATCAGGTCCAGCGTCCCGTACGCCGCGCGGATCAGCCGGTCGCGCGCCGGCTCCGCCAGCCCGTAGTCGGCCAGGAAGCCCGCCTGGTCCTCCGGCGGCAGCGCCGCGATTTCCGCCTCCAGCGGCGCGCAGAACGACAGCATCCGCAGGCCCGCCTTGTCGCACGCCTCCCGCAGCGACGCGCACGCGCCGCCGCCGCCCGTCGGGTCGTCGTCGCCCGTGTTCGCGATCACCAGCACCGGCTTCTGCGACAGGAAGCAGAAGCTGCTGATCCGCTTGCGGTCCTCCTCCGACAGCTCCACGTCGCGCAGCGCCTTGCCCGCCTCGATCGCCTCCTTGCAGCGCTCCAGCACCGCCAGCTCCGGCAGCCCCTGCTTGAGGCCGCGCTGGACCTCCTGGCGGATCTTGTCGATGCGGCGCTCGATCTTCTCCAGGTCCGCCATCGCCAGGTCCAGCAGCAGCGATTCCAGATGCCCCGGCGGGTCCAGCGGCTTGCCTTCCGCGTCCGTGTCCCCGTACGCCTGGATG
>LXOW01435214.1_pt1 | contig 15695 bp, 13 predicted proteins | sample 1368591 | NCBI WGS metagenome assembly LXOW01 (sample SAMN04884650, study PRJNA319009) | bovine gut metagenome | isolation source: Cow rumen | host: Bos taurus | place: Italy: Legnaro (PD) | collected 2014-07-09 | reverse complement strand
CTCCTAAAATATAGAAAAAACTCAATCTGTTCATCTGCATTGAAAAATACAGCATGAAAAGAATGAGCAAAAAAAATTCAACTACAGACCGTTTTTTAGTATAGCATTCCTAAAAAAAGCAAGATAATCAATCAACAAGATAAACAAAAACAGCTACAAACACCATCAAAACAGCAATAACAGCCAATATGATTTTCAACCATTTTTCAAATTTGCGGCGAAAGGCTATTGAATTAAGGCTTTTCTCTTTATAGAGACTGGATCCATCTTGTCTATGATGATGGTGGTGGTGATGTTCAGTCATTGATTCTTGTAATATGGAGAAATTAAAACTAAGAAAAAGGATTCAGGTGAGGCCAAATCCTATTTCAGGATATTATAGAGAAGGGAAGTGAGGGAAATAAGAATACTAGTGGCAGAGAACATAAGAGTTGTCATGGAACCTACGCTGGAGTTCTGCGATTTCACCTTGTTAGGCTCTACGACAACGATATCGTTCTGCTGGAGATAATAATAGGGAGAGTTAATCAGGTTTGCATCGTTGAGATTCAAGGTATGCATCTCCTTTTTACCCCTGGCATCCTCACGAATCAGCTTCACCCGGTCACGAACACCATAGATGGTAAGGTCACCAGCCTGCGCCAAGGCTTCCAAGATATTAATTTTCTCATTACTCACATTGAACATGCCCGGACGAGCCACCTCACCAAGAACGGAGATTTTATAGTTGGACATACGTACCGTAACAACAGGATTTTCCCGTTCATTAAGATATGGCACTATCTTATCATGAATCATTTGCTCACATGCAGACTTAGTCAGTCCGCCAACCTGCAACTTTCCTAAAATAGGATAGTCGATGCAGCCGTCATTGTCAACCAGATAGTTTTGGAGAAGAGCCTGAGAATAAGTGGAACGAGTTTGGTTATTGAATGTTGTTGGCACCGTCAAGTTAAACGGTGACGCTGCATCAGGATTGATCGTGTTCACCGTGATGGTAAGGATGTCCTTTGGCATGATACGTGCATCATAGAGAAACTGCGACTTCGAAAAGTCCACCTCGTCACTATTCTGGAAATAAGGGACATTCTTATAGCTCCCACAGGATACAAGGAAAAGGGTAAAGAACACCCAAACAATGTTTTTCTTCATAAATTATTCTTTTGTCTATATTATTTTATTTATATCTGCCACCAGCGCTTTTTCTTGATGCGACGCGCCTCACCATAATCTTTCTCTGCGCCGTAAGCCTCGTCAATAAGATGCCGCCACAGTTTTCCGCGTGAAATCATCTGATAGATAGTTCCCCAGTCAGGCAGTCCACCCATGTTACGGTCATCAATAAAAAGGTCGGCTTTCAGTTTCCTGCTGAAATGGGGATTGTTTTCAGTGGTCTCCTCGGGATAGTCACGATTCACAGCATAGAACTCCACGCCACGCTCGCGACACCAGTTGACAGCATCTTCCAACAGCTGCCCCTCACGACACGACCATAATATCAGCTGATGACGATCCTGAATGAGCATCTTCAGCGTGTCAACGGCAAATGGACGTTCTGCTCCTATCTCAGGAAAGCGATTCTCTACAATGGTACCATCAAAATCGACTGCGATTGTCATTCTATATTAATTATTTCTTGATGGAGTCATCATTCTTGTTACCATAATGCGAGCCTGCATACTGCCCGTAACTACCATAATTACCATAGTTTCCATAGCCATAACGGCCATAACCATAGCGGCCATACTTTCCATAGAGACCATATCCGTAGTAGTAGCCATACTTACGCTTCGACATGTCAATGCCGTTAAGCACAACGCAAGGATTGGGCATTTTCCCTTCCTCTGCCAAAGAGTTGAAGAGACCAACAGAAGACTTCGGTGTATAGTCGGCACGACACACAAAGACAGTAATGTCAGCATGCTGACCTATTTGCAGGGTATCGGTGACAAGACCGACAGGAGCCGTATCGAAGATGACATAGTCATACATCTCACGAAGCATCTTCGTAATGTCGGCAAAATTTTCGCGGGCTAACAACTCTGTGGGGTTAGGCGGCGTGGGACCAGCCAAGAGCAGGTCAAGATTCTCATTGATGCCCGATTTCAAAATTTGCTTCTTCAGTGCCGTATCCGTTACTTTTCCTAGAGCCAGCAACGACGTAATGCCCTCCGTACTATCGGATAGTCCGAACAGACGGCCCAAGGCCGGCTTACGAATGTCAAGGCCACAAAGGATGACCTTCTTTCCCAGCAAGGCAAAGGAAACAGCCAAATTGGCGGCATTGAATGTCTTACCCTCGCCAGAAACTGACGAGGTAAAGAGGATAACCTTCTCGTCGCCCTTCAGCATAAATTGGATATTGGTACGCATGGAGCGGAATATCTCGTCAATCTGGTTGTTTCTATTAGCCTGGACGACAATACCCGCTTTGTCTTTCACATTCTCACTGGCCACGGCAACATCGGCAATGATGGGCAGGTTGGTAAGGCGTGCCACATCTTCATGTCCCTCAATCTTATAACGAAGCAGGTTAAGAATCCAAATAAATACACAGGGGATGAAAAATGCCAAGAACAGGGCAATAGCCATCACCATTGATTTCCTTGGGCTTACCATGCCTCCTGCCAAGGGTTCATCAATCAGTTTTCCATTATCTGCCGTTGCAGCCATAGAGATGCTGTTCTCTTCACGCTTCTGCAAGAGCAACATATAGAGTGAAGACTTCACATTCTGCTCACGACCAACCTGTGTCAGCACACGCTCCTGCGTAGGTGTGGCCATCACCCGGTTTTGGAATTTTCCAAATTGATACATGATTCCCCTACGGGAGATATCAGCCGAACGACGTGCCTGATTCAAAGCCGCCTTGATTGAAGCCCACATATTGTCGATAGAAGCCGTCAGATTCACCACCTGGGGTGCTTGCTCACTGGCCGCCATCAACAAACGGTTGCGCTCCTGGATAGCCGAATTATAATTAGCAATTAATGCGATGGAAGAAGCATCTGTCAATCCCACATTCGAAGGAATGATCTGATACTTATTAGCAGGGTCTTCCACAAACCCACGCAGGTAATCAAGCACTCGAACCTGAACATCGGCATTGGTAAGCTGGGTGGAATACTGGTTTGCCATCTGTACGGAATTGGCTGCATCAACACTTACGTTTGTCATCTGGTTCTGCCGCTTGAATGACTCAATCTCATCCTCCGTGCTGCCCAGCTCCTGGTCGATACGACTCATACGGTCGTTGATGAACTCCTCTGTGCGTATGGCAATCTCGTTCTTGTCGGCATTGGCCTGCCGGTTATAGCATACGGTCAATTGGCGCAGTACGTCCATTCCACGACGCACATCCTTATCACGCAGTGTCAACAAGGCAATCGAAGTCAACTGCGAAGTAGGCTCTACCGACAAATTTCCCAAATAGCTGGTAGCCACTACCATCGGGGGAAGGATGGTAGCGTAATAGACCCTGTCATCATTCCAAACCCTGCCAGGTACTGAATCTATTGTCACCGCGCCCAGTTCAGTCTGAATCGTATCCGGAAGAGTTTTTATACGTCGCTCAAAGAGGGAATTCGAATTCTTCTCACCCTGAACAGTCACGGTTCCAGAAACGACATACTCCGCACCCTTCTTCTGTATTTTCATTTTAATGCTTTGCATCTGCTCCAGAAGATCGTAGTCCATCTTGGCAAGGGCAACAGAATCAATATCAATCCTGAAGGGCTGGGTGTTATAGACTATCACGTCGTGAATCCTGCCCTCACGGCGATATTCCACATAGAGCTTCAAATCCTTCACAACCTCACGCAGCAACGTACGAGACTGCAGAACCTCCACCTCATTTTCAATACCCGAAGAATTACTGAGAAAGCCCAGCGTCTCTACATTGGCCAGCATCTGGTTGCTGTAAGTACGTCGTTTCTCATCTTTTATCAACATACGTGCCGACATCTGATAAACGGGTTCCACATAGCGCAGATAAATCATGGCACCACTGATGAAGATGATGAACGACAAAAGGAACCACTGCCAGTTGAGCACCAAAATGGAAAGCAACGTACTCCAATTCAGCCGTGAGCGGCTTTCATTATCTTCCATAAGATCCTCGAGGTCTTCGAGGGTGATTTTCTTTTCTTCTGACATAAAATGTTATGNNCTATTCCATCATTTGAAGGTAGGACGGCGGAAGATGAGTTATGGCTACTGCCGCCACATCCTGCAACAGAACGACCACCACGCGGTCGCGCTTGATACGCTTTATAACCCCTTCCACGCCGGCAAAGTTGCCATCAACCACTTTCACCCGCTTTCCCTCCTTGTTCAGGAAGTCCTCATACTTCAGAAAAACCACGTCATCATGATTTACTGATGCAACGCGCATGAAGTTATCCATCTGTTTGTCTGGCACGGTGATTATCTCTGGTGTACGATTGGTTTCCAACGAATAGCGTACCATGAAGCGCATGGGTTCAAACTCCTCAGTGAAACGTTTCAACTCAGTTAACTGGCCCTTTGATGAACGGATAAACACCAGATTATGAATGGCAGGCACCAATTCTTTGCGCCGCTCGCCGCCATGATCCACCATGTCGTAGCGCATAGGCACGAAGTTGACGATAGCAAGCTCATCCAGTCTTTTCTTGATGGCGAGTTCACGGTTATAGGTNNCGGTTATAGGTCACCCGCATAGGATACCATAAGACACTATTGGGGGACACCGGTTCCCCTTCGGAAACGGCTGACTTTGAGGCCAAAACAGGTTGAATCTCTATCATATTGAGCACTTCCCAGTAACCTTTCTGAAAGAATTCGGCTGCAAAATTACATAAAAAACCACAAACTAGCCAAGAATAATAGTTAATAAAGTAAAATAGCCCTGCCATGCCTTCCTGCCCCTCTGACTTGTTTTAACAAAATGAAACACGGATTATTTGGAGATTATAAGAAAAAGAACTACCTTTGCATCCGCTATTGAAAATTCAAACTAATCCCTAAACAATATTCAAAATGAAACCACTAAACAAACACTTCGCTCCCAAGAGCGTAATGCCTGAGAAAGTCATTCAGTTCGGCGAGGGAAACTTCCTTCGCGCTTTCGTTGATTGGATTATCTGGAACATGGACCAGAAGACCAATTTCAATGGCAGCGTTGTTGTCGTACAGCCATTGAACGGCGGCATGATTGATTGGCTGAACGGTCAGGACTGCCTCTACCATGTGAACCTGCAAGGCCGCGAAAACGGCAAGCCTGTGAACACGCTTGAGCGCATTGATGTCATCAGCCGTTGCATCAACCCTTATGCTCAGAACGATGCTTTCCTGGCACTGGCTGAGCAGCCCGAAATGCGTTTCGTCATCTCGAATACCACTGAGGCAGGCATTGCCTTCGACCCTGAATGCAAATTGGACGACAAGCCAGCCTCCAGCTATCCCGGCAAACTGGTACAGCTACTTTGGCGCCGCTATCAGGCTTTCAATGGCGACCCAACGAAGGGACTGATTATCTTCCCGTGCGAGCTGATTTTCCTTAACGGCCATGTGCTGAAAGACTGCATCCGCAAGTATATCGACCTATGGGAGCTGCCAGAGGCCTTCCGTCAGTGGTTCGAAAACTCGTGCGGGGTCTATGCGACATTGGTAGACCGTATCGTACCGGGATTCCCCCGCAAGGAGATTGCCCAGATCCAGAAAAAGATAGGATACCGCGACAACCTCGTCGTGCAGGCCGAGAACTTCCACCTATGGGTCATCGAGGCCCCGAAGGAAGTGGCACAGGAGTTCCCTGCAGACAAAGCCGGACTGCATGTGCTGTTCGTTCCCTCAGAAGAGCCATACCACAAGCGCAAGGTGACCCTGCTCAACGGCCCGCATACCGTGCTCTCACCCGTGGCCTATCTCAGCGGCGTTAATATCGTGCGCGATGCCTGCCAGCATGAGGTTATCAGCAAATATATCCACAAAGTACAGTTCGACGAGCTGATGCAGACGCTTGATTTGCCAATGGAGGAGCTGGAGAAGTTTGCAGCCGACGTGCTGGAACGTTTCGACAACCCATTCGTAGACCATCAGGTGACGAGCATCATGCTGAACTCATTCCCGAAGTTCCAGGCCCGCGATCTGCCCGGTGTCAAAACCTTCCTTGAGCGCAAAGGCGAGCTGCCCAAGGGGCTCGTCTTCGGATTGGCAGCTATCATTACCTATTATAAAGGTGGCAAACGCGCCGACGGTGCAGAAATCACGCCCAACGATGACCCAAAGATTATCGAACTGCTGAAACAGCTTTGGGCTACGGGCGATACCCAGAAGGTGGCCGACGGCGTGCTAGCCGCTGAGTTCATTTGGCAGGAAGACCTCAACAAGATTGCCGGCCTGAACGCCCTCGTCAAGCAATACCTCGACCTGATTCAGAACCGTGGTATGCTTGAGGCTGTGAAGACCATCCTATAAGAAACGGGAAAAGTGATCGCATTGCGAAGATAATCATTCTTCTTCCATAAAATAACCGTTGGCAGCATGAGTGCCAACGGTTATTTTATCATTCGGACCTTCAACTCCTAGAGTCGTCAGTCCTGGAAGCTTTCCAAACAACTAATCTTCCATGACGATGGGCTTATACTTAGGAACAAGCGCCTTCATGATGCACCAGCCAATGAGATAAGCCACGGCACAGATGCAGAATACCACCATGTAGGCAGCAGGTTTACCTTCGAAGCCGAAGAACTGGAAGGCAGCCCCCTGTCCGGCAGCCCAAGTGAAGAACTCACCCGAACCCATGTTGATAGCCATAGAACCGAAGCCACCCGTCATCGTGCCGAGGCCAACGATAGTACCGATGGTAGACTTGGGGAACATATCGCCAATGGTGGAGAAAAGATTGGCCGACCATGCCTGATGACCGGCACCGAGCAGACCAATGAGGATGGCAGGCCACCAAGCACTGATGGTGCCAAGAGGCTGGGCAAGAAGTCCTAGTACGGGGAAGCAGGCGAAGATGAGCATAGCCCGCATACGTCCCAAGTATGGATTCATGCCTCGGCTTTCAACGAAATATTTTGGCAGATAGCCTCCGCCGATGCTGAGCACGGTGACGATAAGATAGAGTGTGAAAATCAGCAGGATACCCATTGTGGAGTCGCTGGTATAGCCGTATTGGTCGCTGAAATAGGCAGGAGCCCAGAACAGGAAGAACCACCACACGCCGTCGGTCATAAACTTACCCACAAGGAAAGCCCACGTCTGACGGAAGGTGAAGCACTTCAGGAACGGGATGGTCTTCTCTTCCTTCTCGGCATTGCGATCCTGCACCTCAGCCAGATCATTGTCCTGTTCAATATAGTTGAGCTCAGCTTGATTGACGCGTTTGTTCTGGCGGGGCTTCTCGTAGAGCCACATCCAGAGACCCATCCAGACGTAGCCCAGCACACCGATGATGACGAAAGCCATCTCCCAGCCCCAGGCACGAGCCAAGAGGGGAATAGTGGCGGGAGCAGCAAGGGCGCCGACAGAGGCACCGCTGTTAAAGATGGAGGTGGAGAAGGCACGGTCCTTCTTGGGGAAATACTCGGCCGTAGCCTTGATGGCGGCGGGGAAGTTGCCGGCCTCACCGACAGCGAGGATCAGACGACAGGAGAGGAACAGGTAGACCGAAACAGTGGCAATAGCCACAGCGGCATCACCTGTGAGCTGACCCAGTTCGGCAACAGAGCTGTAGCCCTCATACTCCATAGCCATCCAGCCGCATCCAGCATGCATCACTGCACCCGTCGACCATACGAAGATGGCGATGAGATAGCCCCACTTGGTACCCATCCAGTCGATGAACTTGCCGGAGAAGAGGTTGGCAATGGCATAGAACAATGAGAACATACCGGTGATGAAGCCGTAGTCGGCGTCTGTCCAGTGGAAGTCGACTGCAATGAAGTCTTTCCACGTGAGTGACAGAACCTGACGGTCCATGTAGTTGACGGTGGTTGCCAAGAAGAGCAGCGCACAGATGACCCAACGGAAGTTGGACATCTTGGTAGTTTGAATTGGTGTCATTTTATTTAATATCAATTACGGGAATATTGTCCTTGTCGTTATAATAAAGGTTTTCACCGGCCATACCCCAGATAAAGGTGTAGTAGTAGGTGCCGGCGGCAGCGTGCATTGACCACTCAGGCGACATAATGGCCTGCTCGTTGTGCAGCCAGACCACACGGCTCTCCTGCGGCTCACCCATGATATGGGCGATAGTCTGCTCTGCAGGCAGATTAAAATAGTAGTAGGCCTCAATGCGGCGACCATGGGTGTGCGGCGGCATTGTATTCCAGGCAGCGCCCGGGTTTAGTTGGGTCAGACCGAGTTGCAGCTGGCAGGGGCCCTCCTCCAGCACATCGTTGACAATGAGCTTGTAGACAGTACGGTTGTTGCACTCTTCCAACGAACCGACGGGTCCCCAGACGGAAGCCTTCAGCGAACCCTTGCGACCGTCGAGCGTCACCCACTGCGTCTTGTAATGCTGATGGGCGGTAGCACTGTTCAAGTAGAACTTGGCAGGGTTGGCTGCATCCTTCGAACGGAACAGCACCTCCTTGTTCACGTCCTTGTCCTTGGAGATGTGTCCGCGGCCGATGTAAAGAGCCTCTTTCGGCGCAAGGGCGTACTCCTTGCCGTCAACAATGACCACACCGTCGCCCAGGCCGCAGTTCACCACACCCAGTTCACGGTTGTAGAGGAAGTACTTCTCCTTGATTCCGGGGTCCACGTCAAGACCCAGCTCCAGGAAGTTCTCCAGTTTCAGGGTTTTGTTCACAGGCATGGCTCCCCCGAAGATGAAGCGGTCGTAGTGACTGTAGGTCAGCAGGATAGAGTCTGCAGCCATCACTTTTTCCATCACGAAGCGCTCGCGCAGCAAGGGCGTGTCGTAATGTTTCACATCCTCTGGGTGGCAGGCAGTCTGGAACTTCACATGCTGCGCACCAACATACCGGTCTGCTTCCTGGGCACTTGTGAAAATAAATGCACCTGCAAGCAGAGCCATTGAAATAAATGTTCTTTTGTTCATATACTTAGATATTAAATAAATCAATTTTAAAACGAATTACCGCTATTACGGATAAATTACGGCTATTACAGTAATTCGTTTCCCCAAAAAACGTTTCAAATAATCATTTCGATTCGCGTTCCTCACGGACAATGCGCATGCGATTCCACACAACCATGCCGATGGTGATGAGTGTAAGGATACCCATGCCTATCCACTTCAGGTATTTCACGCAGGCATAGATGACGTAGCCGAAAAGCGAGGAGGCAAAGTCCATGGCTCCTGCCTCGAAGCCGTCGGGAATCTTTGCGGCCTTGTCCTGTGTAGCCTCAAACACCGTGTTGGCAGCCAAGGTAAAGGCCGGGGCCATGTCGGTGACAAAGTAGAGGCCGATGGTGACGGCGATGAGACCGATGATAAAGGTCTTCACCACATTGCCCTTGGTGTAAGGCAACACCATGACGAAGACATAGAACATGCCGGCGAGCGAAGCTAACGGCAGGAACTGGTTGCCGCCCTTAGACAAGGCTATGGCGAGGATGAGCGTCACGGGAATGAGCAATAGCGACACAACGAGCGTCGTGGGGTGACCGATAACCAGTGCCGGCGACATGCCAATGTACACTTTCTTGCCCTTGAACTTGCGCTTCACCACCTCCTGTGTCTTCTCCGAGATGGGCATCAGACCGTCGATGAACAGCCGTGTGATGCGTGGAATGAGTTCCATGACGGCACCCATGGTCACACCAAGGAAGAGCACGCTCTTCACGATGCTCATCACGGCATCGGCGGTACTGTCGAAAGTGGCGGCATAGGCGGCGAAATCAGTGAAATGGTCGAAATGGGCAGCGGCACCTATAAGCGCACCCACGATGACACCAAGCACCAGCGGCTCACCCAAGACACCGAATTTCTTTTTCAGCCCCTCGGCATCGATGTCGAGCTTCGAGAAACCGGGGATGCGGTCGAGCAGCCAATTGACGCCTATGGCAAACAGGGTGAAGCTCTGGCAGAAAGGCTGCGGAATCGATATGCCGTCCATATTGTCGTAGTAGCCCTGGAAGCGGTCGGCTGTGAGGTCGGCCATGACGAGCGTGACGATGTAGCAGCTGATGGCGGCGAAATAGCCCCACAGCAGACTTTGGCCCATGACGAAATAGGCCACGGCACCGATGAAAGCGAAGTGCCAGTAGTTCCACAAGTCAATATTAACGGTACGCGTGCATTTCGTTATCAGCAACAGGAAATTGATGCCCAAGCAGATAGGGATGATGAGTGCTCCCACTGCGGTGTTATAGGCTACGGCAGCAGCAGCAGGCCATCCCATGTCGAACACCTTCAGGTCGAGGTTGAAAATCTTCGACACGGCATCGAGCGGAGTGTTGAAGTTGGTGGTTAGCAGAGCTGTGACGATGCCAAGGCCCACGAAGCCCACACCCACGTAAAGGCCGCTCTTCAAGGACTTGCCAAACTTCATGCCTATACACAGACCGATAATGGTAAAGAGTATGGGCATCATCACCGATGCCCCTAGACTGATAATGTAACTGAAAACCTGTTCCATCCTATTGCTATTTGTTTTTGTTTTAGTATAGTTTGGTGCAAAAGTACACATTTTTCCCGATATAACCATACAATTTGGCCGAAAACTTCATTTTTGGAACTATTTCAGTGGTTTTTCAGCAAAAACATCCTCCATTGTAAGTTACTCAGCGACTCAATGAAGTCGCAGTCCTAACTGCATGTCTAGCTGCCAGGGCTTTTCTTTGAAGATGTTCTGAACAGGGCTTCCATTGTCTGGATAGAAACGCAGGCCTGGCTGCACGTAGACACTCAGATGGGGCAGCAGCACGTATTCCAGTCCTGCTGAGCCAAGGACCGAGAATTGCAGGCGATCGCGGTCCAGATGGCCGTAGTCCACCTCGGTCTTGATGTTGTACTGCGCTTCCACTCCCACACCAGCATAGGCTTGAAGCCGTGGCTTCTGCCAAAAGGTGTAGCCAGTATGCACGGGGATACCAACGTAGTAAAGCCGTTGCTTGTTGGTCAGTATGCTGCTGTTCATCTGTTGGGTAAACGTTGAACTGGTGCGCGAGAGCGTGGCTCCGCTGGCCAGCCACCAGCGTTCTCCCAGCGGGAGGCGGAACGACAGTCCGACAGTCAGCGGACGGTGATGCTCAACTTTCTCTTCATGATTCGACAGGTAGACTGGTGCTTTTCTTGAAAGTTCAAACGTAGCATTGCCCATATAGGACTGAGTCATCAACATGGGTTCCTTGTACGTGCTTCCACCATAAGCCATCAGGTTATCGGCATGAAGCTGTAACGAGACCTTTTGCCGCCGATAACGCTCCGTGGCTGGCGTTGAGCTAACGGCAGGGGGCAGNNTGATAGGCCATCACCGCCTCTTCCGTCCGCTTCTCTTGTTGAGCGTCCTGCATATTCACCTTTGGTCTGGCCGGCGTCTCTTCTACCTGTCTACTCAGCGGTTCCAGAGACTGTGTTTCCTTTTCCGCAACCGACTTCCTTCTTTGGGGAGGATTTGCAGGCATATTCGCCTCGTTTTCTCTTTCCACTTTGGCTATCATCTGGCTGGCATTCTCTACTTCCTCAACCTCATGTCTTGAGGGCAAGGGTATTTCTGTGCCATTCGTGTTGGCCATATAGGGTAAATCCGTGTCAAAGGGCTTCATCAGATGCCACCCACCGACGAGCAGCAGGGCACAGGCGGCTACGCCGACCATCCAGCGACGAAGCACAACCAGCCGGGCACGCCGCTGCATGCACCGATCTATGTCGGCCCACAGCCCATTGGGAGCTGGCTCTTCATAGTCGGAGAGCCGCTGGCGGAGTTGTTCTGTCCAGTCATGCTGTTTCATAGCTGTCGTCGTTGTTTGTAGTTGCATATTTGTTTAGCCAACAGGCGTTTTGCCCTTAGGAATTGTGAGGCGGAGCTGTTTTCCTTGATACCCAGCAGGGCAGCTATCTCCCTGTGGCTCTTCTGCTCGAAAACATAGAGGTTGAACACCAGCCGGTAGCCATCGGGCAGCCGTTCAATCATTCGCTGCAGCACCTCCATACTGACATCTCCCACGTCGGGCTCTTCATCGGGCGGGTCTTCCCCCTCGGGCATCTCCTCAAACGTGAAGCGACTCTGCTGTTTCAGCCAGTTCAACGACTCGTTGCTCACGATGCGCATTGCCCATGCCTTCAGCGAACCTTCACCACGATAGCTGAAACCATCAACGCTGGTCAGGATTTTCACAAATGCCTCTTGAAGCACGTCGCGAACCGAGTCGCTGTTGCCCACATAGCGCATGGCCACTGCCATGGCAGCGGGCGAAAGGCGGTCATACAGCTCGCGTTGAGCCTTGCGGTCGCCCTTGCGCAATCGTGTCAGCAGCCGCTCCTCCGTCTCCACGTCAATTGTCAACAGTCTCCGCCCGATACATCAACAGCCCCACATCGCCGCACATCTGCTTGTCTTCGACACAGACTTCTTTAATGCCAATCATCACCGAAACTGTATTGAGATAGGTGTCCACGACCAATTCAGTATAGCGCATAAAGGATACGCGCACATGGCGGAGCTGGTCGCCCTTGCGGGCCAGGAACACATAGTCGGGCGTGGTGAGACCGTAGATGACGGAATGTTGCGAATAGCCTTTCTCCTCTGTTGCCATCGTATAAGGCTCAGGATCATAGACTTCGTAGCCCTGCAGCTTGGCCAGCACAAGAAACAGGTCGGTGGGCATTTTTTCAATGGTCATCTGCTGATTATACACACTGAAAGAACTGGCAGATTTCACGTGGGTGACCCAATCTTCGTGGATTAATGAGCTATTGGTAAAAAACTGCCAACTGCCATAATAGCCAGTCGAAGCACCATATTCATTCTTGTCAACCGATAAATAGCTGGAATCAGCATCGTCAGCAGAGCAAGCTGACAACGCAAGAACACCTGCCATCATGATGGCCAGGGAGCATAATTTGTACTTCATTTGTAACATGTCTTTTCTTCTTAAACAACGAAAAGACCAAAATCTTGCATCGTCTTTACATTTTTTTTGCTTTTCCTGTTTTCACCGCAGGGAAAGCACGCCTACAGCTTCAGCCTGAAGGAATTNNTTTGTCCACCTTCAAACGCTGTTCCACGGCAGAGCAACTGTGCAAAACGGTACTGTGGTCGCGCCCGCCAATAAGCTGGCCAATGCGGGCAGCGGGCATCTTCGTGTACTTCTGCGCCAGGTACATGCTGATCTGCCGCACCTGCACAAATTCGCGCTTACGGCTCTTGCTGAACACGTTTTGCTGGCTGATGCCGAAATGCTTGCACACCTTCTCCAGAATGTCATCGATGGTGAGGGGGTGATTGTCAACCTTCACTGCACGCTTGATAATCCGCTCAGCCAGGTGCATATCAACGGCTGAGTTATAGACAATTGAGTAGGCCATGAGCGAGTTGACCACACCCTCCAGGTCGCGCACACTGCCATTGGCCGTCTGAGCAATGAACCGAATGACATCATCGGGAATCTTCAGGCCATCACGACGGCACTTGGCATTCAGTATGTCAATGCACAACTGGACATTGGGTTTCTCCAGCTCGGCAATCAGTCCGCAGGTGAAGCGCGTAAGCAGACGGTCTTTCACACCATCAAGGTCAACAGGGGGACGGTCGCTGGCCAGGATAATCTGCTTGCCCAGACGGAACAGGTGGTCGAAGATATGGAAGAACGTATCGAGCGTCCTAGGCGAAGTAGCCCACTCCTGAATATCATCGACAATGAGCACATCGATGGTCTGGTAGAAATTGATAAAGTCGTTGGTGGTATTCTGGCGCACAGCATCGGTAAACTGCACCTGGAAGAGGCGGGCCGACACATAGAGGACTCGACGCTGCGGATAGAGTCGCTTACACTCCACACCGACCGCATTAATGAGGTGAGTCTTTCCGCAGCCCGAAGGGCCGAACACGAAGAAGGGGTTGAAAGTCGATTTACCAGGATGCTCTGCAATTGTCAGACCAACAGTACGCGGCAGCTTGTTGGAGTCGCCCTCAATAAAGCTCTCAAAAGTTTTCCTTGGGTCGAGCTGCGGATTCAGGTCTTGGGGCACGGCAGCATCAAGCAACGTCGGCGACTGGTTGGCGCGCGTAGTGGCTGAGGGGACATCAATGTCGGCAGGGCGGTCACCCTCCACATCCTGCATCTTGCCGTTCTCACGGTCAACCACCAGGCGGTAGGTCAATTTGATGCTGGCTTTGAAACTGTTGTTCAGAGCCCAGGCCATCAGACGCACGTAGTATTGTTCCAAGTACTCGTAGATGTACGGGCTTGGAACCTGCACCAACACTGTCTTCTGTTGCTCGTCGTAGCTTTCGAAGACAATGGGCTCGAACCACGTTTTATATATTTGCTCTGTGACATTCTGCCTAATGAGACGAAGACAATTATCCCACAGTGCCTGATGACTCTTCTGCATCTGTTTTAGATTTTTTGCGAGTGCAAAGGTCGCAAAAAAAATCGATGTTTGCAAATTGTCTGAAATTACCCTATGTGTTTACAAACGCTGTAACTTTCTAGCTCTTCGTAAATTAAAGTGTTTCACGTTTTTTAGCTAGAGCAGACTATTGCAGGAATGCAACTTCTTGTATCTAAGCATTTTGTTTATCCTAGAATCGTGCNNCCTAGAATCGTGCTTTGCCGCCCATTTGCTATTTAGATAAAATATAATTACTTGGCCTTTTTGCCGAAAACGGAGACGTTGATATAGCGTCGTGGATGCAGTTTGAAGTCAACTAGCAGAGAATCAACGTCACGCATAGTGGCGTTGATGTTTTGGTAGAGCTGCCCATCGTTCATCAGCAGTCCCACGGTTCCCTTCGGGCTATTCAGCGTAGCTGTCAGCTGCTGCACATTGGCCAGTGTGGCATCCACTTTTTGCATGGTGGCCGACAAGTCCAATTGGCTGAGATTGCCAGTCAGCGTCTCTGCGTTGGTCAGCACGCCCTCAGCCTTTTCCATCATGGCAGGCATCTCGCGGTTCAGCTGTGCCGTCAACTGATTCAGCTGACGTGCCGAGGCCGTCAGGCTGGCAGTCAACTGCTCTGCATTGTGCATTGTACCACTCACAGCCGGATCGGCTATCAGGGCGTTTAGGCCGGTCAGGATGGAATCCAGTTTGGGCAGCAACTGTTCCACCTGCGGCACCATCTCGCCGGCCTTGCTCATCAAGCCCTGTTCCCTTGCTCCCTCAATAGTATCGCCCTTGGCCATGATACCATTCTGCATAGGAGCGAAGTGCAGCTCCAGTTTAACGTTGCCCAGCAGGTCGCTGGATATCTCTGCGGTCGTGCCCTTCGTGATTTGCAACTGGGGATCAAGGTCGAGGGTTGCCACAATGTGGTCGGGGGTCTGGTAGTCGTAGTCGATGCCCTGAACGACGCCGACACGGTAGCCGTTGGCATAGACAGGGCTGGATGCTGACAATCCGCTGATGTCCTGGAAACTGGCATAGTAGACATCATTGGTAGAGAAAACAGACATTCCCTTGAGGAACTGCATACCGATAAACAGCACCACAATCGCCACGATGGCCACAAGTGCGATATTGACTTCCTTAGTGAAATATTTCATGATAGTGTATGGTTATTATT
>LXOW01223910.1_pt1 | contig 15699 bp, 10 predicted proteins | sample 1368591 | NCBI WGS metagenome assembly LXOW01 (sample SAMN04884650, study PRJNA319009) | bovine gut metagenome | isolation source: Cow rumen | host: Bos taurus | place: Italy: Legnaro (PD) | collected 2014-07-09 | reverse complement strand
GAGTGAGCCCTGACAGCTCCGAGTCCACAGTGGTGGTTGGTGAGCAGCAGCCCATTGGGCGATACCACCTCACCCGTGCAGAAGCCACCGAAGTTCACTACTGCAGCAGAACCGGTGCCCACGTTGCAGGAGTCGTTATAAAGCCAGCTCTTGGGCAGGGTGAAGCCTTCTGACACCATCTTGTCATACACCGCATCAGGCAGGTTAAAAAGAGTCCACATGCCCTCATCGGCACTCAAAGAAACGTGCATGCAGAGAAACATCAGCATGCACAATGTACGGTTGAATAAACTTTTCAAACTAACAAATTATTTTTANNCACTCTGCCCTCGAAACAAAATCAAAAATCTGTCAAAGCCAATTAATAGAACCCACCTTTATTTACTTTATCTTCAGCGTTACCTTTCCTGACATCTTAGCATTGTTCAGTCCGATACCGATACGATAGAGCTTGTCGCCCCACATAGACTTCAATATCGGATCGAGTTTGTCAGAGATATCCTCCATACCTGCATTCATCCATCCCATAGGGTAGGTGATGGTATGCTTGCCCAGCTTGATACGGCCTGGTGTAGAGACCTCCGGTTTCACTGGCGTAATGAAGATCAGGCGTGTTGATGCCTTGAAGGATTTAAGGCTATAGTTCTCAGTGATTTCTATCTCGTCCTTATCCATCGTGACCGTGCGCTGCCAGGTGTTTACGTCTGCCTCTTCCTGATATGCCTTCGACAGTTCCAAGGTCAGCGAGTTCTCGTCTTCCTTCACTACCGTAGCGGCATATTTCTTCCCCTCGGTCTGGTTGTAGCCATTGATGAGCGGAGCGTTATGGTATGCCGTCTGCATAGTCCATATCAGGTAACGCTCATTGCTGAATGTCTTGTCGGTATACTCCCCCGCGCCGCAGTCAATGAGCAACGGCTCGCCATCAGCATATACTATGAGACTACCTACGTCATTATGGTTGTGGTTCTCGCCATTGTGTCCGCCCTTGAAGGCGCAGAAGAGTCCGTTGGAACCGCCTTTTTTCTTTGCCTCGGCACTACGGAAGGTCTTCACCTGCAGGTCTGGATACCATGCCGTGTTTGTCGGTTCCGATGCCTTCTCCTTAGCCAGCTGGTCAGTCAGGGCGAGCAGCATCAGCTCCCTGCCCAAGGTGGGGAAGTTGCCGCTGGTGGCATAGAGCGCCGCAGGGTCCTGCCAGAAGTTCTTCGCCGCTGCTATGTATGCTGCCAGGGAGCGCATCTGCTGGTCACCCAGCCAAACGGCAAAGGGATAGAGAATGTTAAGCTGTATCACGCTTTTGTTGTCATGGGTGTCGGCAAAGGTGACGCAATAGCCCCCTCCGATATACATATTATATATGTACGCGCCCATGCGAGCCACTTTTTCCTTTTGATAGTCGAGGATGGTGACGGTTGCCAGCCCTTCCTTCTGCATCTTGTCCAGCAGGTAGAGGCTTTCAAAGAGCGAGGCCGCAGCACGGTCCCAGTATGCCGTACCCTCATCACATCCTCCGTCGTTGGGGTATCCGTCAATGAAACGACGCAAGCAGCCCTCTATCTCCGTCACGGCCTGCTGGCGTTTCTGCGCATCCTTCTCATAGAGACAGACGCATGTGAGCCAGTTGCTGCATATCCACGCGTTCCAGTTCATTGCGGCCTTCTTCCACCAATAGTTGCTACCGAGGGCTGGCTTCAGTATGCGGTGGTCTATCTCACGGGCTATCCTCTCGCCCATGCCCGGCTTCAGCGCCTCTATACTGCTACCCAGCGTCTTGCCGGTCCATGCCAGAAGCGATGCCGACTCTGCATTGAAGAGGTCTACCGTCTGCACATCGTATCGCGGTGCATCATAGCGATAGTGTGCCGGTATGCCCCACCACGGCTCTGCCAGCATGCTGTCCAGTCCCGTGATGATGTCGGCCATGAATCGTCCCTTCTGCTCTACCACCTCAGCCATCACCAATGCCGCCAACTGCCGGCGTCGGCCAAATACCTGGCTCTCATACTCTACACGATTGCCATCTTCCTGGTATCTGGCAAACGAGGTCATTGACAATGCCTTCCAAGGCTTGCCGAGATATGTTTCGCCATAGGTGACGTAAGACTGTCTGTTGAGCACCTGCGAATGTGCTGAAAGCACTACACAGAGCAGAGATAGCATTATGATGACGCTTTTCTTCATTTGGAGAGGTTTTCGTTTTGACGGCACAAAAGTACAAACTTTTTTGCAAACAGCAAAAACTATAGCATTTTTTAATACTATGCTCCGAGTTTTGCCTGCACTACGTTAACCACGTAGTCACCCAGCTTCTCACATTCGCTGACGAGGTCGATATACATCGTTCCGATGGCATAGTCATACTCGTGGTCGTTGATAGCCTGTATGTTGTCAGCCTTGAGGCGGTTGCGCAGTTCGTTGATCTCGTTCTCTATACGGTAGGTCTCTTCGATGTGCTGATCCTCACGGCGGCCTTCGATGACATGGTTCATCTGTGAGAGCGACTGGTTTGTGAGGTTCATCATGTTGTGCAGCTGTTCATACTGCTTGGGGGTAAAGTCCTTTCCTGACTGCTTGCGGCGGTTCATGGTGCGCGCAAGGTTGTAGCAGGCGTCGCCGATACTCTCCAGTTCTGACACCTGGCGCAGCATGAGGCGTATCTTCCACTTTGTCTCGTCAGAGAGGTGGGCATCACCAACCTGCTCCAGATAGCGGGCTATCTCTATCTCCATATTATCGCTGATACCCTCATACTTCTCAACGCGGGCAAATATCTTGGCAAACTTGTCATTATTGCGCTCATCAAGCATGTCGCATGTCATGCCGTACATCCTCTGCATCCTCTCACCAAAGAGCGTTATCTCCTTCTGTGCCTGAAGCACGGAGATTTCCGGTGTCTTCATGATACCTGAAGAGATATATTGCAGGCGGGAGTCCTCTTCCTCGTCCTCCTTCTCCTGCTTGATGACATGGCATACGAGGCGCTCTATCTGAGGGATGAACCAAATCAGTATGCCCGTATTGATGAGGTTGAAACACGTATGGAAGGCTGCGAGCACGAAGCTGAGCTTTGCCGCATTGGCCAGGAACAAGGCCTGAGTGGTGGTCTCCTTGGTCAGTGTAACGTCATATCCCACGAGTGAGCATACCATGTCGACGAACGGACGGAACACCAGCAGCACCCAGCATACTCCGAAGAGGTTGAAGAACATGTGGGCAAAGGCTGCGCGGCGTGCCTGCGTACCTGCCGATAGAGCCACGATGTTTGATGTAACGGTGGTACCGATGTTCTCACCCATCACCAGTGCTATGCCCTGATAGATGGGCAGCACTCCGCTGGAGCATAGTATCATGGTGATAGCCATCACGGCAGCACTGCTCTGCACACACATCGTAAGCACTCCGCCGATAAGTAGGAAGAGCAGTGTTGTGACATAGCTCTGGGGGTCGAAGGAAGAGAAGAAGGCAAGCACCGCCTCGTTCTCACCCAGATGGATGTCTATTCCTGTCTGTCGTAGTGTACCCAGTCCTAAGAACATGAAAGCGATACCGAAGAGGAAGTCGCCCACCACGCGGTTGTTCTTCCTATAGATGAGTATTATTGCGATGAGGAATGCAGGCCATACGAAGTCGGTGATGTTAAACGAGAAGCCTGCCGACATTATCCATGCCGTCAGCGTCGTTCCGATGTTGGCACCCATGATGACAGAAATGGCCTGTGCCAGCGAAAGCAGTCCTGCCGAAACGAAGGAGACGGTCATCACGGTCGTTGCCGTTGACGACTGTACGGCAGCCGTCACGCTCATGCCCGTCAGCATGCCCGTGAAGCGATTGGTGGTCATAGCACCCAGGATGTGGCGCAGCTGTGGACCGGCCATCTTCTGCAGTGCATCACTCATTGTCTTCATGCCATACATAAGGAGGGCAAGAGAGCCCAGCAGGCGGAAAGTAAGTAATAGATAACTCTGTGTCATATCTTATTTATTGTCGTTATGTCGTTGTCTCGTTGTTTCGTTATGACGTTATAACGTTATATCGTTGTTTCGTTAATCCATCTTCTCCAACTGTCGTTTGATGAATGCCGAGAAGCGCTGCTGCCCCTCGTAGTCCAGGTGCTCACCGTCGGTAGTGAGATATTGCGCAGTGTCGGCAGGAAGATACTGATATCTGCCCGGTGGGAAGGCACGTCGCACTATGTCGCGTGTCTGGCCATAGCTCTTCAAGTGCTGCAGACGTGGGTTGACGGGCATCTCGAAGAACACGAACTTCACGCCCCTGGCCTCCAGAGGAGCCATCATCCCCTGCAGAGTGCGCAGGCGTTGTTCCGCCTTCTGCGGGTCTAAGCCCTTGTCATCACGCAGATGCTGGGCTATGCGGTCATTGAGCAAGACGGTGTCCACCACAGCAGCTCCGGCCTGGGCATTGATATTGCCTGACTTCATCAGCACCGATGCCAGGAGGCATATCGGCTCATACTGTTCGCGCAGGGAAGGCACCACACTCTTTATCCAGGGCACCACGCCCTCTGAGAGGTTGCTCACCATCTCATCGTTGCCTTCGTTGAGGAAGAGGTTGGTCTCCACCAGCACATAGCGCGGCAGCTGCTCCCTATGACTCACGATGCGCAGGCCGTCTTCCACGGCACAGCCGCCAAAGGACACTGAGCGTACCGAGGGAATGCTGTCGCGAAGGATGCGCCCTGAGAGCGACGTCCCCACCATCGCCGTGTCGCAATGCTCTGCATAGAGGAAGGCCTGGGCCTTAACGAGGTTGTCCTGCCACTGGTGCGTGGGCATTCCCGCCCCAGGACACAGCAGCACCAACAGCCAGTGAACGGCCATCAGTATCGCGAAACATATTATGCTCTTCCTTATCACCTGCATCCCTGTCGTCCCTCCTTAGAATTGGAAATACACAAACGAGCCCGCACTGCCGCTGTTCGTTGCCGTGAGAAACAGCATCAGGCCGTAGAGCAAATAGTCATAGCGCAGCACATAGCGCTGCATCCATCCACGCTCCCTGAAATAGTACATGGCATGATATACCACTACGGGCATCGCATATATCATTATCGGCAGCAGCTTGGGGTCGATGAAGACCGTCTTGCCATAGTTCGTGAAGATGCACTGCACGTAGTGTGCCGCCTCTCCGAAGTCAGGCAGCATGAAGAGCAGCCATCCCATCGACACCATGATAAAGACGAGCATCATTGAGAGCCAGTGCGACAGTGTCTGGAAATGGGCTCCAAGACTTATCACATTCTCCCTCCTGCCACACAGGGCACGCTCCGCAGCGAGCCACAGCCCATGCCACGTGCCCCATACGAGGTAGCTCCACGCCGCCCCGTGCCATAGTCCGCCAAGCATCATCGTCAGCAGGAGGTTAAGGTACGTGCGGCTCTTTCCCTTGCGGTTGCCGCCAAGCGAGATATACAGATATTCCATGAGGAACTGCGAGAGGGTGATGTGCCAGCGTTTCCAGAACTCACGGAATGAGGATGCTATGTATGGGAAATAGAAGTTTGTGGGCAGTTTATAGCCAAAGATGGCTGCCACGCCGATGGCGATGAGCGAATAGCCCGCAAAGTCGGCAAAGATCTGTATGGAATAGCCGAACACCATAAGTAGCAGGCTTCCCGTGCCGCGGTATTCAAAGTAGGGGTAGGCCATCCAGAAGGTGAAGTCCTTCATATTGTCGGCTATCACCATCTTGAGGAAATATCCCGTGACGAGAGCCTTGAACACCTTCGTCCAGTCAACGTCGGAGAGCGACTTCTGCCCTATCTGCGCCACGAACTCCTTCGACTTAGCGATGGGGCCGGCCAGCAGTTTTGGGAAGAAGGTGATATAGAGCAGCGTCTCCCTGACATAATGCATGAACGGCGGCCTGGCTCCCTGCTCCTGCGCCTTACCCCGGTATGCATCCACCACGAGGCTGATGCCGCTGAAGGTGTAGAAGGAGATGCCTAACGGCAGAGGCAGCATGCACAGAAGATGTCCCACACCGTCGCTCGTATCGAAGAAGGAACTGGAAATCAGGCCTCCATACTTGAACATTGCAAGCAGCAGCAGGTTGAGCACCACTCCCAGGGTGGCATAGAGACGTGCATGGCGCAGATAGCGCGCCCCGTATCCCGTCACAGCATTGAGCAGAGCCGATGCTATGAGCAGCAACAGCATGCCGGCACTGTCGTAGGCATAAAACGCAAAACCTGACAGCAACAGCAACCAAACCTGCACACGACGGAAGAGAGGCAGGTAATATACTGTAGCGGTCAGGAGCATCAGACCTATGAACGTCCAGGAGTTAAATAGCACCGAAACAATTGTTTGTACGCCACAAATTTACAAAAAATAATCCAATAACCAGCACTTTTTTGTAAAAAAAGTTACATCGGCTTTCTTTTTGTTGACAATTGTGAATTTTGAAGGAGAAAATGACTAACTTTGCAATCGTAAATCGTTAATTCGCTAACTCGTAAAAGGGTCTGCAATACCATCGCAGGCAATTTGTTAATTCCAATGAAGCAAACCTACTTCCGTTCCCTCTGCGGCATCATCGTTGGTGTGCTGCTCGTCCTCTACCGTGAGGACACACTTCAATACATCCTCTCCATAGCCATTGTGCTTGGAGCCATACAACAGTTCTGCACGCTGGCAGTTGCCAACAACAAAGACTCCGTAGGTATAGGCTACTGGATAGTGCCCGCCATACTGCTCATCTGCGGCATGGTGGCGGTGATGAAACCCGATATCATAAAGGATGACAAGTGGATATTCATCGGCATCTGCTGGCTGCTCTATGGCGTGGCAGAGCTGATAAATTCTATCAAGGTCAGCTCTTGCGAGCGAACCTTCGCCCGACAACAGGAAGAGCAGATAGCGGCAAGTCTTGCTTCACAACAACAGCAAGATACACCACAATCAGCAGAGAGTTCGTCAGCAGACGAGCCCACACCGGAAGCTGAGAGCTGATATCGTTCATCACGAAGAAGAACGCAACGGTTATTACGACATACGTGAACATACCCTTCAGGTCATACCTGATAGGGTATTTCTTTTGTCCCACGAAATAAGACAGCAACATCGCCGTGCCATAGCCGGCTACACCGCCCCAGGCACAGGCCATATAGCTGAAGCGCGGTATGAAGAGGATGTTCACAGCCACCAGCACGGCACAGCCTGCCAGCGAGAACCAAGCACCCCAGATGGTCTTGTCTATCAGCTTATACCAGAAGGACAGATTGAAATACACACCCATCATAATCTCCGCCATCATCACTATGGGAACCACGTTGAGGCCGGCACGGTAGTCTGCACCGATAATCTTCTCTATCCAAGGCATATAGCCCACCACGCAGAGGAAGGCAAAGAGGGTGAAGATGACAAAATACTTCATGGCCTGAGCATAATACTCCCTCTTGTCGGCATCCTTCGACTTTGCAAACACTATAGGCTCATAGGCATAGCGGAAGGCCTGTGTTATCATGGCCATAATCATCGCTATCTTCACGCAGGCACCATAGATGCCCAGTTCCACAGTGCCCTGCGCCTTGTCTGGATACACAAGGGGGAAGAGCATCTTGTCTGCCGTCTGATTCAGTATGCCGGCAATACCCAGCACCAGGATGGGCCATGAGTAGCCCAGCATGCGGCGGATAAGGCCCATGTAGCCATTCCCCGTCGTTGCTCCTGCCGTCGTTGCTCCTGCCACCGTACCCGTCAGCGGTGTTGTTGCCGCTTCCATCTCTGCCACCGTGCCCGTCGCGTAAGCGTCGGGTCTGAATACCCCTACCATTTCTGGAATGAAGAAGAACGTTATGAATCCCGTGCACACCAGGTTGATGGCAAAGACATAGAAAACATCGGTCTTGCCCAGCCAAACGAAGTACAACAGGTTCAGGCCGATATTCATCACTATGAAGAGCATCTTCAGCGAAGCGAACTTTATGGCCTTGTGCTTAAACCTCAGGTAAGAGAATGGTATCGCCTGCAGGGCATCGAGGGCCACTACGCAGGCCATCATCTGTATATACGCCTCCTTCCCTACATATCCGAGCACACCCGCAATGGGGCCAATAAACAGGAACACCGCCAACAGGAACACCGCTGACAGCACGCCTACTATCGCGAGGCTGGCCTTCAGCACCATACGCGGGTTCTCATCCTCCTTGTTGGCAAAGCGGAAGAACGTCGTCTCCATACCAAAAGTCAGCAGCACCAGTATCAGCGCCACATAGGCATAGAGGTTTGTCACTATGCCGTAACCACCGCTCTGAGCACTTATCACATTAGTATACAAGGGTACGAGCAGGTAATTAAGGAACCTGCCCACAATGCTGCTAAGGCCGTACACCGCAGTGTCCTTAGCCAGACTCTTCATTTCTGTACGCTTTGTCATATCTTTTGCAAAGTTACGACTTTAATTTCAAACAACCAAGGCTTCCCCTCTTACAAGGGGCAAAAGTACAAAAAATAATAGGAATAAACGACTCTTCCTTCAAAAAGCGACAGAAAAACATTGTTTTTCCACCAAAAAAGTATAATTTTCTACCATTGTAATTCATGTTTCTTCGTACCTTTGCATCCAAATTTGTAACTAAATTCTATCACATACAATTCAAAATGAAGAAAGCAATCTCGACTTTAGGAGCAATGGCACTGATGCTGATGTGCAGTATTACCGTCATTGCCCAAGACAAGCAACTCGCATTCCCCGGAGCAGAGGGCTTCGGACGCTTCACCACAGGTGGTCGTGGTGGAAAAGTGTATCATGTCACCACCTTGGAGGATAACGGCAAGACATCCCTCGTAGGTTCGCTGCGCTGGGCCAATGCTCAAAGCGGACCGCGCACCATCGTCTTCGATGTCAGCGGCACCATAATGCTGAAAACAGCCATGCGTATCAGCAAAAACACCACCTTAGCAGGCCAGACAGCTCCTGGCGACGGCATCTGCATCGCCAACTATCCCGTAACCCTCGATGAGAACGTCATCGTGCGCTACGTACGCTTCCGACTGGGCAATGCCGCTTTGAAAGACAATCCCGATGCACACGAGGGCGACGGCTTAGGAGCAATGGACCGTAAGAACATCATCGTAGACCACTGCTCCGTCAGCTGGTCTATTGACGAGTGCCTGTCAGTATATGGTTCGAAGGACATCACCGTACAGTGGTGCATCTCGTCGCAGAGCCTCGTGGCAGCAGGCCACTCCAAGGGCAACCACGGCTATGGCGGCAACTGGGGCGGCAGCGGAGCATCCTATCACCATAACCTGATGATACACCACACCTCGCGCACCCCACGTCTCGGCCCGCGTCCCGGCACGCAGAAAGACGAGAGGATGGACCTGCGCAACAATGTCATCTACAACTGGAGCGGCAACGGATGCTATGGCGGCGAGGGCATGAACGTCAACATCGTCAACAACTACTACAAACCCGGACCAGGCACCCTACAGGGAGGCACGGACATACAGCAGCGCATAGCCGGCATCGGCATACGAACCACCTCCTACACCAAGCACGGAACATCATCGGCCAACGATTGGGACGTGATGTGGCACGTATGGGGAAAATTCTTTGTCGACGGCAATGTGAACCCCCTGAACAGTGCGGTGACAAAAGACAACTGGACCTATGGCATCTACAACCAGATACGACAGCAGGACGTTGACAACACTTTCGACAATGCCGTAAAAGACAGCATGCACCTATATGCCCCAATACCCTTCCTCGCCACAACGACCCACACGGCGGAGAAAGCCTACGAGCAGGTGCTCAAATACGCCGGAGCATCGCTGCATCGCGATGCACTCGACGAAATCATGATCAGCGACGCACGCAACGGCGAGGCCACCTTCACCGGCAGCGGCAACAGATATGGCTTCATCAACTCGCAGGAAGACGTCAAATCAAGAATACCTACCATGTGGCCAGAGCTGAAGCAGGGCGAAGTGCTCAAAGATACCGACGGCGATGGTATGCCCGACGAATGGGAAGACCAACACGGCCTGAACAAGAACAACAAGGCCGATGGTAACGCCAAGGGACAGGGCGGATACACCAACCTTGAGATATACCTCAACTCGCTGGTAGCCCACATTACCGAAGCACAGAACGAAGGAGGAGAAGTGATGGGCGAGAAACTGCCATCAGAGACCACAGGTATAGTCAACGTTAACGATAACGATAACGTTAACGATAACGATAACGGGAACGGGATATTTAACCGGAACGACGGAGCCTACTACACCCTGCAAGGCCTGCGCACCGCTACTCCAACTCGCGGCATTTACATACACATTGGAAAGAAGATTATAGTTGACTGACAACCGTAAAAATATAGGGGTCGGTCTGTCTGAAAGTAATAGACGGTCTATTAGGAGGTAATAGACCGTCTATTAGGAGGTAATCGGGCGTCTATTAGGAGGTAAAAGTTACTCGATTGCAACGCGCTGATTATATGATAGTTGCAAAGGGCATATTTTTGACCCTTTCCATGGTGCAAAGGTAATAAAAAAATCTGGAATATTCGCCAAAATGAAAAAAAATATCGGGACGACTTTCAAATAATTGTAAGTCGTCCCGATATTATCGTTTTATCCGAGTGATTTATTTTTCTGATGTAATACCCACCATTGGATATTACTTCATCATCTTCTTGAGCGTTGGGCAGAGGCAGAACAAGAGTATTGCTGCCATTCCCGACATAACGGCGAAGAGGAGGAAGAAATCTGTCAGCGTAGCGATGTGTATGCCGAGGAATGACGACCCTTCGGCAGCATCACCATTGGCGCTTGGCAGCAGAGTGGCCAGCTTGCCTGCGAGGATGTTGCTGGCAGCGTTTGACATAAACCATACACCCATGAGCAAAGACGCGAGGTGGGCCGGAGACAGTCGGCTTACCATGCTGAGGCCGATAGGCGAGAGGGAGAGCTCACCGATGGTGTGGATGAAGTAGAGAGCGAAGAGCCACCACAGCGACGCCTTCTGTCCGTCGTCAAGGCCGTATGTTCCCCAGGCTATTACGAAGTAACCGATGGAGAGGAGCAACAGGCCTATAGCCTGCTTCACGGGGCTTGACGGCTCCTTGCTATGCTTGGCCAGCGTCTCCCACAGGGTAGCCATAACAGGTGCCATGAGTACCACTACGATAGGGTTGATGGACTGGAACCAAGGTGTTGGAACCTCGAAGGAACCGACATGGCGGTCACACTGCTGCTCGGCGAAGAGCGTGAGCGATGAGCCTGCCTGCTCGAAGGCACTCCAGAAGAAGATGACGAAGACAGCGATGATGTATATCACACCGATGTGCTTGCGGTCAGTGGTGGAGAGGGTGTTGTCGGTGATGATGAATACCGGCAGCGCTATGGATATGGCATAGACGGCTGCTGAGATATAGTCGTTGATATTGGTGGCGTTGAGGGTGAAGAGCCAGAACATTACTATTGCTCCTGCAAGACAGCACACCATGCGCCACCTTGCCGACTTGGAGCTTGTCGCGTCGATAGGCTTTGCATCTGGAGCCGAATGCTCCTGCTGCTCCTTGAGGGCGCGAAGCTGTGACTTGGAAGGCTTCAGGCCAATGCCCAAGCCCTCGGGGGTGCAGATATAGCGGTCTTTCAGAGCGGAGAATACCACCAGCGAGAAGAGCATGGCCATGCCGGCGCAGAAGAATCCCCATTTGAACGCTCCAGGGTCGGCCCAGTTACCATTGCCGAAGAGGGCACAGATAGGAGGTGCCATGAGAGCACCCATGTTGATGCCCATATAGAAGATGGTGAAGGCAGAGTCCTTGCGGCTGTCCTGCGGGTCGTAGAGGTCGCCCACCATAGTGGAGATGTTTGGCTTAAAGAAGCCGTTGCCCACTATCAGCGCTGCCAGACCGGCAAACATCAGCCAAAGGGACAGCTGGTTGTTGACGCTCTCATCAATGGGGCCGCCCTCGCTGAAGATGCTCTGCTGCACGAAGCAGGCCGAGGCAAACATGAGGAACTGACCCACAGCCATCACAATGGCGCCGAAGATGATGGAACGCCTGTTGCCCCAGTAACGGTCGGCAATATATCCGCCAAGCAGGGGGGTGAGATATACCAGTCCGGTGTAGGAGCCGTAAATCTGACTTGCAGCAGCATTGTTGAAGAATGCCGAGACGAGATAAAGCACGAAGAGGGCACGCATTCCGTAGTAGGAGAAGCGCTCTGCCATCTCAGTGACGAAGAGTAGGTAAAGACCTTTTGGGTGTCGGTTTTGTGACATTTAGTTTCTATTGGATTGATGATTATTTTTTCGTTATAACGTCATAACGTGATGCCGTGATCACGCCAATTTGTTAATTCGTTAATTCGACCGCCTCTGTGGCCTTAATGAGCCAAGCCTTGTCGGCTTCGTCGGCAAGCAGCGGGAGCAGCTCTTCCCTCACACGGGCGTGGTAGTTGTTGAGCCACGCCACTTCCTGCGAGGTCATCAGGCTCCAATCTACCGGAACGAGGCTGATAGGACAGAGCGTGAGAGGCTCCAGGCGCAGGAAGGTGCCGCACTCCGTCTCGCAGTCTTTCACTACCAGCATGGTGTTCTCTATGCGTATGCCGAAGCGGCCCTCAAGGTATACGCCAGGCTCGTCGGTGATTGTCATGCCGGCCATGAGCGGCGTCTCTCGCCAGTCGAGCCTTACGCTGTGCGGACCCTCATGCACGCTGAGGCACCACCCTACCCCATGACCCGTGCCATGCAGGTAGCTCAGGTGTCCGCGCCACAGTACCGAACGGGCTATGGCATCGATGTTGGTGCCGTTGACGCCTTCGGGGAAGGGTGTCGTGGCAAGGGCTATGTTGGCTTTCAGCACCAAGGTATAGGCGCGCCGCATCTCGTCGGTCAGCGGACCCAGCGGGATGGTTCGCGTGATGTCGGTGGTGCCGTCGGTATACTGTGCACCGCTGTCCACGAGCAGCAGCCCGCTCGTCTCAAGCCTTGCATCGCTCTCAGGAGTAGCGGTATAGTGCACAATGGCGCCGTGGGCATTATATCCCGCAATAGTGCCGAAGGAGAGGTCGTAGCATTCAGGGGCTTCACGACGCAGTTCTTCCAGCTTGTCGCTGACGCTGATTTCGGTCTGACCACCAGCCTCAACAGCCGGCAGGAGCCACCGCAGGAAGCGTACCATAGCGACGCCATCGCGACGCATGGCCATGCGGAAACCCTCGATTTCAACGGGGTTCTTTATGGCCTTCATCTCATCAACGGGAGATGGCATGTCAACGGCTTTCTCCTTTATATTATTAAATATGGTATAGTTGAGGGTGCGGCTGTCGGCCATGATTCTGTCAGCACTGGCAAGGAGCGCAGCGAGGCCTCCCTTACCGTCAGACTTCGGAAGGAAGTCATCATAGGGAGCCGTCTCTACACCTGCCTGCTGCAGACTCTGACGGGCTTCCTCAGTGAGCGGCCCATTGCAATAGAGCGTGGCAATGCTCTCACTCTTGGATGACAGGAAGGAGAAGAGCCCCTTGCTGGAGACAGGTTCTTTCCTCACCACGAGATATGCCACAAATACCGGAGTATGCTTGATGTCGCAGCCACGAAGGTTGAGCGTCCAGGCTATCTGCATGAGGTCGGAGAGCACCATAGCATCGCAGCAGTTTCCTTTCAGTATCTCACGCAGACGCATGAGTTTATGCTCCACCGGCTCGCCACCGTTGATACTGCGTATCTGGCCAGAAGGCACGACAGGACGGTCCGTCCATATTGCAGAAAGGGGGTCGTAGTTGGTGCGTATCGTCGCTCCAATGCGACGCAGTTGCTGCTGAAGCATCGTCACATCGGCGTAGTTTTCCACCATTCCATCGATGGCAACCACTCCACCAGCAGCTCCCTGACCCTTGCCAGGCAGGGCACTCATCTTACGGAGCAGCCACTCTATGATGTCGGGCGTGGAAGGGAGGCCTTCCTTCATGAGCTGCCATGACCCCTCATCAACACGCAGCTGCTGGGCTGCCTGAAGGAAATAGCGCGAGTCAGTCCAAAGGGCGGCCTCATCTAAGGTTACTACCGCAGTGCCAGCACTGCCCGTGAAGCCGCTGATCCACTGTCGCGACTGCCAATGTGGTGCCACATACTCACTCGCATGAGGGTCGCTGGAAGGGAAGATACAGGCATCAATGCCCTCGCGACGCATCTCCTCACGAAGGGCGGCAAGACGCTCTGATAAGTTGTTGCTATTGTTGTTATTCATCTGACTAAAGGTGGTTAAGACTATAATTAGCTGCAAAATTACGATAAACTTTCGGATTAAGCAAGAAAAACTTTGGTTGTTTCAGAAAAAAACAGTAATTTTGCGGTTTGAAAAGGAAAAAAGACGGTAGCACACCGGCTAATCGCCTTAGGAACAACAATTATATGAACCAGCACAAACTAAATGTAATTCTCTGTGGTACGGGCACCGTCGGCGGCACTCTGCTTAGCCAGATGGCCTCGCAGCAACAGTATCTGAAGGATGACAGGAATCTCGACCTGCGCGTGGTAGGCGTAGTGGACATCTTTAACATACTCCTTAATGAAAACGGCATAGACCTCAGCGGCTTCACACTTGACGGCTTTCGCGAAAGCTTCAAGAAAGCCCCGGCCTCCAGCCTTGATGCCATACACGACGAGGTGCTCAACATGAAGCGCTGCCTCGCAGCATCGGGGAATGAAGGTGACGGCACAGTCTTCGTCGACTGTACGGCCTCCTACGACATCGCCGCCCTGTATCAGGATTTCCTCGATGCCGGCATCTCCATCGTCTGTGCCAACAAAGTGGCTGCGGCAGGTGACCTTGCCGCCTTCAGAAAACTGAAGAAGACAGCCATTGAGCAGGACGTGAAATACAAGTACGAGACTAACGTCGGTGCCGGCCTGCCCGTGATACGCACCCTGGACCACCTCACCACCACCGGCGACAAGATTACAAAGATAGAGGCTGTACTGTCGGGCACGCTGAACTATATCTTCGACACCATCAGCAGCGAGGTGACTTTCTCGCAGGCCGTGAAGAAGGCCACAATAGAACGCTTTGCCGAACCCGACCCACGCATAGACCTCGGAGGCGTTGACGTGCTCAGGAAACTCGTCATCCTTGCCCGCGAAAGCGGATATGACGTGTCGCAGGAAGATGTGGAAACACGTCTCTTCGTGCCGGAGAAGTATTTCGATGGCTCTCTGGATGATTTCTGGAACCGCATCCCCGAACTTGACGCACACTTCGAAGAGTTGCGTCAGGAGGTGGAGAAGAATAACCAGCACCTGAAGTTCATAGCACGCATGGAAGCCTCTGACGGTAAGGCACACTGCAGCATCGGCCTGGAGAAGGTGGACAGACACTCACCATTCTATGACCTGGAGGGCTCCAACAACATCGTGATGCTTCACACAGAGAGGTACGACCCCCACCCCATGATGGTACGCGGATATGGCGCCGGAGCTGCCGTGACTGCTGCGGGAGTGTTCGGCGACATCCTTGACGTGGCAAATGTATAGGTGGGTTCTTTTAATTAGCTTTGGCAGATTTTTGGTTTTGTTTCGAGTGCAGAGTGGCAGTTCCTTGAGCGCCTGCGGCCAGCGGAAAAGAAAGGCTTAGCCTTCTTTGAGCAGAAGATAATACTTCCATGCCTTTGCAAACAAAGGCATAGCGGGCTATGCGACTGAGAGAAAGATGCGATT
>LXOW01060995.1_pt1 | contig 15699 bp, 18 predicted proteins | sample 1368591 | NCBI WGS metagenome assembly LXOW01 (sample SAMN04884650, study PRJNA319009) | bovine gut metagenome | isolation source: Cow rumen | host: Bos taurus | place: Italy: Legnaro (PD) | collected 2014-07-09 | reverse complement strand
TGCCCGAAGTTGAAACACTGGGTATCACCCTCACCGATACTTGCGCCATGCGTCCCGCCGCCTCCATCTGCGGCCTGATCATCGCACATCCCGAAGCCGGCTATCCCGATATCCGGCACATCAGCCAGACCCAATACGACCATTATGCCGCTGCCCGCGGGTTCAGTCCCGAGGAAGCACGGCTTTTCCTTTCCCATCTGCTATGAAAATCTCCGACATGCTCCGCAGCGGCGCCAAGCCGTTCCCTTCCCTTGAAATCGTCCCGCCGCTGAGCGGCATCGGCAAGGAAGAACTGCTCGACAGCATCGCCCCGCTGATGGAATTCGCGCCGCGCTACATCAACGTGACCACACACCGCGACGAAGTCCGCTTCGACCCGCAGCCCGACGGCAGCTACCAACGCCGCATCGTCCGCAACCGTGTCAGCGCCGTGGCCGTGTGTGCCGCCATCCAGAGTCGCTACGACGTGGAAGTAGTGCCGCACCTGATCTGTGGCGGAACACCCGCCTACGAGACGGAAGCCCTGCTGCAGGATTTCAAGTTCATGGGGATTGAAAACGTCATGGCCCTCCGCGGCGATTCCCTGACCGGCGAAAAACGCTTCACGCCCGACCCGGACGGCTACGCCCATGCCAACGAACTGGTATCGGCCATCCGCAGTTTCGAGCGCGAAAACGGCGGCAGCTTCTGCATCGGCGTAGGTGCTTATCCGGAGAAGCATTTCGAGGCGGCCAACATCGAAACAGACATTGAAAACCTGAAACGCAAGGTCGACGCGGGCGCCGATGTTGTCATTACGCAGATGTTCTTCGACAACACGGTGTTCTACCGTTTCGTGGAACGCTGCCGGGCCGCCGGCATCACCGCGCCCATCATCCCGGGCCTCAAGCCGCTGTCCACCGCCCGACAGGTCGCGCTCCTGCCGGAGAGTTTCTCCATCGACATTCCGCTCGCACTGACGGAAGCCGTCCGCAAGGCCGGCGACGACAAGGAAGCCGTCTACCGCATCGGCACCGACTGGTGCATCGCCCAGTGCCGCGACCTCCTCGCCCACGGCGCCCCCGCCGTCCACTTCTACACCATGGGCAAATCCCGCAACATCGTCGAGATCCTCCGCGCCTGCTTCTAATTCCGTGGCAGATATAATACTGGCTTTCAGGGAATTAAACAAAATCGGTTGCGTCAAAATGCGCAACCGATATTCGTTAAAAAGCAGATAGTCAGTGGCTTGTCTGCCACGGTAAAATCAGAACATAGCAATCAGTTCGTCGTTGGTATAGGCATCTGCGCCGTAGCAGGTCTTCAGGTAGGCCAAGCCGCCAAGGTAGTCTTCTTCAGTAAAGGAGTTGGTAGCCTCTTTGGCGACGACCACGTCGTAACCGAGGCAATACGCATCGGCGGAAGTGTGGCGACAGCACATGTGCGTGTGCAGGCCGGTGATGACGACAGTCCGGACGCCGAGTTCCTTGAGCAGGATGTCCAGGTCGGTCTGGAAAAAGCCGCTGTAACGGCGTTTGGGAACGACATAGTCACAGGCCTTCGGAGTCAGTTCGGGAATTACTTCGGCGCCAGGCGTTCCGACGAGGGCATGGTCTCCCCAGATCTGAAGTTCCCGGTCTATCCCCGGACGATGGGCATCGTTGCAGTAGATCACGGGGACGCCTTTTTCACGTGCGGCATCAAGCAGACGAGCGGTGGCGGGAACGATGGCACGGGCACGGTCGCAGCCAATGGCACCGGTGACGAAGTCGTTGAGCATGTCGACGACCAGAATGGCGGGTTTGTTGAGTTTTTCCATTAATGTAAAAGATTGGGTTGTGTAAACGCGGAAAGTTTTACCAATTTCTGTGCCACTGTTTCAATCTCCTTGTTATCTTTGCGCCCCGGAAAAACGCCGAACACAATGCAAGCAATCTGGACCATCCTGATGTTGGTCTGCTCCAACATCTTCATGACTTTCGCCTGGTACGGGCACCTCAAACTGCAGGAAATGAAAATCTCGACCAGTTGGCCGTTGATCGGGGTGATCCTGTTTTCCTGGGGCATCGCCTTCTTCGAATACTGCCTTACCGTGCCGGCCAACCGCATCGGTTTCCAGGGCAACGGCGGTCCGTTCAACCTGATGCAGCTGAAAGTCATTCAGGAAGTAATCTCCCTGACCGTCTTTTCGATCATCGTGATGTTCGTCTTCAAGGGACAGCCGCTCCAATGGAACCATCTGGCAGCCTTTGCCTGCCTGGTGCTGGCAGTGTTCTTCGTATTTCTGAAATGACGTTGACGCAAAGCCATTTTTTGATTATCTTTGCGCCTTGCAATCTCATCCGATGGAACAGATCAAGCACGAATGTGGCATCGCCATGATCCGGCTGCTCAAGCCGCTTCAGTATTACAAGGAAAAATACGGTACGGAACTCTATGCGCTGAACAAGCTCTATCTCATGATGGAGAAGCAGCACAACCGTGGGCAGGAAGGCGCCGGCATCGCCAGCGTCAAGATCGTGACTGAGCCTGGCCAGGAATACATGTTCCGTGAAAAAGCCCTTGGCAAGGACGCCATCACCAACGTCTTCGCCTCCGTACACCGGCAGATCGAAGACACCAAGGCCGAGGAGCAACCGCCTTTCATCGGGGAACTTTACATGGGCCACCTGCGCTATTCGACCACTGGCCGCAGCGGCATCAAGTACGTCCATCCCTTCNNNNGCCGACGCCTATATCCTGCTGGAACTCATGGGACACCGGCTCGACCGCGAGGTGGAGCGCAACTACGTGGACGCCAAGAAGCGGGAACTGGAAGGCAAGGACATCACCGAATATATCGACCAGCATGTGGAGATTTCCAACGTCCTGCAAACCACCATGCCGCATTTCGACGGCGGCTATGTGGTCTGCGGCCTGACCGGCAGCGGCGAACTTTTCGCCATGCGCGACCCCAACGGAATCCGCCCCGCCTTCTGGTATGCCGACGACGAACTGGTGGCCATCGCCAGCGAACGTCCGGTGCTCCAGACCACCTTCGCGGCAGAATACGAGCAGATCCACGAAGTGCTGCCGGGCCAGGCCCTGATCATCAATGGTCGGCGAGAAATGTCGCTCAAGCAGATCATTCCGGCCCGCCGCATGGCCGCCTGCAGTTTCGAGCGCATCTACTTCAGCCGCGGCAACGACCGCGACATCCACCGGGAGCGCAAGCAACTCGGATTCCAGCTCCGCGACAATATTCTCAAAGCCATCGACCACGACATCGAACATACCGTATTCTCCTACATTCCCAACACCGCGGAAGTGGCCTACTACGGCATGGTCGAAGGCATCCGCAGCCTCTATCCTGGCGTGCGGGCCGACAAGGTCGTGTCGAAAGACATCAAGCTCCGCACCTTCATTACCGAAGGCAGCGCCCGCAACGACCTGGCCGGACACGTCTACGACATCACCTACGGAACCCTTACGCCGTATGTCGACAACCTGGTCGTCATCGACGACAGCATCGTGCGCGGCACGACCCTGCGGGAAAGCATCATCCGCATCCTCGACCGGCTCCATCCGAAGAAAATCGTGATCGTGAGCTCCAGCCCCCAGGTCCGTTATCCGGACTGCTACGGCATCGACATGTCGCACATGCATGAATTCATCGCCTTCCACGCGGCAATCGCCCTGCTGAAAGAACACGGAAAAAGCAGCCTGATTGACGTGGTCTACCAGCAGTGCAAAAAGCAGGAAAACCTTCCGGCGACGGCCTGCCTCAACTACGTCAAGCGCATCTACGACGCCTTTACCGACGACCAGATCAGCCGGAAGATCGTCGAACTCCTGCGCCCCGACGACATCGGCGCCGAAGTAGAAATCGTCTACCAGTCGCTGGAAGGACTCCACAATGCCTGCCCGAACCATCCGGGAGACTGGTATTTCAGCGGCGACTACCCCACTCCGGGCGGCTGCAAGCTGCTGAACCAGGCCTATATTGATTATTACGAGAAAGAATATCTGCACAAGTGATGAAAGCCATTACCCACACTGATTTCCATTTCCCGGGACAGACCGGCAAATATGTCGGCAAAGTCCGGGACGTCTACTTCATCGGCGGAAAATACATCGTGCTGGTCGCCTCCGACCGCATCTCCGCCTTCGACGTCGTCCTGCCCAAGGGCATTCCCTGCAAAGGACAGGTTCTCAACCAGATTGCATCCAGTTTCCTCGACAAGACCGCCGACATCGTCCCGAACTGGAAGATCGCCGAGGTCGATCCCATGGCCACCGTCGGCATTCTTTGCGAGCCCTTCAAGGTGGAAATGGTGGTCCGCGGCTACCTGGCCGGGCACGCCTGGCGCGAATACAAGGCCGGCAAGCGCACGCTCTGCGGCGAAGTATTGCCCGAAGGCATGCGGGAAAACGAGAAGCTTCCCCATCCGATCATCACGCCGACCACCAAGGCGGCCGAAGGACACGACGAGGACATCAGCCGCGACGAGATCATCGCGCAGGGGCTGGTTTCCGCCGAGGATTACGCTCAGCTGGAGAAATACACGCTGGCCCTCTTCCAGCGCGGACAGGAACTGGCGGCCGAACGCGGCCTGATCCTGATGGACACCAAATACGAATTCGGCAAGCGCGACGGCAAGATCTACCTGATGGACGAGATCCACACACCCGACTCTTCGCGTTATATTTATAAGGAAGGCTACGAAGAGCGTCTCGCCCGCAACGAGCGCCAGAAGCAACTGTCGAAGGAGTTCGTGCGCGAGTGGCTGATGGCCAACAACTTCCAGGGCAAGGAAGGCCAGGTGGTCCCGCCGATGACCGACGCTGTCGTGGCCGGCATCACCGACCGCTACATCGAGCTCTACGAGCACATCACCGGCAAAAAGTTCGTCAAACACGAAGACGAAGACATCGAAGGCCGTATCGAAAAGAACATCAACGATTTCTTGTCGAAATAAAAAAAATTGTTACCTTTGCGGTCCCGCAAGGGACCATGGAGAGATGCTCGAGTGGCTTAAGAGGCACGCCTGGAAAGCGTGTATACCCCAAAAGGGTATCTCGGGTTCGAATCCCGATCTCTCCGCCCACTTTTTTAACACAACAGTTATGAAAAAGGTTTTATTCACGCTGATGATCGCCGCCGGCGTTTTTACCCTCGCCAGCTGCTCGAAGAACTGCAACTGCTCCGCCAGCTACAATGGCGAAGTTGTCTTTGAGGAATCCCTCGAGATGGAAGACGGTGACAAATGCTCCGATTTCAACCGGAAGGTTTCCATCCCCGCCATCAATGTCTCGGTAGAAACCAAATGCACGCCGCAGCTTTTCTAATTTGAAAACATCGCAAATCATCAAGTATGTATTCCGGGCTTTGCTCGGAATACTTTTTTTAATATCGGCCACATCCAAGCTGATCGGGATCGATGCGTTCGAGATGTACCTGTTCAGCTTTGGCTGGTTCAGCCTCGGTACCAGCTACCTGCTGGCCCGCCTGGTCATTGCGGCAGAATACATCCTGGGCCTGCTGCTGATCGGCAACTTCTGTCCCCGCCTGGCCTGGTGGGGCAGCCTGGCGATGCTCGTCGGCTTCTCGCTCTTCCTGCTGGGGCTGATGATCGCAGGCCGTCACGACAACTGCCACTGTTTCGGCGAATGGGTCGACCTGAATCCCACGCAATCCCTGCTCAAGAATGCGGGAATGCTGGCCTTGCTGCTGGTGAGCGCCCGCACGGAGCCCTTCCCTGTCAAGCATAAAGGCCTGTGGCTGGCTCTTGCCTGCATCGTGCCGCTGGCCACGGTACTGATCGTCTCCCCGCCCGACAACTGGCGTTACGATTCGTACGCCCGGCACGCGCTGGTCAACGAGCAGGCGCTGCAGGAAGCTCTGGATACGGATATCCTGCCCGCTTCCGTAGCTGAGGGGCAGCACGTGGTCTGCTTCTACAGTCTCAAATGTCCCTTCTGCAAAATGTCGGCACAAAAGCTGGCGACCCTGCGCCAGCGGGGAGAATTCTCGCTGGCCCCGGTCCTCGTGATCTTCGGGCGCGGACAGGATACCAACACGGAGGCCTTCTTTGCGGAGACCGGTCTGGAACCCGATGAAGTGCATTTCATCGAACCGAACGATTTCCTCCGCATCACCAACGGCAGCTTCCCCGTCATCCTCGTCATGAACGGCATGACGGTCGAAAGTGCATTCAATTACAGAAATCTGCACTGACCCACGCAACATTTCATCGATTTTTGCATCTTAATAGTGTAAAAACGGAAAACCATGCCCCTCAAAAAACCCAAAAGACTCGGATTCTTTGCCATGCTGCTGGCCTTGCTGGGTATCGGCGGATGCCAAGACCTTCCGGAAGAGGAAGAAATGCGACTCATGTACGGCACACCGGCCGTCCACTACTCCGTCAAAGGAAAGGTCACCGATGATACTGGCAAGCCCGTCAAAGGCATCGAAGTTTCTCTCTCCGGCAATTATGTGGACAACGGACAGGTCTTCTCCCGTCCTTTCAGCGGAGACGTCAAAAGTTACTCCGATGATTCCGGAGCATTCCTGGACAACCATTCTGCGATCTTCAGCTTTCAGTCCCTGACCATCCACTTCAAGGATGTTGACGGCGATGCCAATGGGGGCACCTTCGCCGATGACAGCACGACCGTCGACGTCGTCATCAAGGACGTGACGAACGGAGGCGCCTGGTTCCGGGGACAGGCCGATGTCGAGATCCCTGCTGTCAAGCTGAAAAAGAAATGACAGGCCGGCACGTCGGGCCGGGCAAGCGGCTGAAACTCGAACTCTTTGCCAAACTGCAGGACAAACGCATCGAAGAGCACCGGCTCCGGCAGCTCTTCTGGGAATGTACGCTGCGCTGCAACGCGGCGTGCCTGCATTGTGGCAGTGACTGCCGCATCAGTTCCGAGATCAAGGACATGCCTGCCGCCGACTTCCTGCGCGTGATCGACTCACTCACTCCGCACGTTGATCCGCACACCACCTTCATCATCCTCACAGGTGGCGAGCCGCTCATGCGGCGCGATCTCGAAAAAGTGGGGCGTGCGCTCTACGACCGCGAGTATCCCTGGGGCATGGTGACCAATGGGGTGCTGCTCGACCGCCGCCGCTTTGACGGCCTGCTGGCCAGCGGCATCCACACCGCCACCGTCAGTCTCGACGGTTTCAAGGAGGAGCACACCTGGCTTCGCGGCCATCCGCAGGCCTTTGAGAATGCTTCGAACGCCATCCGGATGATGGCGCAAGAGCCGGATTTCGTCTTCGACGTGGTGACCTGTGTCAACCAGCGCAGTCTCCCCCGCCTCGCCGATTTCAAGGAATATCTCATCTCGATCGGAGTCCGTTCGTGGCGCATCTTCACCATTTTCCCGGTGGGCCGCGCCCGGCAGTATCCGGAGCTCCAGCTGAGCAACGAGCAATTCACGCAAGTCCTGGATTTCATCGTGGCCACGCGCAAGGAAGGCCGCATCGCGTTGAACTTCGCCTGCGAGGGTTTTCTGGGTGGTTTCGAAAACGAAGTACGCGATTCGTTCTATCACTGCGAGGCCGGTGTCTCGGTGGCCTCTGTCCTGGCCGACGGTTCCATCTCCGCCTGTCCGAGCATCCGTTCGAAATTCTACCAGGGCAACATCTACAAAGACGATTTCTGGACGGTCTGGAACGATCGTTTCGAAATGTACCGCGACCGCAGCTGGGCCCGCCAGGGCATCTGCTCCGACTGCAAGATGTTCCGCTACTGCCGCGGCAACGGCATGCATCTCCACGACGAAGAAGGCAAACTTTTGGTTTGCCATTATCATCGTTTGACAAAATAGTTTTTGTATCTTTGCCGGATATTTAAAACAAATTGAACGGCATGATTACAAAACAGCAGGTTGAAGCCTTCGGATCGATCGAGACTCCCTTCTATTTCTACGACATGGATCTCCTGCGCCAGACGCTCGAATGTTATAAAGCGCAGATCGACAAGTATGGTTACAACGCACACTATGCGCTGAAAGCCAATGCCAACGACCGCATCATCGATACCATCCGCAGCTATGGCCTCGGCGCCGATTGCGTGAGCGGCAACGAAGTGAAACTAGCCGTCCGCTCCGGCTTCGACCCGCAGAAGGTCGTGTTCGCCGGCGTCGGCAAGTCCGACAAGGAGATCAAAGCCGCCCTGCGGGCCGGCATCTTCAGCTTCAACTGCGAAAGCGTGCCCGAAATCAAGATCATCAACGACCTGGCCGCCGGCATGGGCAAACGCGCCCGCATCTCGATCCGCGTGAACCCCGATATCGATGCACATACCCATAAATACATCAGCACCGGCCTGAAAGAGAATAAGTTCGGCATCAGCCCCTGGGCCTTCCAGGAAGTCGCCGGCCTGCTGAGCTGCTGCAAGAACATCGAGTTCCTCGGCCTGCATTTCCATGTCGGATCGCAGATCACCGAACTACCCGTGTTCGCACTCCTGTGCCGCCGCATCGAAGAACTGCAGCGCTGGTTCATCGAACACGAGATTCCCATCCACAACCTCAACCTCGGCGGAGGCCTGGGCATCAACTACCAGGATCCCAACGGCGACCCTGTCGCACACTTCGAGGAATATTTTAAACTCATCCACCAGAACCTCGTGGTCCGTCCCGGACAGAACGTCCATTTCGAACCGGGCCGCGCCCTCGTGGGCCAGTGCGGCCACCTCATCAGCCGCGTGCTGTACGTAAAGGTGGGCCGGGAGAAGAAATTTGCCATCCTCGACGCAGGCATGAACGACCTGATCCGTCCTGCACTTTATCAGGCTTGGCACGACATTGAAAATCTCACATCCACGGGCCGGAAACTGCGCTACGACGTGGTGGGACCGGTGTGCGAATCGAGCGACTGCTGGGGCACCCGCCGCATGATCAGCGCCTGCAAGCGCGGCGACCTGTTCGCCATCCACTCCGCCGGCGCTTACGGACAGGTGATGGCCATGAAATACAACCAGCGGGATCTGGCGAAAGCCGTGTATTCCGACGATTTGAAGTAAGAGCTATAGAAAGATATGTTTGAGAATCTGACCGACAGGCTGGAAAAATCGTTCCGCCTCATCAAAGGACAAGGCCGTATCACGGAGGTCAACATCTCCGAGACCATGAAGGACGTGCGCAAGGCACTCCTCGACGCCGATGTCAGCTATAAGATTGCCAAGAATTTCTGCGACGAAGTCAAACAGAAGGCCATCGGCCAGGACGTGCTCAAGGCCGTCCGCCCGGAGCAGATGATGGTCAAGATCGTCCACGACGAGCTGGTCGAGCTGATGGGCAGTGAGGCCTCCGACATCAATGTCAAGGGCAATCCGGCCGTCGTGCTGGTCGCCGGTCTGAACGGTTCCGGTAAGACCACTTTCTGCGGCAAGCTGGCCCTCAACCTGAAGAGCAAGCGCGGCATGAAAGTGCTGGTGGCTGCCTGCGACACCTTCCGTCCGGCCGCCATCGAGCAGTTGAAGACGCTCTGCGCACAGATCCAGGTGGACTGCTACTCGGAAGACGGCGTCAAGGACCCGATCCAGATTGCGCAGAATGCCATCAAGAAAGCCAAGGCCGAAGGCTACTCCGTGGTCATCATCGATACCGCCGGCCGTCTGGCCGTGGACCAGGAGCTCATGGACGAGATTTCCGCCCTGCACAAGGCGGTCAACCCGACGGAGACGCTCTTCGTGGTGGATGCCATGACCGGTCAGGACGCTGTCGAGACGGCGAAGACTTTCAACGAGTACCTCGACTTCGACGGCGTGGTGCTCACCAAGATGGACGGTGACACCCGCGGTGGTGCGGCGCTCTCGATCAAGGCCGTCGTGGGCAAGCCCATCAAATTCGTCTCTTCGGGCGAGAAGATGGAGGCGCTCGACATATTCTATCCGAAGCGTATCGCCGACCGCATCCTGGGCATGGGCGACGTGGTCACGCTCGTCGAGAAGGCGCAGGAGCAGTTCGACGAGGAAGAGGCCCGCAAGCTGCACAAGAAGATTGCCCGCGACCAGTTCACGCTGCAGGATTTCTACGACCAGATCCAGCAGATCAAGAAGATGGGCAACATCAAGGATCTGGCTTCGATGATTCCGGGCGTCGGCAAGGCGCTGCGCGACGTGGACATCGACAACGATTCCTTCAAGCAGACGGAGGCCATCATCCTGTCGATGACGCCTTTCGAGCGGGAGAATCCGACCTATCTCAACGGCAGTCGCCGCAAGCGCGTGGCCGCCGGCAGCGGCACGACCATCGCCGACGTGAACCGCCTTCTCAAGCAGTTCGAAAGCACCCGCTCCGTCATGAAGAAGATGACGACCACCAACCCGATGGCCGCCCGCCTCATGAAAAAGAAGAAGCGCCGCTAAAGCTGATCGTTGCGGTAAGGATATTGACTGCGCAGTTGTTCGAAACGTTCCGGATGGCTGCGCAGTTTTGCGTCGTCTGCGAGGATGTCGTAGGGGTCCTGGGGAAGGGTGACGCCGGTGACGGAGAAGGTTTTCAGTTCGTCGATGTTGAAGGTTTCGCCGAGGGCGCGGACGACGGCGGTAGTGCCATTCATTTTGCCCTGGATGGAGTAGCCGGCGATGTGGGGCGTGGCGATATCGGCGGCGGCAAGCAAATCCAGGTTGATATCCGGTTCGTTTTTCCAGACGTCAAGGACCAGTCTGTCCAGTTTCGGGCGGGCGGCCAGCAAGGCGGCTTCGTCGACGACTTCGCCGCGGGAGGCGTTGATGAAACTGGCGCCGGGCTTCATGGCGGCGAAAAAAGCGGCATTGGCAAAGTCGCGGTTCTCGGGCCATAAAGGAATATGCAGCGTTACAACATCGGCTTGCGCGAGCAACTCGGGCAGCGGCGTGAAACCGGCGGGGCCTTCGACGGCTTCGCGCGGCGGATCGTTCAGGAGGACGCGCATGCTGAGGTGTCGGCCCGCTTCCACTACCAGCCTTCCTACATGCCCTACCCCGATAACGCCAAGCGTAGCGCCGGGAATGTCGAGGCCAAGCGTTTGCAGGGCGACGCGGACGTACTGGGCAACAGCAGCGGCATTGCAGCCAGGGGCACTGGCAACTGTGATTCCGCGGGAGTCACAGTAATCCCTGTCGATGTGATCGGTGCCGATGGTCGCCGTAGCCACCAGGCGGACGGCGGAGCCGTCGAGCAGAGCGGCGTCACAGCGCGTACGCGTGCGGACCAGCAACGCGACGGCATCGCGCACGTCGGCCGGGCCGATGGCCTTGCCCGGCAAGGCCCGGACCTCGAACCACGGGTCCAACACCCCTTCCAGGAAGGGAATGTCACGATCGGCTACCAAGACAGGACGTTGCATCTCCTACGTCAATTTGATCTGTTGGATATACTCATTTCCCAACTGCTTGTTCAGTTGGGTCCGGATCTCTTCGAGCTGGAACTGCAGATGAGCCCGGACGACGGAAGACTTCATCTTGCAGGAAAGCACACCCTCGCGAAACGAGCGGCGGGAAGTATATTCGCCCAGTCGCAGCTGGCCGATGGTCAGGGCATCCCACATCCCATAGATACGGGCCTGCAGCAGCCCCTCGCCCAGATTGGATTCCTGCACGTACGCGGCGATCGCCTCCCCGATGCTCTTGGTCTTCTCGCGTTTCATTCGGCCGTGATCCTCCCTGCTTCCACATGATAGCTGCGGACATCGGCATCGATGCCGCGCGAGACACTTTCGAGCCGGACCTTGTTGCTGTCCGTCAGGAAGATCTGGCCGAAATCCAGGGCCGAAACCAGCTTCAACAGATTCTCCACCCGCTGCATGTCGAGCTTGTCGAACACGTCGTCCAGCAGCAGGATAGGCGTCTGCCCGCAACTCTCCTGGACAAAACGGAACTGCGCCATCTTCATGGCCAGCAGGAAACTCTTCTGCTGCCCCTGTGAGCCGCAGCGCCGCAAGGGATGGCCGTCGATCCGGAACAGCAGGTCGTCGCGCTGGATGCCCGCCGTTGTATAGCGCAGCACGCGCTCCTTCTCCGCCTCCCGGGCGAAGACTTCTTCGAGCGTATTGTCATCCAAATCAGAGCGATACGCCACATCCACCGCTTCGCGTCCCTCCGACAACTGGGCGTAAAAACCCTGGATGAGCGGACGCAGCCGGTCGCAGAGATTCTTGCGGGCGGCATGCACATATTCGGCATGGGGCGCCATGCGCTCGGAAATCGTGTCGAGCAGGGCCGGCGCAGCCAATTCGGCCTTGAGCAGCTTGTTGCGCTGCATCAGCAACTGGTTGTAGGCCTGGATGTGCTGCAGATAGGGTCGGTCGATCTGCGAGAGGATGAAATTGAGATATTTCCGCCGCTCCTCCCCCGAATCATTGATCAGTGCGCTGTCAAAAGGCGACACCATCACGATGGGCAGCAGCCCGATGTGGTCGGAAAAACGTGAATAATTTTTCGCGCCGCGCCGGAACACTTTCTCTCCGCCCTTGTGTACGGAAGCCGCAATTTTCTCTTCCGTGCCGCCCTCCATCTGGTAGAAACCGCAGAGCGTGGCTTCCTCCGCGCCGTAGGCATAGACGTACTGGTCGGACGACGAAAAATAGCTCTTGGTCATCGACAGATAATACACCGCATCGAGCAGATTGGTCTTCCCGGCGCCGTTGCTGCCGTAGATATAGTTGACTTTCGGCGAGAAACTGACGTCCGCCTCGGCGATATTCTTGAAATCGTGCAGGATGATTCTGTTTAAAAACATGTTAAAATCTTCTGCACAAATATACAAATTAATATTGGCGTTTCCCATTTTTGTTGTAAATTTGCGGATTGTGTATAATACCGCAAAAATGCTCTCAGAAAGCTTTTTGAGCGGGTTTTAACGGAAACAAAATACAAAAACAATAAAAAGTAAAATGGCACAGAACAAACAACCTGAAGTTCAGCAGGAGCAGGTCGCGACGACCGTCTCCGGTGTTGAGGAATTTTTCAAGAACAATCAGAAATGGATTGAATGGGCGCTCATCGCCCTCGTGGTGGTAATTTTCGGCATTTTCGCCTATAATCGCTGGGTCGTGGCTCCGGCCCGCCAGGAAGCGCAGGAGCAGATGTATCAGGCAGAGCAGAACTTCCGCAACAAAGATTTCGAGACCGCCCTCAACGGTGACGGCAACGTCCTCGGATTCAAGGACATCATCGACAGCTACGGCAGCCGCGCCGGCAAGAGCGCCAAACTCTACGCAGGCCTCTGCAACCTGCAGCTCGGCAACAACGAAGAAGCCGTCTCCTACCTGAAGAACTATTCGACCAAGGACAAGATCATGCAGGGCCGCGCCTGGTGCGCCCTGGGCGACGCCTACTCCAACATGCAGGACTACACCAGCGCCCTGAACTGGTACAAGAAAGCCGCCGCGCTGGAAGAGAACGCCTACACGGCCACCTATCTCTTCAAGGCCGGCCTCGTCTCCGAGGAACTCGGCGACAAGGACGGCGCCCTGAAGCTCTACAAGGAAATCGAGACCAAGTATCCCCAGACCCTGGAAGGATACGACATCCAGAAATATATCTCCCGCATTGAAAACCAGCAATAATCCGGACCATGGGAAGAGCATTTGAATTCCGCAAGGAGAGAAAATTCAAACGTTGGGGCCACATGGCCAAGACGTTCACCAAGATCGGCAAAGAGATCACCATCGCCGTCAAGAACGGCGGACCCGACGTGACCGGCAACCCGCGCCTCCGCGCCCTGCTGCAGACCGCCCGCAGTGAGAACATGCCGAAGGAAAACATCGAACGCGCCATCAAGAAGGCCACCGACAAGGACCAGGCCGATTACAAGGAAGTGGTGTACGAGGGCTACGGCCCCCACGGCGTGGCCATCCTCGTGGAGACCGCTACCGACAACACCAACCGCACCGTGGCCAACGTCCGCAGCTACTTCAACAAGTTCGGCGGCAACCTCGGCACCTCGGGCAGCGTGGCCTTCATGTTCGACCACAAATGCGTGTTCAAGATCAAGAACAGCCCCGATATCGACATCGAGGAACTTGAGCTCGAGCTCATCGACTTTGGCGCCGACGAGGTCTTCGTGGACGAATTCGAGAACAAGGACGGAGATACCGAAGATGTCATCACCATCTACGGTGAATACACTGCCTTCAACAACATCCAGAAATACCTCGAGGACAAGGGCTTCGAGCTCGTTTCGGCCGGCTTCGACCGCTTCCCGAACGGTGAGATGAAGCACCTCACCGCCGAAGAGCGCGTGGAACTCGACAAACTGCTCGAGAAACTCGAAGAAGATGACGACGTGCAGAACGTCTTCCACAACCTGGCAGAAGAATAAATCTCTATAAACACCTATATTATGAATCTCACACACATCGAACACCTCGGAATCGCGGTCAAATCGCTGGAAGAGGCCATTCCTTATTATGAAAATGTACTCGGTCTGAAATGCTACGCCATCGAAGAAGTCGCTGACCAGAAAGTCAAGACCGCCTTCTTCAAGATCGGCCAGACCAAACTCGAACTCCTCGAGCCCACCAGCCCGGAGAGCACCATCGCCTCTTTCATCGAGAAGCGCGGTGAGGGTATCCATCACCTGGCCTTCGCCACCGACGACGTGGCCGCCTGCCTGGCCGAAGCCGAAGAGAAAGGCGTCCGCCTGATCGACAAGGCTCCCCGCGCCGGCGCCGAGCAGATGATGATCGCTTTCATCCACCCGAAATCCACCAAGGGTGTGCTCACTGAATTCTGCATGAAGAAACCGCAGGAGTAACGAATACCGAATACAAACTAAAGCACACACGATAATGAGTCAGCAACTCGAAAAGGTAAAAGAGCTTATCGAACTCAGAGAGAAAGCTCGCATGGGCGGCGGCCAGAAAGGTATCGACAGCCAGCACGCCAAAGGAAAATACACCGCACGTGAACGCATCAACATGCTTCTCGACGAAGGCAGCTTCGAGGAATTCGACATGTTCATGACCCATCGCTGCACCAACTTCGGCATGGAGAAGAAGACCTACCTCGGTGACGGTGTGGTGACCGGTTACGGCACGATCGCAGGCCGTCTCGTCTATGTCTTCGCACAGGATTTCACCGTGATCGGCGGCTCGCTCTCCGAGACCCTCGCCCAGAAGATCTGCAAGGTGATGGACATGGCCATGAAGAACGGTGCTCCCTGCATCGGCCTGAACGACTCGGGCGGCGCCCGTATCCAGGAAGGCGTCAACGCCCTGGCCGGCTATTCCGAAATCTTCGAGCGCAACATCCTCGCATCGGGCGTGGTTCCGCAGATCTCCGCGATCCTCGGTCCCTGCGCCGGCGGCGCCGTGTACTCCCCTGCCCTGACCGACTTCATCATCATGTCGGAAGGCACTTCTTATATGTTCCTGACGGGTCCGGCCGTGGTCAAGCAGGTCACCGGTGAGACCGTCACGCAGGAAGAGCTCGGCGGTGCCACCGTGCACGCCACCAAGAGCGGCGTGGCCCAGTTCAAGGCCCCGACCGAGGAAGACGCCATCGCTACGATCCGCGACCTCCTCAGCTACCTGCCCCAGAACAACATGGAAGAACCCCCGTATCTGCCGACCGAAGACCCGATCGACCGCAAGGAGGACTCCCTCAACGAAATCATCCCCGACAGCCCGAACGCTCCGTACGACATGTACGAGGTCATCGGCGCCATTGTCGACGACGGCAAGTTCCTCGAGGTCCACAAGGACTATGCGAAGAACATCATCGTCGGCTT
>LXOW01249781.1_pt1 | contig 15702 bp, 16 predicted proteins | sample 1368591 | NCBI WGS metagenome assembly LXOW01 (sample SAMN04884650, study PRJNA319009) | bovine gut metagenome | isolation source: Cow rumen | host: Bos taurus | place: Italy: Legnaro (PD) | collected 2014-07-09 | reverse complement strand
GCGCAGATGCATCTCCTCACGGGCGTAAACGGCCAGCCGAGCCACAAACCCGGCATCCACCTTACGCACCAGTTCGGCAATGCACCGCACGCGGTCATCTCCTCTCTCATAGAACTTGTCCTCCGTACCCATGGTGGTCACCACAGTGGTGTAGAGCTCACATTCGGGAGTCATACGCCAAGCCATGGCACCTTCATGGTTTTGGGTCAAATCGTTATAACAAAGCTGTTTGTTATAACTCATAATAGTTACACAATGTTTCAAAGAACTTCAAAAAACAGGGGCGGCGATAATGCCTCGCGGGAGGTGTTGGGAGAGTAAGATAGGTGACTGAACACCCGCATGGTCTTTTCAGCTTTCTGCTGAATGGAGATTGGAATCTGCTCGACGACCACAAATCATTTTTTCTCAAAAATGCTGTCGAAGTAACTCTCCCGAAGCGTCAACCGCCCCTTTGTTTTTCGAATGCAAAAATACAGTGCTACTACGCAGCTTTACTGCGTAGTAGAAAAATATTTTTCAAAAAAATTATTTTCCTTGTAAATGATACTGTTTCAGAGATTTACGTATTCAATTGCAAAGTCTTTTGAGCAGATTGTCGGGAGAAATGACCGTGAGAACGTCGCCAAAACCGAGGAAATCACGCTCTGGCTCATGGTGGGGATGGCGTAACTCTGTCCTTGAAGTCCCACACCCTGACCCCATATCGCAGCAAAGCATTTGTAAGCCAGGTGTCATAATCGTCTTCTTGTAAAATCGTTGCAAAGATAATAAAAAATCCGATATTTCACACTTTATCGAAGAAAAATGTGTAAAAAATCACACTTTTCGACGATAGAATGTGATCGTGCTGCAACAAACCACCCCATCAAAACGGAATCCATTGCTTTCCGGGTCATAGTTGTCTTTTAACTGATGACCGTTTCTTGATGTTGCCTTATAGTCTTCCATTTTTTTTCATTTTGCAACACTACTTCCATCAGAAACTTCGACATGGAAGGTATGTCAACCTTGGGCTTACTGTCTAGGTATGAAGGCAGAAGGTTTTCGTAATACCTCTGTAATTCAAGCACATAGTCTGACAATTCCGCATCCACGACTTCCATATCGTGCGACTTACCTGTACGTTTCATTTCTAACAGGCGATGTGCTTTCTCCCTGACAGTTTCATTGTCCGTGACAGTAACATCTACAAGTTCGTCCACATTGACAGGTGGATGGCAGCCGTGTTGTTCCACCCAACGGCAGGAGAGGAGTCCACGCATATAGTAGATGAAGCGTTTGAGTGTCACCTCTTTTTCAATATACCGCTGGTTGTGCTTCACACTGATGGAGTAAAAATGGTACATGGCGTGATGACTATTGTAGCACTGTGCCTCGAACGACAGCATCTGTTGCAGGAAGTCCTCGTCAAGGATATAGTAGTCGTTTGCGTGGAGCCAGTCAGACTCAATTGGATTAGTCTTTGCCAATAGCACTAAAGCCTTCTTCAAGTCATAGCCTTCTATGTCAAGATGCTCTTCTTCCACCATCATCTCTATCACATCTTCCGTCTTGGCAATGCTGAAGTACCATTCGGGACGATGCACATAGATGAAGCGAACATCCCAGTCGCTCTCTGCGGATGAATATCCGAAGCAACGGCTTCCATAGTTGACAGCCATCAGGATTTTTATCTCATGTTGTTTCTCCAAATCATGGAGAAGTGTCATTATCTTGTCTCTCATTTTCATTTAGTATAAATAGCGCTAGCCATGTCCAATAACAATTTATCCATTTCCTTTTCTATGCTTGGTTTGTTCATGGGTAGGTCAAGTTTGCTAATGTTTTCATTATAATAACTATAAATATCCTGAGCATAATCCATGAGTCGCTGGTCAATAAGAGCTGTATCAAGTTCCTTGCCCATTTTTTTCTTATTGGTGAGAGCCAACAACTCAGCCTTGATGCTCTCGTCTGCCACCGTGGCCTGCATCAGCTCGATGAATGGCACTGGCGGCGGTGTCTTTTTCTCCTCAATCCATCGACAGGCAAGCAGCACACGGATGAAGTATAGAAAAGACTTCATTGTGGTTGACTGACTTGTAATCTTCTCGGTTGTCATGTGTCTGGCAAAGCCAAAGTAGTGGTTCATGCCCTGTTTGGCACTGAAACAGACGTTCTCCAATTGCAACATTCTGTTCAGGAACGCCTCGTCACAGCAATAGGTTAACGGAGTATGGAGCCACTCGTTTAACGAAGAGGCACCCCGTCGCATCAAGGTCAAAGCCTTCTTCAGGTCCCAGCCCACGATGTCAAGCATCCTGTCATCGGACATGTATTCAATAACATCGCGATTCTGGACTATCGAGACATACCAGGGCAACGGGTGAACGTAAATGAAACGCACATCCCAGTCGCTGTTGGTTGAAGCAAAGCCCCATGCCCTACTGGCTGTTTCCACGGCATAGAGAACCTTAACATGTTCCCGCTCTTCTATTTCATGGAGCTTATCCAATATCTTTATTCTCATTTCATTAGTTATCATTGTGTCAAATTCTTTACTAATAAAAACCGATGCAAAAATAGCAAAATTATTCCAATACTCAGTTCACTAAAAGCTCCCATCCAGCCTTCTAAACCTCTAAACTTCCTAAACTCTTAAACCCCCTCAAACCGCTCTCAATACCGTATGCAGACTTTAAAAAATGAAGACAACTCTTTCATAAACATCACCCAATCTACCATGCACGATGGCTCAGATAGTTATATTTCNNAGAGTTGGAAATTCTCTCACTTGGTTGTATTTCAGTTATATAGTTAGTTATATTGGGTTTTGGTTGACACCATGTATGTCATACGGCTGATTCAAGTTGACAGATGGGTAGGGGAGTGTGTGCAAGAGAGTGGAAATTCACCCCGGTTCACGGGTTCACGGATTCACACCCGTCACCTGTGAACCCGTGAACTCTATTGAACCCCTTACGTGAATATGGGGTTCAGCGAATACTCTCCCTCTCTCTTGTGTGTCATCATTTAAGCCAACATCGTCCGTTTTATCCACAAGCCGAAGAACCTGTCACTGATGCGGTAACGTTTGTTTTCTTCCACAACAAGTTCCTCTTCCAGCAGTTTTTTGATGGCCGCCTGCACCGAACTGGCAGAGGCCAGTTTGTGGCGTTTGATAAAGGCTGCAGAAGTGATTTGCATGGCCCATCCTTCGTACGCAATGGCATAAAGTAGGGTCTTCTGCCTCAGCGTCAGTTTTGACAAATACTCCTTGTACAAGCTTTCGTTGCTGTCAAGTACAGTCTTTAGTGAATAGTTTACTGTCTCCATTACGCATTCCTCATCGTTTGCGGTGCTGAAGAATGCCTCATTCAGCGTTTTTTGGACATAATAGGTGTGGCCTTCGAACAAATCGTACACGTTTTCGGCCACTTCGGCATCGATTTTTCTCCCTTTCTCAAAAAAATTCTTGCAGATGAAATCCACATAGACGTCGCGTGGAATGGCATCTAAATCCATATTGTCCGCACTCTTGTAGAACGGGCGGCTACGTTTCTCGAACATCAGTTCCAGCATGTGCCTTTCGCTACCGGCAAAAATGAAGTGGCAGTTTGCGAGTTTCTGGATGTGACCCCGAAGCAAAGCTTCAATGTTCTTCTCGGGATAGTGGCCAATCTGTTGGAATTCGTCGATGGCCACGATGCAGGGGCGGTCGGCCTGTTGCAGGTAGTCGAAAATCTCATTGAGGGTGTATTCTGGCTGCTCTATATCCCCAAGCCCCACACTGAACGTTGGCGTACCGGAGAAGGCATCGAACCCGAATTTGTCGTTAAGGCTCCGAAGGGCTTTCAAGAATCGCTGCGCCACCTTCTTCCCACGTGGCATCGTCTGCTCAAAAACCGCACGTCCTAATTCGTGCACCAGTTCCTGAAGACAAGTGGTGTGCAGAATGTCAATAAAGAACGTGTAGTAATGCTCGCTTAATTTCGGGTTGTCGAAACAGTATTGTATCAGTCCGGTCTTACCCATACGACGGTCGGATTTGAGTACGACGTTATTACCGTTCAGCAGCAGATTGATCAGTCTTTCCGATTCCGCCTTCCGGTCACAGAAATACTCGGGTTTTATGTAGCCCGTCACCACAAAAGGATTTTCTTCGATTTTCATCATTCACATTTTTTTTCGACGGCAAAGATACCAAAATTTTCGCATTATTCAAAATAAATTATTCAATTTGAATAATGCAAATTGAATAATATTGTATGTTTCTGTATATCAGAAATATTAGGATGTGTCTTGATGTTAAAAATCAGTGCAAAATTTATTACCATACTTCTCTTCAAACTCTCTCACAACATCCTTGAAATGTGGAGGAAGATACTCAAGACCTTTGTCATACAGATTCTTTGGTATGCCGAAGAACGCCTCGGCAATAGAGCCTGTTATGCAGCCAAGTGAGTCGGTCTCTAAAGCTTCCCCATCCGAAAAACGTTTTTTTCTTTTTATTTGATTTCCATTCAAGGGATAACCGGTCATGATGAGAGGAGGCCATACACAAGGTAGTCGGTGGGCTTTCCTTCACAGAGAACAGCCTCTCGTAGTACTCCCTCAAGTTGGAATCCGTTCTTTTCCAACACCCTTATGGAAGCCTTGTTGGGACCATAGACCCATGCGGTAATGCGGTGGAGCTTGCGCAGGCGGGAAACTTCGTCAAGCATCAGTCTAATGGCCTTGGTGGCGATACCCTTACCGCAATGTTCCGACATCATCATATAGCCCAGTAGTCCATCAATAGATCGTTTGCCATACTGCATTCGAAGAGAGACAAGCCCAACAATCTCTCCATCATTGACAATGGCGCGGCAGATGTCGCCACCTTGTTCTTCATCTATATTCCATTGATCCACATAATCATGCATGGCAAAGAGCATCCGTTCATGCAGCCATTCCGGTGAGGGTTCCCAGTTCTCATCATATTGATGGTATCGACGGATATCTGCAAGTGGGTCGGGCACGTCATCATAGCGGCCGTCGTAGGTCTCAAAAAGATGTGCCAATGCATCAATATCTCGACGTTCCCATGGTTTAATCGCCACACCTTTTTGGGCTACTTCTTTTTTGGGGCGTTTGATGGCATATACAACTTTTGTGCAGGGCTCTCCGTGAAATGTCCATTTTTGTGAATCATCGACACCACAATATGTCATGCCTGCCTTCTCACACATACGTCGGGCGGCCTTGTTGCTATCGAGCATCGTGGCATACACACCCTCGTAATTGTGCACATAGAAAGCATGTTTTATCATTTGTTTGAGAGCCTCGCTCCCCACACCATGACCGCATGCCTCGGGCAAGAGAATTATATTCACATCGCAGTTTGCATCATAGAGGTCAGTCCGCTGGATATACTCAATGTGTCCCACCACCTTTTTCACCGTTTTGTCTTTCTCCTCCGTCTCAATCAGGCTCGATTTCTTACTGTCAGGCAGACCTTCAAGTGGTATTCCCTCAGCTTGACTAACTACGATGGCCCGTGCCCATCCGTTCCAATTACAGCCTATATCGACAGAGCATCGAATATGCCAGTTGGCTTTATCATGGTCGCACTGGCCGGGTTCCGGATAATTCAAATCGCAATAACTACGGTCGTAGTTGTTGTAAAGGTTGATGAGGATGTCCTCGTCCCCAAAATACCATTGTCTAAGCTCAATATCCATTGTTATAGTGTAATTATTTGCTCCGCTTTCTTCATCTTTTTCATCGCTTTGTTGTGGTCTTGGATGGTGAGTTCAAGAATCCACCAGTAGTCCCAGGGGTCGCTGCCGTCCTCATCCTCATCGTGTCTCTTCATCAACCGGTCCACCTCCTTGTAGGCTGCCGATTTGTCCATGAAGACGTTGCAATAGTAATGTTCGTTACCATAGTTGTCATACTCCCACACCTCGTAACATAACTGACACAGAGGGTCTGCGGGATTATAATCAGGCTCCTTGCTGTAGTCTATGCAAAAAAATCTTATTCTTGAGGATGTCATAGGGCAACGGTCGGTTAGAAAACACTATTCACGTATTCTTTTTAGGCTGCAAAGGTAACAATAAAAATCGAATTATCACATTCTATCGAAGAAAAATGTCTAAAAAAATGACACTGCTGTCTGATACTCCCTCCGCTGCCCTTTGCTGTTCAGCGGTGAGTCTTCTCCCTCTCTCCCCTGTGTGTCAGAGACACACCACTACCAGTCGGCTGATTGTGTGTGGTGTCCCTTTGTGACGTAAGGTGGGGTGGAGGTGTGTCATTACGGAATAATGGCATCAAGCTTACCAATCATGCGACTATGGATGTCGGCAGTGATATTGTCATAGTAAACACCTTTTTCTTTCGGTAATGCGGCAGCAATTGCCTGACGTGCTGCTAACCAGCGTGAGAATGTTGACTTCAATGTGTTTACATGGTCGGCAACGAGACTGTCGCTTGGTATATAATCTGTTTGATCCATCTTCTTAAGTAAGTCAATGTCTTCTGGTGCGGAATGTTCCACAATCCATTTCTCCCATTGCTCTGCTGTCACGGTCTTGCCCTTTTGAGCATAAGCTTTACCTGCCAATATCACACTTCTTTCTTGCTCCAGTTCCGCACGACGATTGCTTGAAAGATTCTCATAGTAGCCCTCTATCTCTAAAGGCTTTGCACTATACCACTCCTGAACGTATGACACATCGTTCCAAAATGCAAAACGTGCATCATTTAGGTCATGCCATGCCTCGTACTCCTCTAGGAAAAGAGCCTTCAAATCAGTTGGCACATCTAAAAGCCACATCCGATAGGCTTCGATAGTACGATAGTAATCGACCGTTGCTTCGACGTAGCATTGGAAATTCATCTCGCTTTGTGTCAGGGAAGAAAAGCGCTCTACAACTCGGACTATCTCATCAACAACAGAGTCGGATGGTACTGACGGCTCAGACACATGGAATATGCCAAGCGTGGCATTTACTGCCATAGCCCATTGTAATTTGTCGCTCGCATTTCCGTTCATATTGACAAGATAGGACATACGCATGAATCGGTTGGCCAAGCGCATTGCAGAAGAGTCACGACGAGTAGCAAGGAACTCTTCTGTGTATTCTGGATATTCTTTGGCCTTATCAAAGTTGTTATAGTTAAAGAGCCGGTTTTCCACAGAATGGATTTCTGCAAGAGCCAGCAAGTCTTCAACGGAGATTGGACTTTGTATAATGGTATTTTCAATATAGGCAATGCTGTCTTCGCCAGTATAGTATTCAGGAACAACCACGGTGTCTCGGGGATTGATGGAGCCTGAGTCGGTCTTTGGATGTCCACTACAGGAAATCATCAATACAATGATACATATATAGCCCACTTTCACTATTTGTTTCATGAACGCAATCATTGTGTTATTCTTAATTAAAAGTTATATTTATGCTAAATTCTTTTCATCGGACGATAGGCTTCCATATTACATGTATCCTTTATTTCTTCTTTTTTCTACTTCATTTTCTTGATGTTTTACATTTTATGTTATAAGAGAGCGGAAAGTAACCACTTTTCTATCGACAATTCGTTAATCAGAATGCTTTCTGTCAATAATCCTCTTGATGGTCTTGGATAGCCTCCACAAATTCCTTCGGCAGGATGATGTTTTCCACATCAAGTGCATGGTCAAATAATGGTGCAATCTCCTCATCTTGGAATCCTGCTATCCCACAACCGATGCGGGTTACAAGGAACTTGTATTCAGGATGCTGTGTTGCAAACCCAATGAATTTATCCACGTAGGGTTTGATGGCATCGACGCCACCATGCATGGTGGGGATGGCATAACTCTGTCCTTGCAGCCCCACGCCCTGACCCCATATCGCGCCAAAGCGATTGTAGGCCAGACGTGCTGCACCACCGCCATGCGAGCCTGCAAGGTTACTGCCGAACACAAATATCTCATTCGGCTTCAGTTCCGTTATTCTTTCGGGTGTATATTCTCTGTTGTACATAGTTTCTGATATTAATTGTTTACTGTTCAATGTCTTTTAGCCAATCCCTAACTTCCATCAAGGCGCAACCCAGCAAGTTCTCGCCCTGCCCGTCGTTGACAGTGCCTTTCAAAGCCGTTTCTCTGTCCAAGCCAATTCCCCATATCTTGTCGTAAGGGCTAGCTTCTACCAAAATGGCATCTCCTGTGGAAAGCAAGAACTCCCTGATGTCGGCGTTCTGTCCGAACTTAACCTTGTTTCCTTCCACTACGATGTCATATTTCCTTTCATCCCACGACTCAGGACTGAAACCACGAACCTTACGTCCCAGTTTCTTGTAATCGAGGGGGTGATAAGCCATCATGATTTCCTGGCATACTTCATCATCACCAAACAGTTTGGCTTTACTTGCCATCATATACTGCTCGGTGGTGTGGTATTGTACTCCCTCCACCTCGAAATAGCAATCGTACCAATTGCTTAGACAAGCAGCAGTCATCTTTTTTGGATTAGGCGTGTGGCCCCAGAAATAGATGATATCCGTTGCGGGATTCTCACGAACGATTTGCTTGAGTGTTACAATGTTATACTTCATCTTCGTAACACTTTATCTCTTATGTTCATTATTTGCTGATTCAAAGTTTATGCAGTCTGTGTTCATATCGCTATCATTCATTTGTATAATTAAAATTGCCGGCTACGTAATATTGGCACGGAATCACTTCTTCTCCCTTAGTGTTAATATAACCCTCTATGGAATCGAGCAACCCGCTACCCGTTTTTATGGATACTGTTGCTAAACCATTGTGGAATTTCGAGACATGGTCATATCTGCATGGACATATCACTTTCCCGTCACGATCTATGAAACCGGATTTGTTGTTTTCGGTGATTGTGAAAAACCCTTCTCCACCATCTGAGACATATTGGTAGGCAAATGGAATAATTTGAGCCCCGTTCTTGTCAATAACCCCATACTCTTTCCCTTTTTTCACTATCACCACCCCGTTACTGAATCTTTCTTTTCCATAAGCTAAATCATCGTATTCAAATGGAATGACCTCTCTCCCATACTTGTCAATAAAACCCCATTTCTTTTCACGCTTGACCGCTACCAAACCTTCACTGAAAAATTTGGCGCCATCGTATTCAAAGGGGATAACAACTTCCCCAATCCTGTTGATAAACCCCCATTTACCCTTGATGGCAGCCGCTGCAAGGTCTTCGTGAAAATCACCCAAATCATCATAACACAAGGGTATAACTATCTCGCCCGATTTGTCGATATATCCACACTTGCCAGGCGACATTCGTTGATCACCACCTGCAACAGGGAATTCTGAACCAATCCTGACACGTGCTATACCTGTCCTTAAATGAACCGGCTTCCGAATACATGCAAGGCACACAATATTACCTTGAGCGTTTATATAACCATATTGACTCTCAAAATCATCCTCGTTAAAAAAGCATATTGTTGCCATCCCTTCATGGAAGTCCCCCTCGCATTCAATTTGATCCCCTTCCATAACAATTTCATAGTAATCAAGATATTCTTTTATTAGTTTTCTTTGGCCAATAGACGAAAAGATAACCTTCCCAGACAAATCGATATAATAATCAACTCCATCGTATGTGACCTTCACGATGCCCTCTTCGCTTATATGATCAACATGATGATAATTGCATTTCAGTATTTCTGTGCCATCTCTGTCAATATAACCATATTTACCGTTTTTGCATACCATGGCATATCCATTACGGATGTCAAAATCCCATACAGTATCATAAATACATGGTATAACTATATTGCCGGATTCATCTATAAACCCTCGTTTGCCATTTTGGCATATCTGAGCCCTCCCATAGTGGAATTCACCTGCGGCTTCAAATTCAAATGGAATAACAACATTACCCGAAATGTCAATATAGCCGCGCTTCTCTCCCTTTCTACCTACGCCAGCCAACAATTTTCTGGTGACGTTATTGTCATGTTTACAAGATGTCATAATATTATAATTTTAATGATAAGAGGACCTCTATATTTACCATTTCCACGCCACACACTTCCAGACCCTGAGAGATCCCCTATATCGCTCTCTCTATCCCACTCAGCATATACTTCTCCACTGGCAGGAGTTTGCCGTCGGCTTCCACCACGGCTTTCAGGTCGGCCAGCAGTTCCTGACGGTCGGCGTCGGTGGTGAGGTAGTGTTTCTTGTATTCCTCGATGCACTGCAGCACCTCCACGTCTTTCATTTTGGAGAACTTGATTTTCATCTCCGCATAGACTTTCGGGGAGGTGCGTTCCAGCATCGCGCGCACTTCTTCGGGGTTCACATGGCCGTCGCTGTTGGCCACATAAAGCATGACTAGTACTTTGAATTCTTCTTTTGACAATTCCATATTCTTGTTCATTTTTGATTGTACACTTCACGTTGCAAACTTACAAAAAAATTCATTCCCTTTACAAACCTCAAAAGTTTTTCGGATTTTCTTTCCTTACACAGTAGGTTTCGCCAAAGTTATTCCCATCATTTCGACCACTTCTATTATTAGACTATTCAGATTTTTTCGTTGAATAAAAAAATCCCGGACTCCTGTTACGGATGTCCGGGATAACTTTTTTCCGCCGGAACCCCATGTGGGGGAAATCTGCGAGGCGTCTCCCATCCCGGGAGTCCATCCTCAAGCCTTTGTCGTAACGCATTTGACCTTTGCTATACGACGATCCGGCGGATCATGTCGATAGCGTTTTTACCATTTTCCAAAGCAGCGAGAACATCGAACACCTTGTCGCTCCAACCCGTGATGCGACGCACGCGGTCCTCGCCTTTCTCATAGTACTTGTCCTCCGTACCCATGGTGGTGACCACGGTGGTGTAAAGCTCCCATTCGGGAGTCATACACCAAGCCACGGCACCTTCATGGTTTTGGGTCAAATCGTTATAACAAAGCTGTTTCTCTGTCCCAACCGATACATGATTTGTTAGTTGGAAGTAGTGATGAATTTGGATTGCTTTCCATCCAGTACCAGACGAAGCCTCTCTTTTTGGGGTATGGGAATTCTCTTTCCTCCCCGCTTATGGCATTTGGTCCATGTCATAGTTTTGGGGTTATAGTCAATGTAAACCTCTTGCTCAAAGTATTCCTTCTCGTCTAGCCAACCATCGAATCTGCACGCCTCTATATAATTTTCCCCTTCTTCAAGGAACAAAATGGCCTTGAAAGGAAAGAATTCCCAATCTATATCGTTTTCGGCGTTATAACATAGAAGATAGTTCCTGCCGACAGAGTCTGTCAGTTCCCATAGATTGTCATAACCGACGTAATACTGTAGAAACTTCATCCGATACCCGGAACCATGCCTGTAAAGCAAAATACAGTAATAAGGCTGGTTATATTTCGAGAACTCATATCCAGTGAATATCCCCGCCTTGTCATCGCCAGTATGGATGGAGGTGAGATAGTCCACATGCGGACATAGTCTCGCCACCTGTTCCAAATACCGGAAGAAGAACTGTTCACTGCCGTTCATCTCATCCTCATCCCCATGGGTGCCAGAGTACCATTGGGAATAAATCAAGTGACCCAGTGCATTCGACACACTGTCAAGGGGATAATAGCCTATGCGGTGTGCCTGGTAGTCATCCAATGCTTTGATTGAATTCAATATATCCAATGAGTCAGGATTGGGCTGTATGTCATCGACATTCCTCGTGTAGATGAATGCCGGCGTGTAACGCAACAGGGAGTCGAAGTAGGCTACCAGATTGTCAGGTTCTTCAACAGCCGTCCCATCGGGGTAAACGATGCCGTCATTGCTTTCTGTCACGCCGTTACCCTTGCATCCGACAAAAGCAAGAGACAGCAACACCACTATGGCTACTGTCAGATAATTATTGTTCTTCATATATTGTAACATACGCTTATGCAGCATTGATTAGTTTAACTATATCGTAAATGTTATATCCCATCTGGCTTCATTTCGCAATAGCGGGCATACCATTGTTTCTTTTCGGGTGTATCTATCGGGTCATACTCTGAGATAACGCATCCCGTATATAGGTCATCGGCCAAAGCGAGGATGATGTTGTGCAGTTCTATGGTGTCTTCAAATCTTTTTCCTTCGGGACAGAAGAGACGCTCACGGGTGATGGTCTCATATCCGTATATGGCTCCCATGATATTACCGGTTATGGAGCCGGTAGAGTCGCTGTCGCCATCATGGTTCACTGCAGCGATGATGGCTTCCTTCATGCTGTCAATATGTTTCAAGGCGCAATAGAGCGAGATGGCCCATGCTTCTTCGGCCGTCCAACCCTCACCTAACCGACGGATGGCATTGGCATCTGGAACGTCAGACTTCGATAACTCAACAGCTTTTAATGTGAGTTCTCGCAGGTACTCCTTATCGTCGTGATGCTTATCTCCCTCCATTTCCATCATCACGTCCAATCCGTCTTGTACTATCTGATAGATGGAAGCCTTCACCTCGTCGGGAGTGAGTGGAACGATGCGCGATATGAGCAGCGTCATTAAAGCAGCGGGCAGATAGCCTAACGGATGGAGGTGGGTGGTTTTGGCAATCTTGGCACCTGCTTCTGCCAGCCGTTTTGTTGTGTATAATCCCCTGTCATTTATTATTTTAAAGGAAGCGTCCAACAACCCCATCGGAGCCACCCGCATGATGCCGCCACAACCTTTGCTGTAGTTATTCGGGCGCACATGACGCAAAAGACTATCACAGGCACTCATACAGGTAGTCCCAGGAGCGCGGCGGTGTGCCAGTTCTGGGAGGTCTCGCAGCCAAGTGGAGTGAAAATCCATGTTCTCATTCATGGTTGTCCTTCCCACAGTCTGCGTATAGTACCAATCAATATAAGCACCTTCAACATAGTTCTCAGGCTGACCACCAATGCCTCGCATAAAGCCTCTTGTCAGCCCCATGAGCATCCCATTGGCTGTGAAGAGTGTCATCTGTGTGTCATCGCTCACCTGTGCCTTTCCTTTTCGATCAATTTCAAACTGTGTGATGCCCTTGTTGCCATATCGGGTGAGGATAGCATTCCTGCTCATGAACTCCACGGGATAGCCGAGGGCATCCCCGGCGGCACCAGCCATCAGGCAGCCACGAATGCAGTCCTTCACACGTTCCTTCAGCTTATGTTCTCTTTCTTCCATACTCTCAATGTATTTCTTGATGAAATCCTCTTGTTCCTTTGTCTCTGGCGTAACTCTATGCGAAGACTTAGGCATCCGGGAGAAACAGTAACGAAGATCATTCATGGCTCTTTCAAAATTACCATCAGCCAGATAGCAGCCGACAATGGTTCCTGTACGGCCCACGCCACCCCAGCAGTGGATATACACATACCCGTCATCCCTCTTGGAAAGTTCCTGAATGTGGTCTATCAGGTGGTTCACACTTTCCACACTGTCGGGAATACCCACGTCGCGTATCGGGAAACGAGTATAGGTGCAGTCCTTGGGGAGCAGGTGAGAATAGGGACGCAATTCACCTTCCTCGGTCAAATCTATGAAGTGGCGCACTCCGAAATGCACCATCTGATTTATCTTCTTCTCCGCCTTTTCGCCATATTTGTCACCAGGATATTCCCCTGCAAAGATGTTTCGTGTATAGAGATAATACGATTGATAGAGGGGCCTTGTTACAAATGCTTCGAAGCGGTCATTTATATCCAAGAGTTCTTTGGGCAACAACTCCCTGCATTTGGAAATCACTTCCTTGGGAATGTTTGTGCTTGATGAAATCACATTGAACGGACAGGCGTATGCAATGGAGGTGGCCATACAGCCTATGGTGTCGGAGTCGCCACCCATTGAAATAGCTAATCGCAAGGTTTCAAGTGCGCTATGCCTTTGCAAATAAGCCATGATGGCGATGGGAACACTACCTTGACAAGAGGAGTCAAACCGATACTCATTACGTATATCCTCCAACTTGATGCCAAGATTATAGCCGAAATGTTTTTCCACGTATCGTTTTATTTTTCCCTGTACATCAAACTTTTCGTTCAACTGTATATAGATTGCGGCTGCAATAGCCTGTGCTCCCTTGATACCTTCGGGATGGTTATGGGTGACGGAAGCCGTGATGCGTGCCAGTTCCAATGCTTCGTCCAGCGATTTGGCGTACATTCCTACGGGACTTACCCGCATAGCGGAACCATTGCCATAGCTGCCGTAGGGTTGAGGATTGTCGGAGTTCAGCCACTTATGGAACATACCTCCGTATCCTGCATCGGGATAGCGGCGCCCCATGTCCTGCATGATGCCAACCAGTTTGTCAGCATCGTGCGACGGATCTTCCATCAGCCACTTGGCCACAGCCAATGTCATCACGGTGTCATCAGTAAACCGACTGCCTTCTGGCAATAGTTCAAAATCCTCAGTCTTTACATTGTTCCACTCTCTTGTCGAGCCGACAATGTCTCCTATGATTGCTCCTAACATAACGTAAACATATTTGTATCCTTGTGAAAATCGGTGCAAAGATAGCAGTTTTTTTTCGATTATCGACTGATTTTTTTATTTTTGCACTTTAAAACAGAACAGCGCAATCATCTAAGCTCAGTAGGGGGGACGACCATAGGTCTCACCCCCCGGAGAGAAAGATGCATAACAATTCTGTTGATTGTAACGTGGTTACCTATTAATAACAGAGGGTGCATCTGTAGGACGCACCCTCTGTTGTTTGATGATAGGGGATATGTGTGTTACCTCACAATCAGTTTCTTGGTCACTATGTTGTCGGGTAAGCGCAGGCGTACGAAGTAGATGCCGGGAGCGAGGGTTTCCACGTTGACGTGGGCGTCGTAGTCGTTCACCTGCTGCTGCCATACGGCTTTGCCGTTGTTGTCATAGATGGTCAGCTCGTTGATGATGTCAGCGGTGGAGTTCACGGTAAAGGCTCCTTCCGTAGGATTCGGGTACAGCTTGATGTGGTTGTCAAGGTAGTGGAGGTTGATGCTGTTGCCGTCCTGAACAATCAGTGTGACGTGGACAATACTGTCGCAGCCGTTAACGGCAGTTCTGGGAACGTCGATGTTCAATGTGCCCGGTGTCTGCGGAGTGAAGTTCAAACCGTGGTTGTGATAAGGAGTACCGGCAATAGCGCTGTCGGTCACATCCACCTCATAACTCGGGTTGACGGTGAGGAAGAGCACAAAGGCACTGTCGCAACCATGAATGGTCGGGTAGGATTTCACATAGATGCCTGTAGAGTCGCAATGCATGCCCTGCCATACGAAGTCGTCGTTGTCGCAGGTGCTGGCCGAGTCAATGGTCAGGTAGCTGCGGTGAACGGTCAGCATCAGGTTGATAACGCTGTCGCAGCCAGCGGCATTGATGTCGATACGCTGCAGGTTCAAGGTTCCCATTTGCATAATCAGGGTATCGAAGCCGTATTCCTGATAATGGTTGGCCAGACAGGTGGTATCGTACAGGGTGACTTCGGTGCTGTGGTTGATGGTCAGTATCATCACGGCGGTGCTATCACAACCCACAGACTGAGGATATACTTTGTTGTAAACTCCCGACTGGGTGTNNNNCTTTCGCAGGCGGTTACCTCAATGGTGTCACTTGCGGGGGTGTCGATGGTCAGGTTCATGGTTACAATACTGTCGCAACCATTGGCAGCAGTAAAGGTCTGCGAGTAGGTGTTGCTTTCGGTGTACCACTGGTTGTTCCAGTTGAAGGCGCC
>LXOW01026847.1_pt1 | contig 15707 bp, 12 predicted proteins | sample 1368591 | NCBI WGS metagenome assembly LXOW01 (sample SAMN04884650, study PRJNA319009) | bovine gut metagenome | isolation source: Cow rumen | host: Bos taurus | place: Italy: Legnaro (PD) | collected 2014-07-09 | reverse complement strand
CAGAGATTGGAGCCGTGAAGGAGGAACTCTATAAGAGAGGCGCCACCTATGCAGCCATGTCTGGCTCAGGCAGCGCCCTATTTGGACTGTTTAGGGAAAGGCCCGACCATCTCAGCGAGCTATTCCCTGGTATGTTTACTTTTGTTTGCGAACTATAAAACGCACCTTAGTCGTTGTCACGATCGCCCAACAAGGCGGAAGTACGTACACGACTCAGCGTCTCAGGAGTCATCTGCAGATAGCTGGCAATATAAACCAGTGGAGCACGCAGTACCAGCTGGGGCGAGCGTTTTACCAACTTAGCATAACGCTCTGGGGCAGATTCAAAGCGCAACATGTCGGCATGAACCTGCGATATAATCAGTGACTCTTCCAAAATCTTACGATAAAGCATCTGGATATTGGTGTTGCGAACAGCTTCACGTTCCAAACGATCCTTAGGCATGGCATAGATGATGGTGGGCTCCAAAGCCTGCATCTGCTGGCGACTGGGTTCCTCTTTGAAAAGACTCTCAATACACATGCAGATGGTGTTCTCGGTAGCCATATACTCCGTCAACTCCTTGCCATTCTTATAATAATACTGGCGCACCAGTCCCTTCACTACCCAATAGATATTGGTGCAGATGTCACCTTCCTTCAGGATAATCTCACCCTTCTGGAACTTCATAGGTACAAGGATACCTTCCAGCACATCCAACTCGTCATGGGTCATCGTGCTGTAACGGCGGGCCAGTTCTCTTGCAACGTCTCTTGTTGTCAGTCCAATTGTTGTCATAAATCTTCGTTAGGTTTCAGTTTTTAATGTAATTTGCTAATGAATGGTTATTAAGTCTCTCTATCAATCAAGTTTCAAGACAGCAAGGAAGGCTTTCTGGGGCACCTCCACATTGCCTATCTGTTTCATACGCTTCTTGCCTCGTTTCTGCTTCTCCAACAGCTTGCGCTTACGGCTCACGTCACCACCATAACACTTGGCAGTAACGTCCTTTCGCACCTGCTTCACCGTTTCTCGGGCGATGATTTTCGCACCGATGGCTGCCTGAATAGCGATGTCAAACTGCTGGCGTGGAATAAGCTCCTTCAGCTTTTCGCACATGCGGCGACCGAAGGTAACAGCATTGTCCTGATGGGTCAGCGTTGAGAGCGCGTCCACAGGCTCACCGTTCAGCAGGATATCGAGCTTGGCCAGTTTCGAAGGGCGGAACGAATCGATATGATAGTCAAATGAGGCATAGCCCTTTGATATGCTCTTTAGCTTATCATAGAAGTCAATGACGATCTCGCCCAGAGGCAGCATGAAACGCAGTTCCACACGATTGCCCGATACGTATTGTTGGTCTATCAGCTCGCCGCGCTTATCCAGACAAAGCGTCATAATGGGTCCGATGAAATCAGCAGCAGTAATGATGCTGGCCTTGATATACGGCTCCTCAATATGGTCTATCATCGTCTGATCGGGCAGACCTGACGGGTTGTGTACCTCTTTCTCCTCGCCCTGCTTGGTATAGCACATATAGGTAACGTTGGGCACCGTAGTGATGACATCCATGTCGAACTCACGGTCCAGGCGCTCCTGCACGATCTCCATGTGGAGCAAGCCCAGGAATCCGCAACGAAAACCGAAGCCCAGAGCAATAGAGGTCTCTGGGGTGAAAGTCAGCGAAGCATCGTTCAACTGCAGTTTCTCCAGCGAGGCACGCAGGTTCTCATAGTCCGTAGGGTCGATGGGATAGACACCTGCGAACACCATCGGCTTGACTTCCTGGAAGCCCTCGATAGCCGAAGAACAGGGATTCTGAATGTGGGTAATGGTATCGCCCACCTTTACCTCCTTGGCATTCTTGATACCTGAGATGATATATCCTACCTCACCCGTCCGAAGCTCCTTACGTGGTATCATGTCCATCTTGAGCACACCCACCTCGTCAGCAACATACTCCATACCGGTATTGAAGAACTTCACCTTGTCGCCCTGACGAATCACACCATTGGTAATCTTAAAATAAGCGATGATGCCTCGGAAGGAGTTGAAGACGGAATCGAAAATCAAAGCCTGTAACGGTGCCTCTTCATCGCCAACGGGATGCGGAATACGCTCAACGACAGCGTTCAGGATGTCTTCGACACCTTCGCCCGTCTTACCAGAAGCACGGATAATCTCAGAACGGTCGCAGCCTATCAACTCGACGATCTCGTCCTCCACCTCATCGGGCATGGCCGAAGGCATGTCTATCTTGTTGATGACAGGGATAATCTCCAAATCGTTGTCGATAGCCATGTAAAGGTTCGAAATGGTCTGAGCCTGAACACCCTGTGTGGCATCAACCACCAGCAGAGCACCCTCGCAGGCAGCAATAGAACGACTCACCTCGTAGGAGAAATCGACATGTCCTGGGGTGTCAATGAGGTTCAATATATATTTCTCACCATCCTTCACATATTCCATCTGGATGGCGTGACTCTTGATCGTAATGCCACGCTCACGCTCCAAATCCATATCATCCAACATCTGCCCTTCCGTCACCTGAATGGTCTTCGTAAACTCCAGTAAACGGTCGGCCAGCGTGGACTTGCCATGGTCGATATGTGCGATGATGCAAAAGTTTCGTATATGGTTCATTCTTGATATGTATGCACAATTTTGTGCAAAGATACAAAAAAATTTTTTTCTACACAGCCCTTTTACGTTTTTTATATTTTTCAGGCTACACTTTAGGCATGTGGAACTGATAGCCCTGCTCGAATACTTCCCTGACCGTATTGATTTCCAAGAACTTAGTAGCACCACCCAGACTGATGTTTCCACTGAGGTAAGCTATTTTGTCATTCAGTTCAACATAGCCTTTCTGACGCAGCATACGGACAGCTGCCAAGAAAAGGTGCTCGCTGGAGATATGGTCTTTCTGATAAACGGGAATCACTCCATAGGAGAGGTTGAGCAGACGCTGCAGCTTGTCCTTATAGCAAATGGCCAACACGGGATGCGGACCTCGGAAAGAAGCCAAAGAACGGGCAGTGGTACCTGTAGCCGAATCGGTGATGATGCCCTTCACACCCAACTTCTCAGTGGCCTCGATGGCACTGTGAGCCATAAACTCACGGATATCGCAATCGGGTGACAAGGGAATGTCTATATGATTGACGGCACGGTCGTGCTCGGCCTGTTCAGCAATGGCAGCCATCGTACGAACCGCCTCAATAGGATACTTGCCGCTGGCAGTCTCGCCAGAGAGCATCAGCGCATCAGCACTGGAGTAGATGGCGTTGGCAATATCGGTCACCTCGGCACGAGTAGGACGAGGATTGTTGATCATGGTATGCAGCATCTGGGTAGCCACAATGACGGGCTTACGCTTCTGCACACACTTGCGGATAATCTGGCGCTGCAGACCAGGAATGCGCTCGATGGGCACCTCGATACCCAAGTCGCCACGCGCAATCATGATACCATAGGAAGCGTCGATAATCTCGTCGATGTTGTCTATACCCTCCTGATTCTCTATCTTGGAAATAATCTTGATATCAGAATTGTAGGCATCCAATATGGCTTGTACAGCACGCACATCGGCAGCAGAGCGCACAAAGGAATGGGCTATAAAGTCAATGTCCTGGTCGATAGCTAACATGATGTTCTTACGGTCCTTGCTGGTCAGTGCCGGCAGGTCGATATGACGGCCTGGCACGTTGACACTCTTATGGGAGCCCAAGACACCATCGTTGGTGACCTGAGCAATTACAGAGGGACCGTTGATGCCAATAACCACCATATCCAAAGCACCATCGTCGAAGAGCACATGGTCGCCCTCTTGGACATCAGCAGCAAAATTCTCATAGGAAAGATTCACTATATCGTGGGTGGAGTCAATATCTGGACGCCCAAAGAGCTTCACAACGTCACCCGTCTTATATTCAATAGGAGCCTCACAACCCGTGGTACGTACCTCAGGGCCCTTTGTATCAATAAGGATACCAATGTGACGACTGACCTCGCGCACGTTCCTTATTATATTCTTTATCCCTTCCTCTGAAGCATGGGCTGTATTCATTCTGACGACATTCACACCTGCATTGAAAAGTTGGCGAATGAAGTCAACATCACAACGTCGATCGCTCACGGAGGCTACAATCTTAGTCTGTTTCATACCTTAATACCTTTAAATTTAGGTGCAAAGATACAAAAAATATATATTTTTAGAAAAAAATCCTGTTTAAATTTTCTTATCTCACTGAAAAACAGTATCTTTGCAGTCCGAAAATAAAACACTTAATAAAATATAGAGATGACAAAAGCAGAAATTATCAACAAAATTGTTGAAGACACGGGCCTTCCTAAGAAGGATGTTGCTGCTACGGTAGAGGCATTTATGGAGGAAATCCGCAACTGTATGGCCGTCGAGAAAGAGAATGTATATCTCAGAGGTTTTGGCACATTTATTGTGAAACGCCGTGCCCAGAAGACTGCCCGTAATATATCCAAGAACACAACTATGGTGATTGCAGCACACGACATCCCCGCTTTCAAGCCTGCCAAGAGCTTCCTTGAAAAGATGACCAAATAAAGACAACTTAATCAAAATTTCAATTTTAAATATTTAGAATTATGCCAAACGGAAAGAAAAAGAAGGGCCACAAGATGGCTACTCACAAGCGTAAGAAGAGACTGCGCAAGAATCGTCATAAGAGCAAGTAAGCTTTAGGCGAAACAGACAATGAGAGATGAAAGGAGTGTTACCGAGACCATCGGTACACCCCTTTTGCTTTAAGTAATCCTAACGTCAAAACAACAAGAAATGACAAGCGAAGTAATCATCGATGTCCAGCCGAAGGAGATTTCCATCGCACTGCTTGAAGACAAGAACCTGGTGGAATACCAGAACGAGAAGCGCGAAGAGGCAAGCTACTCCGTAGGCAACATCTACCTGGGCAAGGTGCGCAAACTGATGCCTGGACTGAACGCCTGCTTCGTAGAAGTAGGCTCTGAGCGCGATGCTTTCTTGCACTATTTGGACTTAGGCACTCAATTCAGCTCGTATGAAAAGTACTTGAAACAGGTACAGAGCGACAAAAAGAAACTTTATCCCATAGCCAAGGCTACCCGACTGCCAGACCTGCCCAAGGAAGGCAGCGTGCAGAACACACTGAAGAAAGACCAGGAAATACTGGTACAGGTAGTCAAAGAGCCCATCAACACGAAAGGTCCACGTCTAACGTGCGACCTGAGTTTTGCAGGCCGATACATGGTACTCATGCCCTTTGGTGATAAGGTTTCGGTTTCTTCAAAAATCAAAAAAGGCGAGGAACGCACCCGACTGAAACAACTCGTTCAGAGTATCCGCCCCAAGAACTTCGGTGTCATTGTACGCACATCAGCCGAAGGCAAGCGTGTGGCAGAACTGGATGCAGAGATGAAGGTGCTGGTAAGACGCTGGGAAGACGCCATTTCAATGGTACAGAAAGCCACCAAGACTCCACAACTGTGTTTCGAGGAGACAGGACGTGCCGTAGCTATGCTGCGCGACTTGTTCGACCCCACCTACGACGGCATTCACATCAACGACGAGGTTATCTACCAGCAGGTTCGTGACTATGTAGCACTCATTGCCCCTGAAAAAGTGGACATTGTGAAGTTGTACAACGGTAACGTACCTATTTTCGACAACTTTAACGTAACGAAGCAAATCAAGTCTTCGTTCGGCAAGACAGTGAACTACAAGCGTGGAGCCTACCTGATTATCCAGCACACAGAAGCCATGCATGTAGTGGACGTAAACTCAGGGAATCGTACTCGCGCAGAAAACGGACAGGAAGCCAACGCATTGGAAGTTAACCTAGGTGCTGCCGACGAACTGGCACGCCAGTTGCGACTTCGCGACATGGGCGGCATCATCGTGGTAGATTTCATCGACATGAACCTGGCCGAAGACCGACAACTGCTCTATGAACGCATGTGCAAGAACATGGAGAAAGACAGAGCGCGCCACAACATCCTACCGCTGTCCAAGTTTGGACTGATGCAGATTACACGTCAGCGTGTACGTCCTGCTATGGATGTCAATGTAGAAGAAACCTGCCCTACCTGCTTTGGTAAGGGTAAAATCAAGTCGTCCATCCTGTTTACGGACCAGTTAGAAAGCAAAATTGACCGCCTAGTCAACAAGATAGGTATTCGCAAATTCTATCTACATGTCCATCCTTACGTGGCTGCCTATATTAATCAGGGCCTCGTATCGCTAAAACTCAAATGGCAGATGAAATACGGTATGGGAGTACACATCATACCGTCACAGAAACTAGCTTTCCTGCAATATGAATTTTACGACAAAGACCGTCAGTTCATAGACATGCAGGAGGAACATGAGATTGAAACAAACGCATAATATCGAGCAGTCATGACAACACTGAAAATCCTCTTTTGGATTTGCTTCTTCCTCGTGGTTTATACCTATGTAGGATACGGCGTGTTGTTATGGCTGCTTGTTAAACTGAAACGCATTTTCAAGGGCAAAGGCCAACCTTTGAACATGCCAGAGGACGAGGCCTTGCCTCATGTCACCTTCCTCATCTGTGCCTACAACGAACAGGACGTGGTTGACATGAAGATGGAAAACACCCTGCAACTGGATTATCCGAAGAATAAACTTCACATCATGTGGGTAACCGATGGCTCGACGGACCAAACCAACGAGAAGCTGAAACGATATCCAAGAGTAAAGATAGCCTATTATCCAGAACGGCGAGGCAAGACGGCAGCTCTTAATCATGGCATCAGTCTGAGCACCTCAGAAATCACCGTCATGACAGACGCCAACACCTTGGTTAACAAGGAAGCACTGCGTGAGATAACGAAATATTTCCAAGATCCAACAGTAGCTTGTGTTGCTGGTGAGAAACGAGTGATGGCCAGAAATGAAGGCGAGACAGCAGCTCAGGGAGAAGGACTCTACTGGCGCTACGAGAGCACATTGAAACAACTTGACAGCGAATTCTACTCGACAATGGGCGCTGCTGGTGAATTGAACGCCATCCTCACCGCATTGTACAAGCCCATGCCAGAGAATGCTTTACTAGACGATTTTGTCATGTCCATGCGCATGGTGGACGAGGGCTATCGCATAGCCTATGCCCCCAATGCTTATGCGATGGAATACGGTAGTGCCAACCTACATGAGGAATCGAAGCGCAAGCGTCGTATAGCCGCAGGTGGATTGCAGAGCTCTTGGTGGTTGCGCAACATGATGAACCCATTCCGAAATGTAGCGGTAGCCTTCCAGTTTGTGTCCCATCGCGTATTACGCTGGACCATTACCCCTTTTGCCCTAGTGGCTTTAATTCCCCTTAACGTGTTGCTGCTTTTCATGAACGCAGGAACCATCTATACCATCCTGTGGGCATTGCAAGTGTTGTTCTATCTGGCTGCCTTCTGTGGCTATTATATGGAACAGCACGGGAAAAAGAATAAATGGCTGTATGTGCCCTACTATTTCCTCTTCATGAACTTGAACGTATTCTATGGAATACCCTATCTGAAAAGCCATCAGCATGCTGGAACATGGGAGAAAGCAAAACGTGCCTGATGATTGAGGGGTAAATAATAACCATTTTTACGTTATTTTTTCTAAAAAAGTTTAGATTATTGAATTTTTTTGCTACTTTTGTACCGATTTAGAATATAAAGTAACAAACGACGTACTTTTTATTATGAATTCGAACGAAAGGGAAACGCTATTACAAAAAGTGGCAGAAGCCAATGCTAGACGACAGGCAGTAGAACTAGAGCTGAGCGTAGCAAAAAGAAAGCTCGCAGAATACGAAGAGAAAACCGACAAAGCTGAAAAGGCCAGTCGTATGAAGTCGCTCTTCCTTGCCAACATGAGTCACGAAATTCGCACACCTCTCAACGCTATTGAGGGCTTTGCACGAATCATGGCCGAAACCGATTCGGCTGAGGATCGCATGAAGTATATGGAGATTGTTGAGAGCAACAATAACCGTCTGTTAGCCCTTATTGACGAGATTCTTGACCTCTCACGTGTAGAGGCCGGTGAACTGTCCATCAAGAAAGGAATGACTGACCTGAACGAGATGTGCCACAATATGCAGAACATCTTCAAGTTTCGCTGTCCGGATACCGTTCAGTTGCTCTGGACAAAACCCAATATGAATGTTACCCTGAATACCGATAGCAATCGCGTTACCCAGGTATTCTCCAACCTCATAAGCAATGCCTTGAAGCATACAACAAGGGGCAGCATCACTTATGGCTATCGCCTCATCAACGATGGTCAGGAGGTTGAATTCTACGTTTCCGACACGGGCTCAGGTATTGCTCCTGAAGACCAGAAACATATTTTCGAGACCTACGTTTCTCGCGATGCAGAGAACCAGAACGGCTATGGACTCGGTCTGGCACTCTGTAAGATTATTGTAGAAAAACTGGGAGGACATATCACTGTTAACTCTAAGTTGGGTGCTGGTTCCACTTTCCGATTCATCCTGCCTTTCCAAGGTACCATCGGAGGGCTGAAGAAAGACAGTCGCGTCACCACCAATTCTCGTACTATCCGCGTAAACACCAAGACCGATATGTCGAAGGCTCCGCTGATACTGGTGGCCGAGGACGAAGACTCCAATTACGAACTGGTTCGCATCGTACTGGCCAAACGTTACCGCTTGTTGCGTGCCTGCAATGGAATTGAGGCTGTGACCTATTGCGATGAGGAACATCCGGCATTAGTACTGATGGATGTCCGTATGCCTGATATGAGCGGTCTGGACGCCACTCGCATCATCAAAGAGGTAAACCCTGACATCCCCATTGTAGCGCTCAGTGCGTATGCTTTCGACGACAATATCCGAGAGGCCCGTGAAGCCGGCTGCGACGAGTTCATGGCAAAGCCCTTCCGTGTGGAGGACCTGCTGGATACCGTTCAGAGATACGTAGATCAGTAATCATCCCAATACAACAATCGTCATGGGCAAATTAGCCGTTTACAAATATCTGGCAATGATGTTTCTGGTTATACAGATTATTATAACCGTATTCACTATTGTAGCACTCTATGGAGGCGATGTAACACCTATTGGCAATACGGCGAGAGCCATGTTGGTATATGCACTCCCTCTGCTTATCATCGCCAATATCTTGATGTGTTTTTACTGGTTGATTCGTCGCCGCTGGCTGATGCTGATTATTCCCGTAGTCACCATTGCCTGCTGCATTCCCTATATTGGAACCCTCGTACAGATCCGTTCCATAGACAAGCATGTGGAGGCTAATGCCGGACTGAAAATTGCCACCTATAATGTGGCTATGTTCAATCGTGAGACTTCCGGCTTCATGGCTCTTGATATTCTTGCGGAGATGCGTCGTCAAAAGGTGGATGTATGTTGTATGCAAGAGTACTCCAACGTCAGCGGTGACAAAAAGAACTCAGACAGTTATAAGGAATATTTCCCCTATATGGCTATGGGAAGAGACGATATGGTCATCTACAGCCGCTATCCCATCAAGAAAAGCAAGGCTATCCTGTTTGACTATACCAACAACAGTGCCATGTGGGCAGATATTGACGTAAAGGGACGTATGGTGCGCGTGTTTAATGTCCACCTGCAGACTACTGGCATCAATGGCACCCTGCATCAGGCCGCCAAGTTGGCAAGCCAGGATTATGACGTGAGCGGAAGCCGTTTCCTCAGTGCAATTTTTGGCAACTACACGCTGGGAATGATGTTTCGTGCATCACAAGCCAACATCATAGCCACAGAGAAACGTGAGTCTGAGAAACCTGTCATTCTTTGTGGCGACTTCAACGATGTGCCTTACTCGTATGTATATAACACGATGCTGGGCAATATGGTCGATGGCTTTAAAGAGTGTGGCTCAGGATGGATGAGAACTTTCCGTGGAGGAAAGAAGGCAGTTCGTATTGACTATATTTTCCACGACAAGGCTTTAAAGGGCATGACCTACTACACGTCAGACCTTACCTATTCTGACCACTTGCCTGTATTCATGAAGGTATCGTTCTAGTATCAAACCTATATGCAAAAAATAGCCTCGTAAACAACTTACGAGGCTTCTTTTGTCTTATGGAGCAATGATTTTAAATCTCACCCTGAATGATTTCTCATGTTCGTCCCAGTTGGTACCCAACATTTCAAATCGTCCTATCTGGGCTGTTGAGCGCACATGCTTGCCAATGCAGGGACACACGTCATAGTCGCCAATACGAACCAGACGGATGGTATCCGACACACCGTCAGGCAGACGGTCCAGCGATATTTCCTCAGGCAGTTCACTTAATTTGCAGAACTCAAACGTTACAGGCATATCCTCGTCAATCAGCCGCTCCATCTCCTTCTCTATCTGTTTCTCCTCCTGTCGTGAAGGTTTGTGGTCCAGATAGAAGCTCATCTTGCTCTTCTTTCTCTCAATATGGGCATTATACGAGCGCTCACATCCGAAGAGTCGTATCATCGTCTGGTTCAACAAATGTTCTGCCGTATGGGCAGGAGGGAACTCGTCCTTGTTATGCTCATTCAAGATAAAATCGTCACTCATATCCTTTTTACAGTTTCACTTTCCAAACTCTTCCACTGTTGGCATTAACCTCCATACGTACACTTCCGTCCATCTTCAAAGACATGGCCAACTTCTCCTTCGTCAACAGGTCAACACCTATCGCCTTCTTCTCTTTCATCTTCAAGTAATCAAAGGCATGAGCAGGAATATGTACGTCAATCGTAGCATCAGCACCATCGAAGTTAGCTACCACAATCAGCAACTCACCCTCTGCACGGCGCAGGAAAGCATACTGGCGCTGCAAGTGGCCATTCACATACATGAGGTCGAAGAACACACCGTCGCTTACAGCCTTCTCCTGACGTGCAATCTGCATGGTCTTCAAGTGGATGTCATAGAGTGCCTTCTCCTCATCCGTCAACTGCTGGCAAGTTGCACGGCAAAGGGTATCCACACTCCAATAGTCGAAAATGGTGGTACGTCCGTCGTTACCACTGAATCCCTCACGATCCATACCACGTTCACCATACTCCTCACCAGCATACAGCATGAAGGGATTCTGCTGCATCAATATCGAGGCTATCATGGCAGGAACACCCTTCTGGGCATTGGCTGCGAAGAAATCGCTGGCTATGCGCTGCTCGTCGTGGTTCTCCAGGAAGTACAGCATGTGGTCGCGGATATCGTCAGTCTGTTGCCATGCCTGACTAATGGCATGAGTGGAGGACTGTCCGCAAATCACGCTACGCATCGTATCGTACATGCCCACCTTGTCATACAGCCAGTCAAAGCCAGCAGCCAGATAGCGACGGTATTCATAAGGATTATAAACCTCACCCACAAATACGATATGCTTATATTTCTTCTTGACGATGGCGGTAGCATACTGCCAGAATTCTGCTGGCACCATCTCAGCCATATCACAACGGAATCCATCTATGCCTTTCTTGGCCCAGAACAACAGGATATCTGTCATCTTCTGCCATGTGTCAGGTATGGGTGTGAAATAGCCGATACGCCCTGCATAATAGTCCACGCCGTAATTCAACTTGACGGTTTCATACCAGTCCGTCCTGCCTGGTGCATTGTCGAAGTGGTCATTACCCGTCGCCTTGGCAGGCTCCTCCATATAAGGTTCCTGTTCGCCCTGATACAAGTCGAAATAAGGAGCAAAGCGTTGTCCAGGACAATAGTAGAAATTGTTCTGTGGATCAAAGCCATGCTCTTGATTGTCCGTCTCGCCCAGATCTTTCACTTTCTTAGGCTTACAGATGGAATGGTACTGACGGGCGACATGGTTGGGAACAAAGTCGATAATCACCTTCAAACCTGCCTCATGGGTGCGATCCACCAGCTCTTCAAACTCCTTCATGCGCTGTTTCACATCCACAGCCAAGTCTGGATCAACGTCATAATAGTCCGCAATGGCGTAAGGAGAGCCAGCCTTACCTTTCACGATAGCAGGATGCTGACGAGGAATACCATAGGCGCTATAGTCGGTCTGTGTGGCATGACGGATAATACCTGTGTACCATACATGACTAATGCCCATCTTCTGGATGTCTTTTAATACCTCTGGGGTAAAGTCGGCCATCTTACCACAACCATTTTCGGCAATCGTGCCGTTCTCTTTGCGAGACAGGTTGCGATTGCCGAAAAGACGGGTAAATACCTGATAGATAATAACCTTATCGTTCATTCTATTTTGATTTATTCTTCTTCAGCAATTCCATGGGTGCTTACCTCACGGTTAATCTTGCTGATCATGCCACGCAATGCCTTACCAGGACCACACTCCGTAAAGTCGTCGGCACCATCTTGAATCATGTTCTGCACACACTGAGTCCAACGTACACTTGAGGTCAGCTGGGCTATCAGGTTCTGCTTGATCTCAGCAGGATCAGTATGAGGCTTTCCATCTACATTCTGATAAACAGGACATTTGGGAGCGTTGATTGCGGTCTTCTCAATAGCGGCCTGCAACTCGTCCTTGGCAGGCTGCATCAGCGGAGAATGGAATGCACCACCCACCTTCAGAGGCAACGCACGCTTGGCACCTGCAGCCTTTAACTGCTCACAAGCCTCGTTAATAGCCTCTACGTCACCAGAGATAACCAACTGTCCTGGGTTGTTATAGTTAGCGCATACGCAAACGTTGCCTTCGCGGTTGATACCTGCGCAAATTTCCTCTACCTTATCGTCAGGCAAACCAATAATAGCAGCCATCGTTGAGGGCTGAGCCTCACAAGCCTTCTGCATAGCCATTGCACGGGCATACACCAGTTTCAGTCCGTCTTCAAACGACAGAGCGCCAGCAGCTGTCAGTGCCGAGAACTCACCCAAAGAGTGTCCTGCCACCATCTTGGGATCAAAAGCGTCGCCCAAGCAAATGGCGCTGATAACACTATGCAAGAAGACGGCAGGCTGAGTCACCTTCGTCTGCTTCAAGTCCTCATCGGTCCCCTCAAACATGATGTCCGTAATGCGGTAGCCTAAAATCTCGTTAGCCTTCTCAAACAATTCTTTTGCTTTCTCATTGGTGTCGTACAGGTCTTTGCCCATACCTACAAACTGTGCTCCCTGACCGGGAAAAACAAATGCTTTCATATCTTCTTCTACATTATTTATTTCAAAAACGCTGCAAAATTACAAATAAATGTGCACAAATCCAAAATTAAATTAGTAATTTTGCACCCGAAATTAAATAGGTATCATTAATTTAGGATAAACGGGAAATTTAAAATGAGCATTCTGCGTTATTATATTATCACTTTTTTCTGCCTGCTGAGTTTCTCAGTAAGCGCCCAACAGATTCACGGAACCATTACCGACGACGAGACGGGTGACACCATCGCCTTTGCAAGTGTGGTCTATAAAGGTCACAACATTGCCGCCATCTCCGACATCAATGGACAATACAAGATTGGGCGCCACGAGGGATGGAACATCACGTTCAGCGCCGTAGGCTATAAGACGCGAATAGTCCCCATAACCAATAAGACAAAAGCCCGCCTGAACATTAAGTTGAAACCTGACAAGCAAATGCTGGCCGAGGTAACGGTAAAGGCTAAGCGCGGACGATACAGCAGAAAGAACAATCCTGCGGTGGAACTGATGAAAAGGGTGGTTGCAGCCAAGAAACTGACCGACCTGGGACAGAACGACTATTATCAATATAATAAGTACGAGAAGATAACTTTCTCTATGAACGACCTGAAGCCAGAACAACTGGAACAAGGTGTGTTCAAGCGTCATCCGTGGCTTATAGACCAGGTGGAGGTTAGTCCTGTGACAGGCAAGATGATTCTGCCCTTAAGCGTTGACGAAACGGTTTCACAGAAAATCTACCGCAAGGATCCACGCTCAGAGAAAACCATCATAACAGGTAAGACGACGAAGGGTGTGAACGACATCTTCCAGACTGGCGACATCCTTAACAACGTGCTAAAAGACGTGTTTACCGATGTGGACCTGTACAAAGACCATATCCGACTGTTGCAATACCCGTTTGTATCACCTCTTTCCAACGAGGGCATCGGGTTCTACCGTTACTATATTGAGGACACCATCAAGATTGATCGTGACTCGTGTTTCCATCTGCATTTCCTACCCAACAACCAGAACGACATGGGATTCAGGGGTGACCTGTATATCCTAAAGGATTCGACACTCCACGTAAGGCGCTGCGAGATGACAATTCCCAAGCAGAGCAATGTGAATTTCGTCAAGGAGGTGAAGATTACGCAAGAATACAGCCAGCTTCCTGACGGACAATGGGTACAGACTCAAGACGACATGACTACCGAACTGGAACTGTTGAGCTTTGTGCGCAGCTTTACCGTAAGCCGCGTCACACGAATGAGCGACTACGCCTTCACCCCAGTACCGAAGAAGTTGTTTAAAGGCAAGGCGAAGGAGGTAACGGAAGCGGATGCAGAGATGCGCGACGACGAATTCTGGGCGCAATACCGACAAGTGGAACTGACCAAGAGCGAAGGCTCAATGGATAAGTTCATTCACCGCATCGAGAACATGAAGGGCATGAAGTATATCATTTTCGGACTGAAGGCGCTCTTCGAAAACTCGATAGAAACAAGCACGCCAAACTATATAGACATCTGCCCAGTAAACACCATTCTGTCTAATAACTACGTGGACGGAATGCGTTCAAGGCTGTCGTTAAAGACCACCGCCAACCTGAGCAAGCACTTCTTCCTGTCAGGATACTATGGACGCGGATGGGGAAGCAAGAAGAACTACTATATGGGCGAGTTTACCTACTCGTTGAACCCCAAGAAATACCTGCCTCACGAGTTCCCACGCCGCACGCTGACCATCCAGGCTGCTAGGGATGTCTGCTCGCCAGGCGACAAGTTCATGGACACCGATAAGGATAACTTCATGGTAGCGTTCAAATGGGCTGAGACCAACAAGATGATGCTATACAACCGCCAGCAGGTGACTTTCGAATACGAGACCGACTGGGGACTGAAAGCCGTCTTGCAAGGTAAGCTGGAGGAAAACGAGAGTTGCGGACACATGACCTTCACGACGCTGGACAAGCCGATACCTAAGGAATTCAACAAGACAGGCAACGGTGACTTTATCCGTACTACGGAGGTAACCGCCAAGCTACGTTATGCACCAGGCGAAACGTATATCAACAACAAGTTGCGCCGACGTGTCATCAACCTCGACGCCCCTGTGCTCAGCGTTTCACACACCACGGGATTCGACGGTGTGTTTGGAGGCGAGTACAGCTACAACTATACGGAGGTAGGACTTCATAAGCGCTTCTGGATGGGCAACAGCTGGGGTAAGCTGGACTTCTATCTGAAAGGTGGCATCCAATGGAATCAGGTGCCCTACCCCTTGCTGATACATCCTGCTGCCAACCAGTCGTACGTCATCCTGCCCGAGACGTTCAGTCTCATCAATACGATGGAATTCCTGAACGACCGTTTCTTCTCGCTGATGACAACCTGGGATCTGAACGGTAAGCTGCTGAACCGTATTCCGCTGGTAAAGAAGCTGCATTGGCGCGAGATCATCGGTGTACGCCTGCTATGGGGCGAGTTGAGCGACAAAAACAACCCCTATCTGATTGAGAATCAGGGAAGCACCAGACTGATGCACTTCCCTGATGGTGTGAACATCATGGAGACCAACCGTCCCTATGCAG
>LXOW01426597.1_pt1 | contig 15710 bp, 4 predicted proteins | sample 1368591 | NCBI WGS metagenome assembly LXOW01 (sample SAMN04884650, study PRJNA319009) | bovine gut metagenome | isolation source: Cow rumen | host: Bos taurus | place: Italy: Legnaro (PD) | collected 2014-07-09 | reverse complement strand
GCTAGCTTGGCGGGGATTGCTGGTTTCTGTGCCGCAAACAGTGCGTACGTATGCGGTGTAGCCAGTGGCGGGGTTAAGACCTGTGAAAGTGTAAAAAGAGTCGGTGACAGACACCCAAGGTGCTTGGTCAGGATCGAACACGCCAGAGACACAGCACACTTCCCAAGCGCTTTGGCCATCACGGGGAGTCCAGGAAAGGGTGGCTTCGTAAGCGGAAATGTCACTAATTGTAGGATTGTTTGGTGAGAAGCAATTGACTCCTGATGGAGTGTAAGTGAAAGTGGTCTTGGGTATGAAGTTTCTATGGCTTGGTGAAATGCTGCTGACGCCAGAAGAATTATATCCGCTAATACTGGCACCAGTGGAAGTAACACCGTAGAAATATGCACTGGAATATCCTCCATCAGTTACAGATACGAATTCAAGTAAAAGATTACCCCCGCTATAGGTATAAGGCGAGGTGAGCGTAATGGTCATTGGTGTAGAGCTTGCGTCAAGTGTACCCGTGTATACTGTTTCAGTTGGGTCAGTCAAGAAAGTAGCGGATGAGAATGTGGCATTGGCGCATGTACCCATTTTGATATTCATGATAGAAGTCCAGTTGCCAGGACTACTAGGAAGAGTGGAGAGGTAAAATGTAAGCGATTCAATGTCAGATCCTTCCATATCTGACAGCATTTCTGCTGGATAAATAATTTGGGTGCGTATATAGTCATCCATATAGAGACCATATACGGGAACGTAGCTGTTTGTGGATGTCCCATCAGCTACGGTCAGCGTTTCTTGCGCCGACAATTGCAGGGAACTGAACCCTAGCATCAATGTCAGCAGAAAAAGTAAGAGTTTTTTCATTGTTGTTGAATTTGGTTAATAATAAAGTTAGTTTGTTGTTTATTGTATATTTTTGTTTGTCAAAATGTTGTGTGTTTCTTTGTGCGTTTTGCGTTTTTAACTTTTTATAGTTGATAATCAAACTGCAAATATACATATATTATTTTAATAATAAGGGGTTGGGGGTGAAAAAAATCGAGATTTTTCCACAAAGGGTTGTTTATAAAAAAAAAACGGGCGTTTTGGCGCCCGTTTTTTTAGTTTACAGTTTACGGTTTACAGTTTACAGGTGTTCTCTGTAATCTGACACCTATAAACTATTTACGGATGAACTTCTTCGTGGCGGTGACATTGTTGCCGTTGATGCGGACGAAATACATGCCGCTGGCCATGTTGCTGAGGTCGATGCGGGCATGATTGTCGGTCAGTTGTATAGTCTGAATTAGCTGGCCGAAGGCGTTGAAGATTGTCGCCTCTTTCACTTCGGCATTGCCGCTGACGCTTAGCTCAATGTAGTTGTCGGCGGGGTTCGGCATTAGGCTGATGCTGTTGGCCAGCGTGAGGTTGTTGATGCCTACAGGAAGGGTGCTGAAACTGTTGCTGACAAAGTCACTTTCGCTGGAGGAGGTGCAGATGGCTTTCACACGCACTTCATAGTTGCTTTCTGGTGTCAGACTCTCAAGGTTATAGCTGGTGGTGGCTACTGTTGCTTCCTGCCACTGGTTTTCGGTGGCGAGCTTGTAGCCCACTTTCCATAACACCTCGTCACCACCGGCGTTCCAGCTCATGGTAGCCGTGTTTGAAGTGATGTTGTCCACTTGGAGGTTGGTGGGCGCATTGCAAGTATTTCCCTGTTCCGCAGTGGTGGTGAAGCTGACGACGGTGCTCCATCCGCTGATTTCAGAGTCGCTGCAGACAGCCTGTGCACGTACCTGGTAAGTGGTCTCGGGGTTGAGGTTGGAGAAGTGGTAGGAGTTTGTTGTCAACGGAATGAAATTGCTCCAGTTGGGTGCGCTGGCCAGCTTGTACTGGAGGTTCCAGGCGGTTTCGCTGCCTCCTGCGGTCCAGCTTATGTCTGCGGAATTGTGGCTTATGTTAGAGATAATCGGGTTGATGGGAGCATTGCAGGAGTCTTGCTGCTCTTCTGTGGTGAAGCTCATTTCAGCGCCATAAACCGTCTCATTGTTAAAGCTGATGAAGGCCTTGTAGGTGTAAGTGGTGTTGGCGGTGAGGTTGGCAAGTGTGGCAGTGAAAGTGTTGCCTGAGCCGGTACCCGCAATCTGGGTGAAATTGCCGCCGCTGGCAGGTTTCCATTCGAAGCCCTTAGCTGTGATGGTCACGTTGTCGGGATTGGTGATGGTTGCGTTAAGAGTGGCGGTGTTTTGTTCGATGTTGGTGGCGGCAACAGTGGCCACAGATGGATTGACTGGAATAGGAGCACCGATGGTTTCCACCAGCACATTGTCAATACTCAGGAAGAAATCGTCAAACATGCCACCAGTGTATTTGAAGGCGATGTTGGCGTTGGTGACTGAAGCGGGAACTGTATTGAACAGTACGCTGTCCAGTGTCAGACTCGAGACTTGGGCCATCGATGCTAATTCGGTGAAAGTGGTGGCATCAGAGGGGTCTGTCATGTATCCCACGGAGAGTACACCATTGTCAATGCCGATACCTTCGTTGCGATAGTAGAAACTCAGTTTTAAGTTGTGGATGTCTTGTTGGAAAGAAGGCAGCACAGCATAGGCTGGTGTGGTGCGGCTAGACCTTAAGAACAGGCAGTTGCCAGCTATTGAGTATAGGGTGGAATAGCTGATAAACACCTGGGGGAATTCGGTGGCGGAGTTGCTTCTGTTCGGGAATGACCAGCATAAAGGCATGTCAACATCGGGATATCCTGCCGGAGTGTTGAAGTCGGCTGTTATTCCATCGTTGTAGCTGTCGAAAACCTCAGAATAGGGGAGGGAGACGTTGGAACAGTCTGCCGCACGTCCATTCAGAGTGATGGTGGCCGTAACAGTGCCGCTGGTCAAGTTGACGGCACCAATTTGTGTTCCGGTGACTGTCGGTGTGTAACGCACATACAAGTTCGCATTGGTAGTCTGGGCACTTGCCGCAATGGTGACGCTTGTACTGTAGTGTGTGCCGTCGGTCGATACTTCAAAAGGAGCAATGGTACTGGCGGTGATGTTATCGCTCAAAGCCATACCTGAAACAACAGCTATCTTAGGATTCGTGGTAACACCCAGGTCGGAGTGGAAGTGCATGTACGACGGTTCCACAGTAATTTCGGGAATTTCAGCGTTACGTACCCTGAAATTATCAATGTATAAATTAAATTTATCACGGTTGGATATACAATGAATGCCAATCTGGTATTCACCGGTAAGTTCGCTCAAATCAATAGTGATATTTTGGACAGCATCGCTCTGGATGGATATTACCGGAGTCAAAGCGAAACTTGTTTCATTAGTCATGGCAAACACCTGGAATTTCTCTTCGAAAATGGGATGTGACCAATAGTCGAAATCAGCGATTTGCCCACCGTTTAATAAGAAGAAGGGAGATATTAACCAATCATCTGCCGCATTGGATGCATGCCATACATAATACATGTATCCATTGGAATTATCGTAAGTGAAGGTGCTGTTATCATTGTTGGCGTTATTCACTGTCCAGCATTCGAGGAATGGAGAAGTGATGGAGAAGTTCTCGATATAAGGATAACTGCTGATGGTCACACAATGTGTGGAGAAGACGATGACATCGCTTACCAGAGTGTCGTCAACACAAATGTTGGCGACGTACACTTCGTAAGCTGTGGAGGGGCTCAGGTTGGTAATCACATAGCTGTTGCCTGTGATTTCTGAGGCGGATACAACGGTATAGACATTGCTGCTGTGCTCTTTGTAATAAAGCTCTATATTGGCGCCATCATCAGCCATCCATGAAATAGCAGCCCCAGTGGCAGAGGGGGTGGCACTCAGGTCATAGGGATGGCGGCAGTTGTTGGCGGCCACGCAGGAAACGCTTATCTCAAACCCGTCATTTTGATTACTGTAATCGGAGGTGAAGCGCAGGGTTATGGGGCCTATCTCAGAGGTGTAGGGTCCAAAACTGCCTGCATCGCCCGTCAATGTCGCAAGAGTGGTGCCGGAGGTTGAGGTTCCTTCATAAATATACAGTTTGTCGTAGCTGTTTTCAACATTCAGCGTGCCGGAAATGGAGACGACAGAGTCGGGATCGGTGGGATAAACGGTGAGGGTGTAGTCACAGTGAGGACTATAGTCGCCATTGGGACCACCATTGTCGTAAAGGACGATGTCGCAGGCGGTAATCGCACTGTTGCCGTTAACACCGAAAATGAAGGCTCCGGGAATAATCGTGAGAGGTCCTTTCCACGGGCTGGTCATGTCGCCACAGTCAGCTTGCACGTAAAAGTCATAGCTTTGTCCGGTAGTAAGACCAAAAATGGTTAAAGTGGTGTCGGTGGCAGGTATGATAGTCGCGTTGCTGTCAATCATGAGTGGGGATGGTCCGTAGGCCACGTTCCAATGGGTGGCTTCATTAGCTTCATGCCAACTGAGGCTGACCTCAGTGTCGCCATAGTTGCTTACGGCAAAGTTGTTGGGCTTTAGGCAGGTAGGCGTTTCCTCTATTTTGATATCGTCAAGGTAAATGTAGGCGTCGCCGTAACCATAGTTGGAAGTGCCTTGGAACACGATGACCACATTGTCGCCATTGCCGGGAAGCTCGTATTCAACCTCAGTCCATTCCGACACGTCTGTCAATCCAGTGGCGATAGCGGTGGTGTAAGTGGCACCGCCATCGGTGGAGAGGAATACGGACAAATCGCCTCCCTCAGGATTCTTGAATTTGAAACTGAGTTGTGGAGTGGTCAAGGCCGTGAGGTTCAATATGGGGGTTTTCAGCATACTGGTAAGGTAGATGGCGTTGTTGAAGGAGTTGAATCTGACGCAGACATTATTCTCTTCTTCGTCATAATAATTCCATTTGTATGTCTCGTCAGTGGTAGTGCCGTCGCTGTTGTCCCAACATGCTGGAATGCCACTGGTCAGTGTGCTGAAGTCCTCGAAGAAAGTTGATGTTGGAGTGACAATAAAAGCGGTACATTGGGTATGGAATGATATAGGACGGCTGGGGGTCTCACTTTGATCACCGCAAACTGCCGCCACATAAACAGCGTAGGTGGTGTTTGGAGTCAGGCCGGTCAGGGTGTAGGAGGTGCCTGACACAGGGTTGCTGTTGGCCAAAGTGTAATCACTTGCTTCCGTGGTTTTGTAATAGACATTGAAAAGGTTTTCATTGGATGTCCATGAAATGGTGGCCTCATGGTCGTTGATACTGTCAGCGGCAATAGATTCGGGTCTGGGACAAGAGGGCATCGGCTCAAGGGTGATGTCGTCCACATAAATGGAGGCCGAGTAGCCCATGTTGCCCGTTCCGTTGAAACGCAAGGCGATGTATGATGCATTGCCAGTGTAGCTGTTCAAAGGAACCATAAACTCATTGTAAGAGCCTGACAGGCCGTTGTTGACGTCAATAGTGTATATGGTTGTGAAAGAGTTGGTGTCTGCCGGGTTGCTCATCGCACCCACTTCAATCCTACCGTCACTGATGCCGTAGTAGGCGGCGTATTTCGCATAAAAAGTGAGATGAAGGGTGTTGATAGGCAGCACAGCTGTGTTAATTTGAGGCAGGACGGCAATGGTGTTGCTCGGGTTATAACCACTGTTCAAACATTGGTAAGCTAAATGTCCATTGTAATCTCCCACGTATGGGTCGTTTTCATTTCCGGCTCTGTCCCAGCAGGCGGGAAGCGGGAAATCGCTTGTACCACCAATGTTATTGGTCTCGAAGTCCCAAATGTATGGAAGTGTGTCAATGAGTTCACATGCGGTGTTAAAACTTATGGGCAAACTCCAGATGCTGGTGTCACCACCGTCACAAATGGTTCTTGCGTAGAGAGTATAGGTGGCGGCAAGGTTAAGGTTATCCACATAGACGTTGGTGGTACTGGTGGTGCTCACTATTGCTATGGTGCTGTCACCTTCGGTGCATAAGATTTGCCATTGGCTGTCAGAACTGCTGGCAGGGACAATGTTAACCGAGACACTGCTGGTGGTAATGTCACTGATAATCAGGTTGGCGGGTCGCGCGCATTCCACTGCGATCAGCGACAGATTGTCGATGGCAGCGGGAGGATTCTGGCCTTCTAGATTATCGTTGTGCCATAAGAAATAGACTCTTTTGGTGGTGTTGGCGTAGCTGGCGGGCAGTGTGATGCTGTCAGTCTGCCAGGTGTTTTGGAGACGATAGTTCCCAAGCATTGTCGCATTGTTTATATCCGATGAACCAGCTGAGACATTATCAGGAGTACCAATGTAAACCCTTAATTGGTCTGATAGCGCATAGGAAAATCCCGATTCCCCCATGACTTTGTAATCAAATTTAAGACGGAACTCGTTGGCGTCAGCGAAATCAATGTCGAAGAATGCCCAAACGGAGCTTTGGGAGTTTAAGGTGTAGGTGTTGCTTAAACCGTTGTCATTTGAAATATACAGGGATTTGTTGCCGCCAGGGGTGTTGTTGACGGCTCCGCCAATAAACCATTGGTTGGTTTGGTCTTCGTTGCGGAAAGACCATTTGTTGTTAAGGCTGTCATTTTCAAAATTACAGATGAAGGGCATGTTGACGGGAATACTTGCTGTCCAAAACGACGATTCACGCACACCGCTGGTTTCTGTGCCGCATACGGTTCGGATATAGGCGGTGTATGAAGTGTTGGGGATCAAGCCCGTAAAAGTATAGAAAGTGTCGGTTGAAATCGGAATCCATGTGGCTTGGCTAAGGTCAACAGTGCCGCTGTCACAACAAACCTCCCATGCGTTCTGTCCATCTCCTGGAGTCCATGACAGGGTGGCGGTATTGGATGAAACATCGGAGATAGTGGGCGAGGAGGGCGCAAAGCAGCTGCTGGCGGGGTCAACAAAGGTGAAGGTGGTCTTGGGAAGGAAATTCCGTTGTGAGCCGCTGATCGCAACTAAAGAAGTGTAGCTGTAGCCTTGGAAGGATGAGTTACTAACCGTCTCGCCCAGCCAGGTACTGGTGACATAGTCTCCGGGTTCATCACCCCAAAAACCAACCAGCAGGTTGCCCCCGTTGTAACTAAAAGGCTGGTTGAAAGTAACCTCCATCACACCATTTTCTATGCTCAAGACCCCATTATACACAATGGTGCTGCCGGGACCAACCATGAAGGCATTAGTGATGGTTGATTCATCGACCTCTTTCAAATGAACCTGAAAATTGGCCCCCCACGAAACTGAGCTTTGAGTGGCGTAAAACTTCATGTTGGTAATTGAGGCTCCCGACATGTCAGTCAGTTCAGAGGCGGGGAAGATGAAATCCGCTTTCAAATAGGCGTCAGCATAGAAACCATAGATGGGAACATAGCTGTTAGTCGTTGTACCGTCATGTACAGTCAGCGTGTTCTGTGCCGATACATTCAAGAAGCCGAATCCAAAAAGGACTGTCAGCAGAAGAAATACGATTCTTTTCATTGTAGTGAGGTTTGGTGTTTGCTGGGTTAACTTTGTTGTTGCTTTTTATCTTATATTCAGTGTTTTACTATTGAATCAATCCAGTGTGTTGTATATTCCCAATCTCTTTACCCCAGCACACAATTATACGGCTGCAAATATACACATTTTTATTGATATTGCAGCCGTGGATATATGAAAAAAATATTAAAAAAACTATCTTCTGATAAACTTCTTCATGGCGGTGGAATTGTCACCGTTCACTCTCACGAAATACATGCCGCTGGACAGTGTGCTGAGGTCAATGCGGGCATGGTTGTCTGTCAGCTGTACAGTCTGAATCAGCTGGCCGAGAGCGTTGAATACCATGGCTTCCTTCACTTCCGCGTTGCCGCTGACACTCAGTTCGATATAGCTGTCGGCAGGGTTAGGTGTCAGGCTGACGCTTCTTGTCAGTTCACCGCCGCTAATGCCGTCCAGTCCGGAGGTGAAATCTGCTGTGATGTAGTCACTTTGGTTCACATCATCGCAGATGGCTTTGATTCTTAGATTATAATCTCTGTGGGATATCAGTCCCATGACATAATAGGCGGTGTCCACCAGAATGATGTTGCCCCAGTTGCTGGAGGTGGCCAGTTTGTATTGCAACTCCCAGGTGGTTTCATAGCCGCCCGCCACCCAGGTCACTTCGGTATGGTTTTGTGAAATGTTGTGGGTACGGATGCTGTCGGGGGCGGGACATAAAAGGCTGTCTCCGCAGTTGCTGGTGAAACTGAGCAGGGTGGGCGAGGTGCAGGTTGACATGTCAGTATTGCTGAAGAGGGTGGTGCCATCCGGGGCGATGATGCTGAGGCTGATTTCCGAATCGTGGTTGCCCGCTGTCCAGATAAAGTTGGTGCTGAAAAGATGGCATAGGGGTACAAGCATGGTATCTATCGTAGCGATGTCTTCCAGATGATGGTCGGTGGCTCTGACTGTGGCTATCGTAGATCCGTTTTGCACGATGGTCAGGTAGGCTCCGTTCCAGCCGTCACCATAGCCGTCACCGCAAAGGAAGGTGTATTCACATTGGTCGCCGGGTTCGCAGGCGGCGGTGTTGAATGTTACCGGCTCTGAAATCCATGCGCTGGTCATGTTGTCACCACAATTGCTGCGTACATATACCTCGTAGGGGGTAAGGCTCTGCAAACCAGTCAGGGTGTAGGGGTTGTTACTCACCGTTAGCATGTTTGCGCTGGTGTCGGGGTTGAATCCCGGTGTTCCGTATATTATGTCCCATGCGTTTTCATCGCCTCCATTGATCCACGAGAGTGTTGCGGAGGTGGTGCTGATATTGCTGACAGCAAGCTGAGAGGGTTTTTGACAAAGGGGGCGTTCTTCCAACGTGATGTCATCAATATGGATGTAGGCATAGTTGTACTGCCCGGTAAGGTTGGTGTCACCTGTGGCGTTCAGCCTCATGGCGATATAGGCATAGCCAGCAGGCGCATGGGTGAGGGGTAGGGCGTATTCCATGTAATTGTCACTGAGGGTGGTGATGGAGTCGAGTGGCACGAAGGAGGAGGCTTGCGTGGGGTTGCTCATCATGCCGATTTCCACTTTGGCGCTAGTGACGGACGAGGCACTGTAGGTCTTGGCGAAAAGTGTCAGCTGCAGTTGGTTGAGGTGGAGGAGGCTGGTGTCTGCCTCTGGCAGGATGACCAGGTAGTTGGAGGGGTCGCCACCGCTGTATAACAGCTTGTTGCCGCTATGGGCATTGGAGGCATAGTTGTAGGTATAGGGGTAAATGCCGCTGCCCAGACGGCTCCAGCAGGTGGGCAATGGGTAAGATGGGGTACCTCCATGGTTGTCGTCTTCAAAGTCCCAGCTTCGAGGAATGAATGAGAGGGGAAGACACTCGGTGCTGAATGTCAGAGGAGTAGTCCATACGCTGGTGTCGCCCGCTCCGCATAGCGTGCGGGCCATTACGGTATAAAGATGAGCGGGTGTCAGGTTGGTCAGCGGGTTGACGGTATCGTTGGTGGTCAGTAGCAGGGTGTCAATCAGCAGCTGCCAGAGGGTATCAGTCGCGGTTGCGGGGGTGATGTGGATGGTGGCGCTTGTGGCGGTGATGTCCGAGAAGGCCACTTGAGTGGGTTGGGGACACGAGATGGCGTCAACAAAGAGGTTATCGATGGCAGCTGGGGGATTGCTGCCATTATAGTTGTCGTTGTGCCACAGGAAATAGAGACGCTGGACAGTGTTGGCGTATTCGTGTCCTAGGGTGACGCTGGCTTGGATCCAGTCGCTGTGGTTGTTCAGCTTGTTGAACAGCACGGTGGCGCCATTCGGTGTCGCATTCGAGCCCGCTGACACCTCGGCGGGAACCCCTATAAAGACCTTAAGGTAGTCACAGCATCCCTCACCATGGCCTCTCCAGTCAAACGACAAATGGAATTCCAAGGCATCGGGGAAGAGAAGGTCGCGATATGCCCATACATTGGAGGTGGAATTGCTGTTGTAGCTATTGGTGAGACCACCGTTTGGGGAGATATACAGCGAAAGGTTACCCCCTGTGGTGTGGTTGGCGGCGGTGTCGATAACCCATTGGTTGGCCTGCGTGCTGTTGACGAGTCCCCATGAGGCGTTCTCCTCTGGATTCTCAAAGTCACAGTAATAGGGCACCCACGGGGGAAAGTTGGCGGTTTCGTCCACGACGATGTCATCGAGGCGGAGACTGCTACCGTCAAAGGGTGTGTCTCTTCTGACAAAGGCAAGGTGGCGGTTGCCGCTGTATCCGACCAGAGGAATGAAATACTGCCGGTAATCCCCTTGGGGTATCTCTGTCTGGAATAATTCTGTAAATCCCGGCAATACTCCCGTGGCACTGTCGGGTGCGGTTAAGCTTATGTCTTCATCGGAAATCCATACGGAAATCTCTTCAGGGGCGGTGGTGTAACTGTAGGCTCTACGGGCATAAAACGACAGTTGCTGGGTGCCCGTCAGGGCCAATTGGGGTGTGATCAGCCAGTTGTTATGAGAGGTGGTGGCCCCTTCGGTATAGCATGAGGCTGAACCCACACCGCTGTGTGCCGCTGAGCTTCCTGTGCTGTGTGTCCAGTTCCATTGGTAAGATGTGCTGTCATTTCCGCTTTTATAGACCGACCAGCAGAGAGGGGTTTCGTTGTTTTGACCAAAGGCGGTGGAAGTTACCCATTCTTCCTCAAACCCCCAGAATTGAGGAATGCCTATAGAGGATGGACAGTCGGTGTAAAATCCCTGACCGGAAGTCCATACGCTGCTGTCACCCTGACCGCAGACAGTACGGGCATACACCATGTAGTAGGTAGCTGCCTGCAGGTTCCCAAGCAGTATGTCGCTGGTGTCGGTGGTGCTGATCACGAATGAGTTGTGTTCCATGTCCTCATAGCGAATCTCCCATGCCGTGTCGTTGCTGTTGGCGGGGGTGATATCAATGGTGGCAGAGCTGGTGGTGATATTGTTGATGCTTAGTTGCTCGGGCATGAGGCAGTCGCTTGCCTCTGAAAAGCTGAAGGTGGTCTTGGGCAGGAAGTAGTCGGGAGTGATGAACCAGTCGCCGTTGTCACTGAAGGCGTAGGCGCTGACAAGATTGTTGGTGTATGTGCCAGTGAAAAAAGCCTCCAGATAATCGCCACAGGGTGTGGTGTTGAGCAACGTTATCACCAAATTGCCTCCAGAGTAGGTGTAGGGGGTGGAAAAATTGAGGGTGAGGGTTTGGGTGCTGCTGTTGAGCGTGATGGTATTGGAAAAAACAGTGGTATATGAGGTGGATATGAACTGATTGGGATTGGGTGGAAAGGCGTTTTGGTTGGTGATTCCCAGTTTGCATTGGAAATGGCAGGTCCAGCTGTTGCTGGGTGGACTACTCAAGTGGAAGGTGATAGCGGTGATGGTGGAGCCTGTCATGGGGGTGAGCATACTGGAGGAGTATATCATCTGCTGCTGAATCAGTTCGTCAGCAAATAGACCGTAGATGGGAATGAACTCGCTGTTGTCAGTTCCGTTTGCCACCGTCAGCTCGTTTTGTGCCGACAGAGACAACATCATCATGCAAACGCAGATGGATAAAAAAAAGCGTATGGTCTTCATCATGTTTAATCTTCTTCTTCTAGTTCTTTATGTTTGGCGTAATTGCGCCATTTCTCTATCACGGCGGCAAAATCTTCAGGCAGGTCAGAGTCAAACAGCATGTATTGTCCTGAACTGGGGTGGACGATGCCCAGCGATTTGGCGTGGAGGGCCTGTCGGGGCATCAGACGGAAGCAATTGTCAATGAATTGCTTGTATTTGCTGAAGGTGGTTCCTTTCAGAATCTGGTCACCACCGTATGTCTCGTCGTTGAACAGGGGGTGCCCTATGTATTTCATGTGCACCCTGATTTGGTGGGTGCGGCCAGTCTCCAGTTGGCATTCCACCAGCGTGACGTAGCCAAAACGCTCCACCACCCGCCAGTGGGTGACTGCATGTTTGCCTTGGTCGCTGCCCTCGGGGAAGACTGTCATCACCAGACGGTCTTTGGGATTGCGGCCCACATTGCCCACAATAGTTCCCTCGTCCTCTTTGAAGTCACCCCATACCAGTGCCCAGTACTTGCGTTCCAGGTCGTGGTTGAAAAAGCGTTTGGCCAAGGTCATCTGCGAGAATTCGTTTTTAGCCACTATCATGATGCCGGAGGTGTTCTTGTCGATACGATGGACTAGCATGGGGCGCAGGTCGTTGCCGTCTTTATCCTTCTTGCCCAAGAATCTGTAAGTGAGCGCATTCACTAAGGTGCCTGTATAGTTGCCGTAGGCGGGGTGAACCACCAGCCCGGGCTGCTTGTTGATGATAATCAGGTCATCGTCTTCGTAGGGTACATTCAGCGGAATGGCCTCGGGGATAATCTCTATGTCGCGCAGAGGCTGGGGCATCAGAATGGAAATGACATCAAAGGGATGAACTCGGTAGTTCTGCTTTTCGGGCTTCCCGTTGACCACGATGCAGTTGGCTTTGGCCGCTTGTTGTATCTTGTTGCGCGAGGTGTTGGGAATCAGGTTCATCAGATACTTGTCAATGCGCAGCATCTCAGTACCCTTGTCCACCACAAAACGAAAGTGTTCGTATAATTCGTCTTTCTCCTCTTTTTCGATTTCCTGATTGGTGTTTTCTTGCATGATGTATAAATTAACAACAGACAATGGTTTTCGCTGTGAGCTATCAGCTGTTGGCACAGTAGCACATTAATCATCTCCCCTCGAGCGTAGCGAGACTCCCCTGATGCGCAGCATCACTCCCCTTGAGCACGCAGTGTGTCCCTACTGTCCCCTGACACCTGTCCCCTGTCCCCTTAATTCCTATTTACCGCACAACTTACACACCGTCTTCTTCACCTCCGCATTGTCGTAAACGCAGATGGGCAGTTTGTCAAAAAGTCCGCACAGACGGGCTCCATCGCGTTCGGCAGCCATCTTAACCGCCTTGGTGAAGAATGCGCTCATGTAGGTCTCTTCGCGGTGGGCGGCAAGGCTCACGTAGGAGAAGATGAAGTCGTTGGAGATGGTGGCGTCATTGAGGAAGGGTTCCATGATGCTCATCGCATACATGTAGTCGTAGTTCTTGATGAAGTAAGAGGCCAGCTTATAGGCATTCTGCCAGCTCTCAAGCTTTTTGTTAGAGATGGTCTTAATTTTGTCGAAGGTGGCGTTGTAGATAACGGTTCCTTCCGCTGTGGGAGGATTGGCGTTGATGTATTTGATAATCTTGAACTGATACTCCAAATTGAGGTTGTTGATGTCTTCTTTAGGTAAGGTGGGGATGGAGTAGAGCTTGTCTATTTCGGCTTGGGTCTTGGTGATTTCGGCCAGATTGTTGATGGGGGTATGGAAAACTTTGCCTACAGCCACATTGTACAACACCACAGGGTTGGTGGGTTCGTAGGCCAGAGTATTGTTCATATTGCCCACCATCTCATCGTTGAGTTGGTCGGAGAGCAGGCATTGCATGTACAGCTTGTTGTTGTGAAGCTGCTGGAATTTCTTGTCGGCGGGAATCTCCAATTTGTTGACACTGTTGAGAGTGTAAGTTCCCTCTTCCACTTTTTTCACCATATAGTTCTCGATGGCAGTGGCCAATGAGTAGTTTTTGCCCTTCATCGCTTGATTGAATTTCCAGGCAGCCAGGTTTTCGGCCTCGGCGTCTGTGCCAGCTTTATAAACCACATGGAACACCAACTTCACATATCTGTGTTTTGACAGGTATTCTTCCTCCAGTTCTTTGGCTATGGTGTTGTTGTTGGCTTTCAGGTTTTTGATAGCCTCAGCTTTGGTATATAGGGTGAGGTCGTAGTGGTCGGGGTTGTTGTTCACATCGCGCTTGAATGCTTCCCAACCATCATCGTAGGTGATGGTGGTGGGCACTCCCGGAAACATTTGGGCTAACACCTTCTGCATGCTGGTGGCACGCTTTTTCTGGTTGTTGATTTGTGTCTGGTCGATGCTGTAGTTCAATGAATTCTGTGCAATGATGTCAATGCTTTTAATCTCGTAATCAGGAGCGTCAATAACCTCTATGCTCGAATCTATGTCACTTTGGGTATATGCCAGTTTGGTGAGGGTGAAGGGGAAAGACAGTTCATGGGTGTCCTCTTCAGGGGCTGCCACCCATTCGCCAGTGCTCTTCATGCTGGCATAGTCGGGCTTATAGTTGATTTTTGCCTGATAGGCGGCTTTCTTACATTCAATGGCTTTCTTGATGATGGTGCGGCAGGCGTACTTGCCTTCTTTCAGCACGATAATGTTGATGTCATAGTCGGCATCGCTCTCAATGGTCTCAGGCACCGTGGCTATTTTGGCATTGAGCTTGGACGATTTCTTGTCGCTGATGGTGTTGTTCGACAGGATGGTCTCAAAAACAATGGGTTTGGTGGTGAAGCCTTTGTTGATGCGGTCGTTGTCAATAACGTTTCCGTCGCAGTCATACTGGCTGTGTTGAACGAAATCTAACACGATGGCGTCTCCCTCCTTACCAATGAGTTTCTTCAGGTATTTATGGTCGCCACAGTTGACAAACACTTCATTGTCTTTTATTTGAATATATTCTGATAGCACTTCCAGATTTTTGTCCGCATTGCATTTGGCGCAGATCTTCTCATCCGAATAGGTCATTCCCGATTTGCCCTTTGTGAAGGGTACGTCCTTTTCCATGGGGTCGGGTTTGTCGAGGTTAAACGTGAGGTCGTTGCCCAAAATGAATGAGGTGTACATGCTTTTCATATACTCATCGGTTTCGAAGCCCATACCGATGTAGGTGTATTGCTTGTCAAGCAGTTGCTTGGCGGTCTTGATGTTTTTGAGAATGGGTCTCAAGATTTCCAAACAGAGGTCGTAATAGCTGTACTCCTGTGTGCCCATNNCGGAAGAAGGTGGTGCGGTAGGGAGGCTCGTTCAATACGCCTTTCTCATCTTTTTGCGCCTGATAGTCGGCCTGCATTTGGGCGCAGTCGTTCATGTCCTTGTCGGTTTTCAGCGGTTCGAGGAAGAAATAATCCGCACGCGCAAGATTTATCATATCAAGCATGCAATTGTACAGCACATCGCTTTTGTAATTGCCGGGGTTGAAATTTCTGGTATATTCTGTCTTGGATTTCAACTTCTCAGGGTTGAAATCTAAATAGGGGTTTTCTACTTGGCAAAAAGCTAAGTTGATGAATGATAACAAGATGACCGTGAAAACAAAGGCGTATTTTTTTATCATGACATTTTAATTTTATGGCACTATAATGAATATGCAATAATAATAAAAAAAACGATACGAAAAAGTCTCTACCTGAAATTTATTGAAATGACGCGTTTTTACGCGTGACTCAGCATGCCGCTACCTGGTTGCCGAGTTTGATTCGTTGCTTAGGAAGAGAGTTGGTTAGATATAACTAACTTTTTAAGAGTATCGTGTTTTGCAATTTTTGTATTGTGGCATGTGCCGAAATTCTGTCCAACCGTATAACTAAAATGGGGTAGGAGGTGCATGAGCGTTATATGAGACTTACATGAGACCTGGAATTCTCTCACTTTGCTTATATTTTGGTTATACGGATTTGGAGGATGGTGAACATGGTGAACTGGATGGTGAATTTTGTTTTTTCGGTGATTTTGACTATAAGATACAGTAAGTCAATTTTATATAAGTTATAAAAGGAGATGGTGAACGGTGAACTGGTGAATTTCAAATTTTTTTCTGCAGGAAAGAGTGCATCCTTCTTCTAATGATAAAATGATATCCAATATTTATAATTATACATATATAATATATAATAACAAT
>LXOW01367167.1_pt1 | contig 15722 bp, 12 predicted proteins | sample 1368591 | NCBI WGS metagenome assembly LXOW01 (sample SAMN04884650, study PRJNA319009) | bovine gut metagenome | isolation source: Cow rumen | host: Bos taurus | place: Italy: Legnaro (PD) | collected 2014-07-09 | reverse complement strand
CCGTCCCCCGCCGGAACGGCCGGGGTGGGCGCGGGCACAGGCGCGGGCTGCTCCTTCGGCGGGGCGGGATGCTTCTTTTCCAGACGCTGCATGACCGCTCCCATCAGCTGCGTCAGAAAGATGATACAGGTGAGGCCGATAAACGTGATGCCCATTCCCATCACCACGACAAACAGGCTCGATACCTCCATGCTCACACCTCCCCGCTTCCCCGGCGCAGAAGGCGCACGGCCTCCTCCGCGCGCTCCGGCCGGTAGAAAACCAGGCCGTTGATGACGTAGGTCGAGCTCTCCAGCGGGTGGTTCGCGCGCCAGCGGAGCTGCCTGTCCCCCTCCGCGAGCAGCATACTGCCCAGCGCGAGTGCGACGCCGCCGCAGTCGAGCTTGTAGATCCGAATCTCACCGGCGGTCTCCCGGTTCATGCTGAACACGCCGCCGTCCGGGCGGATCGTCATGGCGCGGCGGTTCGTGATGAAGTACCGCTGTCCGAGCGTCTGCCGGTAGGACAGGACGGAGGAACAGATGACGACCGCCGGCACCGCCAGCAGCACGAGGTAGGTCATGATCCCCTCGCCGTTTCTCACGGCGTAGGCCGCGATCAGCCCGCCGACCAGCACCACGCAGATCAGCCAGCGAAGCAGGGTCTGCTTCCCCTCCCTGCCGTCGAACAGCCGGAAAGGCTGTACGCCGCTCTCCCAAAGAACGGTCTCCCCCTGATCCAGCGTTTCGTTCAGCGTCCGCTTCATTTTCTCATTCATTCGGTCAACGCTCCCTTCTCTTCTGCAATCTTGCCTTTCCATTATAAAGGGCATGGGCGTTCAGCCGTTGGCAAGAAAGCGCCGGAGTGCATTAAGGTGGAAGAAAGGAAGGCCGAAACTTTATAGGGATTATATAAATGAAACGGGAGCGGCCTGACGGCCGCTCCCGTTTATGCCCCGCTGTGCGATCACTGCTCGGTCGGGTACTCCGACTTGCCGGTGATCTTCTTCTTGATGATCTTGCCCATGCGCTTGAGGGCGTAGGGCCCCACCAGCTTCATCATCTCCTCCGCCGTGTGCATGTCGCTGGCGGCGGGCAGGTCGCGCGTGAGGTGGATGGCGTCGAACTCGCAGCGCGTGGTGCACAGGCCGCAGCCGATGCACTGGTTGAGATCGACCGTCGTCGCGCCGCACTTGAGGCAGCGGTTCGCCTCGATCTTCACCTGCTCCTCCGTGAGCGGCAGGCGCAGATCNNCCGTCGCCTCGCCGGGCTTCAGGCCGGGCATCTGACGCTGCGCGTTGTCGTAGCTCTCGACGCGGATGTCGTCGCGGTCGAGCTCGATGAACGTGCGCAGGTCGCGCCCGATGGTCAGCGACTGGCCGGGGTGGACAAAGCGGTTGATGGACACCGCGCCCTCGCGGCCCGCGGCGATGGCGTCAATGACGAACTTCTGTCCCGTGAACGCGTCGCCGCCCACAAAGATGTCCGGCTCCGCCGTTTGCCGTGTAATGGGATCCGCCTTTACAGTCCCGTTGCGATTGAACTCGACCTTCGTGCCGGCGAGCAGCTTGCCCCAGTCAGGCTTTTGGCCGATGCAGTACAGCACGGTCGTGCACGCCGCCTCCTCGGTGACGGAATCGTCGAACTTCGGGTCGAAGCGGCCCTCGGCGTTCTTGACGGAAAGGCACTTGCGGAAGCGGATGCCCGCGCACTTGCCGTTCTCGGTGACGATCTCCGTCTGGCCCCAGCCGGCGTGGATCGTGATGCCGTCCTCCTCGACCTCGCGGCGGTCGTCCGGACCCATGGGCATCTCGTCGTAGCTCTCCAGGCAGTAGAGGTCGACCTTCGCCGCGCCTGCGCGGACGGCGGTGCGCGCGATGTCCGCGCCGATGTTGCCGCCGCCGATGACGACGACGTTGCCGTCAAGCCGCACGCTGCTGTCCTGATTGACCCTGCGCGCGAACGCGATGCCGGGCATGACGCCCGCGGCGTCGTCGCCGGGGATGCCGAGCGTACCGCCGCTCTGGAGGCCGGTGGCAAGGAAAAATGCTTTATAGCCCTGCGCGCGCAGCTCGTCGAGCGTAACGTCCTTGCCGACGTCCACGCCGCAGCGGAGCTCTGCTCCCATCCTGCGGATGATCTCGATCTCGCCCTCGATGACCTTCTTCTCCAGACGGAAGTTGGGGATGCCGTTCATCAGCATGCCGCCGGGGCGCTGCTCACGGTCGAACACGGTGACGGGATAGCCTTCCTGACGCAGATAGTACGCCGCGGAGAGGCCCGCCGGGCCGGCGCCGATGACGGCGATCTTATAGTCGTCCCACTGCTTGCCGTCCATGTTTTCACAGACGGGCACGAAGCCGTCGGGATTTTTCAGCTCCCACTGGGCGAGGAACTTCTTGATCTCGTCGATGGCGACGGGCTTGTCGATGGTGCCGCGGGTGCAGCGCTCCTCGCAGCGGCGGTTGCAGACCGCGCCGCAGACCGCCGGGAACGGGTTGTCCTGCCGGATGAGGCGGATCGCATCCTCGTAGCGGCCCTCCGCCGCCATGCGGATGTAGCCCTGCACCGCGAGGTGCGCGGGACAGGCCGTCTTGCAGGGCGATGTACCGCTGTCGTAGCAGTTGAGCTTGTTGTGGTCGCGGTAATCCCAATCCCACTTGTCCTCGCCCCAGACGTTGTCGTCGGGCAGGTCGTGCATCGGGTACATGACCTTCGAGCCGTCCGCCCGGCAGAGCTTCTGCCCCAGCCGCGCCGCGCCCGCGGGGCACACCTCCACGCACTTGCCGCAGGCGACGCACTTCTCCGCCTCGACGTGGGCGCGGTAGGCGCTGCGGGACATGTTCGGCGTGTTGAAGAGCTGGCTCGTGCGCAGGCCGTAGCAGCTGCCCGGGGAGCAGTTGCAGATGCCGACGATGCGGTTCGGGCCGTCGAGATTGGTGATCTGGTGGACGTAGCCCTTGCGCTCAGCGCGCTCGATGATCTCCAGCGCCTCCTCGCGGGTGATGTAGTGCGCGTCCTTGCCGGACTCGACCAGGAACTCCGCGATGTCGCCCACGCCGATGCACATATAGCCCTCGATGTCGCCCACGCCCTCGCCGCGGACGCGCTGCGCCTTGCGGCAGGCGCAGACCATGGTGCAGAATTTGTCGTACTTCTGCAGCCAGTGGCTGAGATGCTCCACGCTGACGGAGGTGGACGCGCCGTCGATCGCCTTCTCCACCGGGATGACGTGCATGCCGATGCCGGCGCCGCCGGGCGGGATCAGCTTCGCCGCGAGTTCCAGCGGCTCCTGCGGGGCGAGGTTGAACATCGTGGCGACCTCGGGGTTGGTGTCGGTCAGCGTCGGGTGCTCGACCATGTACTCGCCGGAGCCGACGACCCACTTGGGGATCCAGTACTGGATGTGCTGGTCGGCATTGTCGCGGTTCTGCTCAAGGATGCCGATCCAGAGCAGGTGGTCGATGACCTTCTGCGCCTCTTCGACGCTCATGCCGTTGCGCTCCGCGAGCTCCGGCGTGGTGAGGCCGGTGCGGCGCTTCCTGAAGCTGAGCATGAACTTGACCTCGTCCTTGGTCAGCATACGGTCGAGGATCCAGAAATCCATGTGGTTTTCCTTCATCCCGCCTGGGAGCTTGCGCGGGATGTTGTCCGTGATCATGCGCGCAAGCTTCAGGACCAGCTTTTTCTTTTCCGGATCGTCGCAGCGGTGCTCCGTCACAGGGTAGTCCCGCTCGTTGACGTGGATCTTCGGGTTGACTTCCTTTACCATGTTCTCCCTCCCGTTTTACTCTTTCCAGCCGGCAACCTGCGCGCGCAGCCAGTCCGTCCATGCGTCCATGCCCTCGCCGGTCTTCGCGGAGATCGGGAAGATCTCCAGCCCCGGATGGCGCATGTGCGCGTACTCCGTGACCTTTTCGAGGTCGAAGTCGAAGTAGGGCAGCACGTCGGTCTTGTTGATGAGCAGCACGTCCGCAACCTCAAACATCAGCGGATATTTGAGCGGCTTGTCGTGCCCCTCGGGCACGGAGAGGATGACGGCGTTCTTCACCGCGCCGGTGTCAAACTCCGCCGGGCAGACGAGGTTGCCCACGTTCTCGAGGATGACGAGATCCAGATCCTCCGTGCCGAACTCGGTCAGGCCCTGACGCGTCATGTCCGCGTCGAGGTGGCACATGCCGCCGGTGTGGAGCTGGATGGCGCGCGCGCCGGTCTCCAGGATCGCGGCGGCGTCCACGTCGGAGTCGATGTCGGCCTCCATGACGCCGATGCGCAGCTCGTCCTTCAGCGCCGCGATCGTGCGCTTGAGCGTGCAGGTCTTGCCGGCGCCGGGCGAGGACATGACGTTGAGCAGGAACGTGCCCTGCTGCTTGAGCTGCCCGCGCAGCCGCTCCGCGTCCGCGTTGTTGTCGGCAAAGATGCTCTCTTTTACTTCGATGATCTTGATGGGATCCATAGCAGACCTCCCGTGTCCATAATATAACAGAATAATGATAGCAGAAATGGCGCGAAAATGCAACAAAAATCCCGCCCTTCGGCGGGATCTCTGCCGTCACGTCAGGCCCCGCAGGGTTTGCCGCCCGCAGGCGGCAAATGAACCTGGCCGAAAAAACTGACGACATGCGCGTCAGTTTTTTCACCCTGCGCGGAGCGCCCGTGCGCCGCAAGGCGCGCGGGAAGCGCAGCGAAGCCTTCTCACTTTCAACGGCCTGCGCCGTTGAAAGCGAAGCTTACTCTCCTTTGGAGGCGAGCGCCTGCGTCTGCTCGATCTCGGTGATGAGCGCGACGCGCTCGGCGTGGCGGCCGCCCTGGAACTCGGCGCCCAGCCACTCGTCCACGATCATCTTCGCGGTCTCGACGCCGATGACGCGCGCGCCGAAGGCGATCATGTTCGCGTTGTTGTGCTGCTTGGAGAGCCGCGCGGTGTAGGGATCGCTGCAGATGCAGCAGCGGATGCCGCGCACCTTGTTGGCGGCGAGGCCGATGCCCACGCCCGTGCCGCAGATCAGCACGCCGCCGTCCGCCTCGCCGGAGGCGACCAGCTTCGCGGCGCGGTAGGCCGCGACGGGATAGTCGAAGCGCTCCGCCGTGTCGGTGCCGACGTTGACGACCTCGACGCCCTTTTCCCGCAGGTACGCCATGATCTCGTTCTTCATTTCGACCGCAGCGTGATCGTTGCCGATTGCGATTTTCATAGTGATCCGTCCTCCCGTATGATAACTGTATTGTTTATTATACCACGTCCGCGCCGTCTTCACAAGCCCCCGGCGGCGTGTTTGTGCGGCAATCAGCCGCAGAAGCGGGCATTTTCCCAAAAATGCCCTGCAAAATGCGGCGCATTTTGTTTTTCTTTGTTCTTGCATTTTGTATTGTTTTATTGTATAGTATCATGCAATCAGTCCTTAAAGGGATTTAGCACTTTAATCCATTGAAACGAGGGGGGAGAAGAGCGTGGCCAAATACGTCGTCAAGCGCATTCTTCTTGCCGTGCTGACCGTTTTCGTCATCTGCGCAATCACCTTTTTCCTGATGCACGCCGTCCCCGGCGGCCCGTTCAACCGGGAAAAAGCGCTCAGTGAGGCAACGATCGCCGCGCTCAACGCACGCTATAATCTGGACAAACCGGTCGGCGAGCAGTTTGTGCTGTACCTGAAAAACCTGCTGCACGGCGACTTCGGCGTGTCGCTCAAGAACGGGCGTGAGATCCGGGACGTCATCGGCGAATCCTTCCCCATCTCGGCAAGGCTCGGTCTATCCGCCATGCTTGTCGCGCTGGTGCTGGGTACGGTCTTCGGCAGCACTGCCGCGCTGATGCGCAACAAGCTGCCCGACCGGCTAATCGTCTTTTTCTCGACGCTGTTTACCGCGGTGCCGAGCTTCATCCTCGCAACGCTGCTGCTGCTCGTGTTCTGCATCCGGCTGCAGCTCGTGCCGGTCTGGAGCGCGAACAGCAACAACTATCTGCTGCCGGTCATTGCGCTGTCCGCCTATCCCATGGCGTACATCACGCGTCTTTCCAAGACCAGCATGCTCGACGCGCTGAGTCAGGATTACATCCGCACCGCGCGCGCAAAGGGCGTGTCCCGCTTCAGCATGATCTTCAAGCACGCGCTGCGCAACTCGCTGATCCCCGTCATCACCTACGCCGGCCCGCAGATCGCCTACATCATCACCGGCTCCATGGTCATTGAGACCATCTTCACGGTCGGCGGTCTCGGCAGCAAGTTCGTCAGCGCGATCAACAACCGCGACTACACCATGATCATGGCGACCACGATCTTCCTTGCGACGCTGATGGTCATTGCCAATCTGATCTGCGACCTGCTGTACAAGCTGGTGGATCCGCGGATCAAGTTCGACTGAGAGGAGGCGGCAAATTGGAAAACCGGAACGATCTGCCGAAGAAGAATCCTCTCAGCATGCAGCTTGACCTGAGCAAGTTCTCGCAGGAGGATTTTGCCCCCGCAACCGAGGAGGAAAAGCGGCAGCAGGACGTGATGAGCGAGAGCACCACCTTCTTCAAGGACGGTATGCGCAAGCTCTTCAAAAACCCGCTTGCCGTCATCAGTCTCGTGCTGCTCACGCTTATCCTTGTCACGATCATCGTCGCGCCGATGATCGTCCCCTACCGCTATGAGGAGATCCTGTCGGTCAACGGCAAGCGCGACAAGGGCGCGAAAAATCTCGCCCCCTTCACCTACAGCCAGATGGAACAGAAGTACATCGACGAGGGCGGCGAGCGCTTCCCGCACATCTTCGGCACCGACGAGCAGTGCCGCGACTACTTTATCCGCGTCGTCTACGGCACGCGCATCTCCCTGTTCATCGGCTTCTTCGCCTCGATCATCGTGCTGATCATCGGTATGCTGTACGGAAGCATATCCGGCTACATGGGCGGACGGGTGGACCTTATCATGATGCGCATCGTCGACGTCATCTACTCCCTGCCCGACATGCTGATGATCATCCTGCTGCGTGTGGTGCTGGACGAACGGCTCCAGTTCCCCTCCGGCAGCTTCCTGTCACGGCTGGGCACCAGTATGGTGAGCCTGTTCATCGTGTTCGGCGCGCTGTACTGGGTCGGCATGGCGCGTCTGATCCGCGGTCAGATCCTCTCCATCAAGGAGAACGAGTACATCCTCGCCGCGCGTTCCATCGGCGCAAAGCCGGGGCGCATCATCCGCAAGCACATCCTGCCGAACTGCCTGTCGGTCATCATCATCTCCACCGCGCTGCAGATCCCCTCCGCCATCTTTACCGAGAGCTTTCTGAGCTTCATCGGCATCGGCGTCAAGGCGCCCATGCCGTCGCTCGGCTCTCTGGCGAACGCCGCGCGCGAGGGTCTGCAGAGCTATCCCTATAAGCTGATCTTCCCGGCGATCATCATCTGCCTGATCGTGCTGAGCCTCAACCTGCTCGGCGACGGTCTGCGCGACGCCTTCGACCCGAAGCTGAAGAGGTGAGCGAAATGAGTGACAAGCTGTTAAGCGTGCAGGATCTGCACACCTCCTTCTTCACAGACGCCGGCGAGGTGCAGGCGGTCAACGGCGTCAGCTTTGACCTCGACCCGGGCGAGATCCTCGGCATCGTGGGCGAATCCGGTTCCGGCAAATCGGTGACGGCCTATTCCATCATGCAGATCCTCGCCGATACCGGCCGGATCACCGGCGGCAGAATCCTTTACAAGGGGCAGGATCTCTCCACCTGGAGCGAAAGGCAGATGCAGAGCTTCCGCGGGAAGAACTGCTCCATCATCTTCCAGGATCCGATGACCAGCCTCAACCCCGTGTTCACCATCGGCGACCAGCTCAAGGAAGCGGTCGTCCTCCACACGGACCGCCGCGGCGCCGAGGCCGACGCGCGTGTGATGGAGCTGCTGGAGCTGGTTGGCATCAACGAGCCCGCCAAGCGCATGAAGCAGTATCCCTTCGAGCATTCCGGCGGCATGCGCCAGCGCATCATGATCGCCATGGCGCTCGCCTGTGAGCCGGACATCCTGATCGCAGACGAACCCACCACCGCGCTGGACGTGACCATTCAGGCGCAGATCCTGGAGCTGATCCAGTCGCTGCAGAAGAAGATGGGCATGGCGGTCATCCTTGTCACACACGACCTCGGCGTCATCGCCGACATGTGCGACAACATCGTGGTCATGTACGGTGGCCGCATCTGCGAGCGCGGCACCGCCCGCGAGATCTTCTACAACCCGAAGCACGAGTACACCAAGGGTCTTCTCCGCTCCATCCCCAACGTCAGCAATATGAAGGAGAAGCTCGTCCCGATCTCGGGCACGCCCATCAACATGCTCAATCTGCCGAAGGGCTGCGCCTTCTGCCCGCGCTGCAGCAGCGCGATGAAGATCTGCCTGACGCAGGTCCCGCAGGAGCTGGTCATCAACGACATGCACAAGGCCGCCTGCTGGATGAACGTCAGGGGCGCATATGAGGAGGTGGCCAAGCAATGAGCGAAACGTTGCTCGAGGTCAAAAACCTGAAGCAGTATTTCCCCGTCAAGGTCGGCTTTGGCAAGACCATCCCCCTCAAGGCGGTCGACGACGTCTCCTTTACTGTCGGCCGCGGCGAGACGCTGGGTCTCGTGGGCGAGTCCGGCTGCGGCAAGACCACGGCGGGCCGCACCCTCCTCCGCCTCTACGAGCCCACCGGCGGCGAGGTCCTCTTCGACGGCGAGCCCGTCACCGCGAAGAACATCACGCACATGCGCAAGCAGATGCAGATGGTCTTCCAGGACCCCTACTCCTCGCTCGACCCGCGCATGACGGTGGAGGACATCATCGGCGAGCCGCTGGACGTCCACCATCTGTGCTCGAACCGCAAGGAGCGCCGCGAGAAGGTGCTGGAGCTGATGAATTACGTCGGCCTCAACGCCGAGCACGCCCGCCGCTACGCGCATGAGTTCTCCGGCGGTCAGCGCCAGCGCATCGGCATCGCCCGCGCGCTCGCCGTCGACCCCAAGTTCATCGTCTGCGACGAGCCGGTTTCCGCGCTCGACGTGTCGATCCAGGCGCAGGTCATCAATATGTTTGAGGAGCTGCAGGAAAAGCTGGGCGTCGCCTATCTCTTCATCGCCCACGACCTTTTGGTCGTGCACCACATTTCCAAGCGCATCGCAGTGATGTATCTCGGCAAGATCGTCGAGATCGCGGACGCAGACGAGCTGAACGGCCATCCGATCCATCCGTACACGGAGTCGCTGCTCTCGGCCGTGCCGATCCCCGATCCGGACGTCACGCGCGCTCGTCAGCGCATCATCCTCGAAGGCGACGTGCCGAGCCCGCTCCACCGCCCCAGCGGCTGTCCCTTCCGCACCCGCTGCCGCTATGCCACCGAGCAGTGCGCAGCCGAGTGCCCGTCCCTTACCGACCGCGGCGGCGACCATGAGGTCGCATGCTGGGTCAAGTGATCCGGTAGTTACCCAACAGGGTTGCTATAAAAAACTATTTTATATGGAGGTAACAAGCATGAAGAAGATTATTGCCCTGTCTCTTGCCCTGGTAATGCTCTTCGCTCTCGTCGCCTGCGGCAGCAGCAATACTCCCGCGCAGACCGACACCACCCCTGCGCAGACCGACACCACTCCTGCGCAGACCGACACCACCCCCGCTCCCGCCGAGGAGTCCGTCCCCGACGCCGCTGAGCTGGTCAGCACCGCGTTCATCGACCCGCTCGCCGACTGGAGCCAGTACGACGACCTGATCGCGCAGATCAAGGCCGAGACCGACTTCGCCAAGCGCACCGAGCTGATGCACCAGGCTGAGGACATCCTCATGGCCACCAACTGCGTCATCCCCATCTACTACTACAACGACATCTACCTGCAGAAGGACTATGTCAGCGGCATCTATTCCAACCCCTATGCCACCAAGTTCTTCATGTTCGCCACCATGGGCAACGGCTCCGACACGCTGCGTCTGAACCTCTCCAGCGAGCCGGATTACCTCGATCCCGCGCTGAACAGCTCCGTTGACGGCGCCTGCCTCGCGGCGAACTCCTTCTCCGGCCTGTACACCTATGACGCCAGCGGCGTGCCCGTGCCCGCCTGCGCCAGCGGCTACACCGTCAGCGACGACGGCCTGACCTACACCGTCACGCTGAAGGACGGCCTGAAGTGGTCCGACGGCAGCGACCTGACCGCCGAGGACTTCGTCTACTCCTGGAAGCGCGCCGCCAGCGACGACACCGCCGCCGACTACGCCTACATGTTCGACAACATCAAGGGCTTCCCCAATGACCTCGCCGTTTCCGCTCCGGACGCCAAGACCTTCGTCTTCGAGCTCAACGCGCCCTGCGCCTACATGGAAGACCTGATGGCGTTCCCGACCTTCTATCCTGTCAAGCAGTCCGCGGTCGAGGCCTATGCCGATTGGCAGACCAGCCCCGGCGGCTGGTGCCAGGAGGCCGGCTTCGTCTCCAACGGCGCTTACGTCTGCACCGGCTGGAACCACGACGTCTCCATGACCTATGAGAAGAACCCGTACTGGTACGACGCCGACAAGGTCACCGTCGAGAAGCTCGAGTACATGCTCTCCGCTGACGACACCGCCATCTACGGCGCCTACAACGCCGGCGACCTCGACTTCGCCGACTCCGTCCCCACCGACGAGGTCGCTTCCCTGCTCGACAACCCCGAGTTCCACATCGTTGACGAGCTGGGCACCTACTACGTGGCGTTCAACGCCAAGAGCAGCATCTTCGAAGGCAAGACCCCGGAGCAGGCCGCCTGCATGCGCGCCGCCTTCACGATCCTGATCGACCGTGACTACATCTGCGAGAACATCGGCCAGACCGGCCAGGTCGCCGCGAACTCCTTCATCCCTCTGGGCATGGCTGACGGCAACGGCGGCGTGTTCAAGGCGGACGCGGCGGACGGCTACTTCGACGCTTACGCGATCAACAACCGACCCCAGGCGACCCTCAGGCTCGTGCGCACGCTTCTCAAGGCCGCCGGCTACAAGTTTGGTATCAACGGAAAGCTCAGTTCCACGACCCCGATCCGGCTTGAGTATTTGACCAACGTCACCTACGGCCACATCGCCATTGCTGAGTCCATCCGGCAGGACCTCAGCGTGGTCGGAATCGAACTCGACATCCGGCAAATGGATTGGAACGTGTTCCTGGAGGAGCGCAAGGCCGGCAACTTCGACTTCGCCCGCGAGGGTTGGATCGCCGACTTCAACGACCCCATCAACATGCTCGAGATGTGGACCACCGTCTCCGGCAACAACGACTGCCAGTTCGGCCGCTGATCCGGACGATGCTGCTTCACAGCACGATCGACACAATGAAACAGAGCTCCGCGCGGGTTTTCCGCGCGGAGCTCTTTGCAGTTTGTCAAACCGAGGTCTTCACGTTCTCGCGCATCAGCATGAGCAGCAGGTCGCTCACGCCCTGCGCGAGCTGCCCTGCCTTCCGGATGCGGACGTAGGCGTGGCCGTAGATCTGCTGCGCGTTTTCCAGATGGCGGGTACTGCCGTGGAAAACGGCGCCCACGCTCACCCCTGCGGCACGCAGCGCGCGCACAGACTCCTGCGCCGCCGTCACCGCCGCCTGTCCCTCGTACTCGCGGGGAAGGCGCAGCCCCTCGCCCGCAAGCGGGGCGGAATCGTTGGGGCTGGCATCCGTCAGCACGAGCAGCAGGCGCCGCCTGCCGTGCAGCGTTGGATCGTCGTTCAGGCGGCCGAGCGTCTCAACGGCAAGGCCGTCGCGGTTCCAGCCGCCGGCGTAGTAGCGCAGCAGGCCGCGGCAGTCCGCCTGCCGCCAGTCCTTGAGCACCTCCAGCACCAGATACCCCCGCAGGCTGCGGAATGCGCAGACGCGCACGGGGATATGCAGCTTCCGCAGGCTTTCCGCGATGATGTAGCTCTCGGCTGAGAGCACCTCCTGCGAGTTCATGCGCGACTGTGACGCGTCCAGCAGCAGGTCGACACAGAGCTGCGGTTCCGTCTCCTCGCCGTCACGCAGGAAGATGCGCGTATCGTTGAGCACGGGAAGCCGGTACGCCGCCTCAGGGCGGAGCCTGCCGCTGCGCGAGGGCTCGGGCAGGTGCCTGAAATACGAGGAAATAACGGTTTCCAGCCGTGTCGAAAGCGCGCGGACGCTGTGCTGAAGCATGGCGGCATGCTCCGCAAAATACGCCTCGTTGCGCGCCTTCTGCCGCGCGGCGCTCTGCCGCACCTCCAGCGCGTCCCGGTCGGACGTTTCGCTCTGCTCGCCCTTCGTGATCCAGAGACGGCAGTTCTCGTCCCTGCCGACGCACAGCTCGTTTTCGAGGATGCGGCGTTCGGCGTCGCTGACGCTGCAGCGGCCGAAAACGGCGCGGACGTATTCCTCGTCCTCCGCCGTCGGCCCGACGTAGCGCCCCAGGCCCGTATGGCGCTGCTGCGCCGCCTTGACGTGGTCTCCCTCTCCGGTGCCGGTGCGCACCAGCAGACGGTCGCGCCGCCTGTGCTCGTGCCGCAGCAGCGCGCGCGCCAGCGCGTTTGCTCTCTTCGGCGCAGCGCTCTCTTCCGGGCCGCGCCAGCGGAAAAAGGTCTGCAAAAAGTCCCGCATCGCCGCGAGCACACCGTCCGTGTCCAGCGCGCCGGAGAAGCGCAGCGCCTCCGCCATGCGCTTTTCGCGCGGCGTGAGCAGCGGCGCCCGCCTGCCGCCGACGCAGGCCCAGCGGTACTCCTGCTGGGTGTAGACCGGCATGCTCTGGTACTCCATCTGCTGGCGGGACAGCTGCTGCTGCTCGACAAAGAATTCCTCCGCGCGGTCGCGGCGGAGCTTTTCGAGGATCGGGCGCTCGCCCAGCTCCTTCTCGTACACGCAGTTTTCCAGCCCCAGCCACAGCAGATCGTCGAACTCGTCGGCGCGGCGGTCGCCCTCGTAGGCGGCAAAGAAGTCCCAGAGCCGCGGCATGTCCAGCCACTTCTGCACCAGGCCCGCGATCATGTTGAAGTACTGGTCGGGCTTGCCGTTGGGAAAGAAGGCCATGAAGGGCGGCTCGAAATCGTAGCGCCCCGCGGCGTTCCAGATGATGTTGCGGGCGCGGCGCGCGCTGCCCGTGTACTGCTTTTTGATCATGCCGGGAAAACGTCGCCGCGCGTGAGGTCGGCGGGGATGCGCGCGGCGATCACGTCGCGGATCAGCCCGCGCTCATAGGCGTCGAAGCTCTTGTTGACGATGCACATCGTCAGCGCGTCGCCGGAGGTAAGCCCCTGCTCCATCAGGGCGATGGCGTCCAGCAGACCGCGCAGGTCGAGGGCGGCGTCGGAGATCTCGGCGCTCTCCGCCTTGCGCTCCAGCTCGCCGTAGAGCTTGACGAGCTGGTCGCGGATCTTCACGTTGATCTTCGGATAGCGGCGGGAGATCAGCTTCTGCAGGTTCTCCTCGGTGATGACGGGCATATCCAGCACGGCGAAGCGCGAGGTCAGCGCCTCGTTCAGGTCGCGCGTTCCGGCGTAGCCGTAGTTCATGGTGGCGATGAAGCGCGTTTCGGGGCGCAGATCGATCTTTTCATAGCCCGGCACGTCCAGGCTGCGGCGGAAGTCGAGCGCCGCGTGCAGCACGGCCAGCGCCTCGTTCTTCGCCATGTTGATCTCGTCGAGGATGCCGAAGCCGCCCTTCGCCGCGCACAGCCAGATCGGGCCGGGGCGGAAGCTGACCTGCTTGCCGTCATAGGTGTCGGTGCCGACGAGATAGGTCGCGTCGGTGTTGATGTGGAAGGAGACGTTCCAGACCGGGCGGCCGAACAGCGCGCCGAGGTTTTCGCACAGGACGTTTTTGCCGGTCGCCTTCGGCCCCGCGAGCAGCAGGTTCTTGCCCGCGAGGATCGCCGCAAGCGCCAGCTCCCACGTTTTGTTCCCGTAGTAACAGTACTCCGGCGCCGGTACGCGCGCCGCGTTCTCCGGTTCGGTGGGATAGCGCGCGCAGAACTCCTTTACGCCCTCCAGCAGCGTTTTGTCAACGCCCTCTGATTCAAGAAACGAGTAGATCGGATTCATGCCCGGATCCCCTTTCGTTACTGATAATCGCACACGAGGAACAGCGGCTTGACCGCCACGACCTCGTCGTGCTCCTTCTGCGTCACCGTGACGGATGCGTTGAGCGCGCGCAGATCGTCTTTCACGACCGCGAGCGCCCCGTCGCAGTCCTCCGCCCTGCCCTCGCGGATCACGCGGATCATGCGTTCGAGCACGACGGGGTGGGCGTACCGCGCGGGAACAGGGAACGCTTTCTGTTCCGCAAGATACTCCCGCATGGCCGCGACCGCGTCGTCCCAGTCCGCCTGCGCCTTCTTTTTGCTGTTCCACTTGGTCGGCAGCGTGTTGGTGGTCAGCGTGAACAGAAACAGCGCGCCTCCGCCGAGCAGGAAATAGATCGCATAGTCGCGCTGCGTAGTCAGGCTGTACAGGCCCCACAGAACGAGCACGGCGCCCAGCGCCGCGACGACGCCGCCGCCGATGCGGTAGGCGGGCTTGAAATTGTCGACGACGCGCTTCTGCTTCGCCGCGGCGACGAGCAGATCGGAACGCGACGGGCGCTCCGCCAGATACTCCTNNAGATACTCCTGCGCGCCGCGCAGCGCGTCCACGGCAGAGCGCGCCTCGGGCGAAAGCGTCTTCTGATAGCGCGCCTTCTCCTCGGCTTCCGCCACGGCCAGCTTCCGCGCCGCGCGCTTGCTGTGCGTGGGGATGCCGGGGTGCTCGCGCTCCACCGCGGCGAGCAGCCTGTCCACGTCCATCTCGAACTTGAAGGGGCATTCCTTTTCCTTCTTGTCGCCGTACTGGACGACCAGGAACGCAAGCGAGCCGAAGACGCCCTTGCCGGAGAAGCCGCCCTGGCTCATGGCGACGCGCTTGAAGACGCGCTTGACCTCCCGCCAGGGGAGGTAGAAGCAGCGGTCGATAAAGCGTCCGCCGAGGTACAGCGCCTCCTTGCCGACGCCGCAGGGGCCGTATTTGAGGCAGCTCTTCTTGTCCGCCGCCAGGACCTCGCGCGGGAACGTTTTGACGCCGAGCGGCGCAGGGGTAATGATCATGGTATCCCTCCCAAACAGGCGCAGCGGGCAGGAGTATTCCCCTGCCCGCTGTAATCGTATAAAGCCTTGCAGAGCTTTGCGTCTGAAAAATCAGGCGACCTTTGCGGCCTTTTCGCCGGCTTTCTTGGCGCTGCGCAGGAAGATGCACAGGCAGGCGACGGCGAAGATGATGCCGACGGGATAGCCGACGAGCTTGTTGTTCTTGAAGAACGGGATCAGGCCCAGGCACTCGCCGGCCATCATGAAGTAGGTGCAGGAGACCGCGCTCATGAAGGTCGCGGGAGCGGCGCAGATCCAGTAGTTGCGCTTGTTCTGCGCCAGGTACATGGCGCCGGCCCACAGAACGATCATGGCGAGGGTCTGGTTGGACCAGGAGAAGTAACGCCAGATCACGTTGTAGTCGATCTTGCCGAGGGCGTTGCCGAAGCCGAGGATGGCGCCGACGCCCAGCACGGGGACGCAGAGCGCCAGACGGTTCTTCCACTTGCCCTGGTCGATCTTGAACCAGTCGGCGATGGTCAGACGGGCGGAGCGGAACGCGGTGTCGCCGGAGGTGATGGGGCAGGCGATAACGCCGAGCACCGCGAGGACCATGCCGACGCCGCTCATCGTGATCTTGCTGATCTCGAAGACCGTGCCGGCACCGCCGCCGCCGAGCTCCTTGATGGTGGCGCCGCCGAGCAGCGTGCACGCAGCGGAGGCCCA
>LXOW01003095.1_pt1 | contig 15724 bp, 12 predicted proteins | sample 1368591 | NCBI WGS metagenome assembly LXOW01 (sample SAMN04884650, study PRJNA319009) | bovine gut metagenome | isolation source: Cow rumen | host: Bos taurus | place: Italy: Legnaro (PD) | collected 2014-07-09 | reverse complement strand
CAACTCAGCCATAGCGATGGCCAAAAAGTCCAAGGTGATGGCAAGAGGCTGGCCGTGGAAGTTGCCGGCACTGATGACCAAGTCTTCGTCGGGGAAGATGGTCGGGTTGTCGGTGACGGCGTTAATTTCTTCACTGAACACGGAGGCTACATAGTCGATAGCGTCCTTCGAGGCACCATGCACCTGCGGCATGCAACGGAAGGAGTAGGGGTCTTGAACGTGTTTCTTCTCCCTGACAATCAGCTCGCTGCCTTTGGTGAACTCACGCACACGCTTGGCGGTGACGATTTGTCCGTTGTGGTGACGGATTTGATGCACTTGGTCGAAGAAAGGCTCGATGCGGCCATCGAAGGCTTCCAATGACACCGTGCCGATGAGGTCGGCCAGGTAGCTGAGACGGAAGGCTTTCAGCAGCACATAGGTGCCATAGCTGCTCATGAACTGCGTGCCGTTGAGCAGGGCCAAACCTTCTTTCGACTGCAAAGTGATGGGTTCCCATTTGAACTTTTTCAGAACTTTCTCAGCAGGGACGATTTTGCCTTCGAAATGCACCTCGCCCAGACCGAGCAGAGGCAGCATGAGGTTGGCCAAAGGTGCCAAGTCGCCGGAGGCACCGAGTGAGCCTTGGTTGTAGACCACGGGCAACACGTCGTTGTTGAAGAAGTCTATGAGACGTTGGACAGTCACGACCTGCACACCGCTGTTGCCGTAGCTAAGGCTTTGCACCTTTAATAATAACATGAGGCGGACGATTTCCTCGGGCACCATCTCGCCTGTGCCGCAGGCGTGCGACATGACGAGGTTCTTCTGCAAGGTGCTCAGGTCTTCCTTCGAGATGCTATGGTCGCAGAGGGAGCCGAAGCCGGTGGTGACACCGTAGATGGGCTTCTCAGGGTTCTCCATCTTCTTGTCGAGATAGTCGCGGCATTTTTGGATGCGCTTGATGGCATCGGCACTGAGTTCGAGCTTGTAGCCCTTGGTGAGTATTTCGTTTACCTGTTTGAAGGTCAGTTCCTTCGATGAGATTTTATGGACTTTCATATTGTTGATTGTTAAATGTTTAATCGTTGAATTGTTGTAGAGACGCATGCAATGCGTCTCTACGGGTTATTTCAATATTGTTTCCACCAATTTGTTTGCGTCAACGGTCTCCTGCGTCCCCTCTTTCATCCATTTTACGGTGAATTTCTGCTCAGCCACCTCTTGTTCGCCGGCGATGACGACAATCGGAATAGCACGCTGGTTGGCGTATTTCATTTGTTTCTGGATCTTGGCGGCATCGGGATAGATTTCCGCGTTGATGCCGTGCTTGCGCACCTGATTCAGATATTTCAGACAATACTTTTCTTCGTTTTTGCCGAAATTCAAGAAGAGCACCTTGGTGCTTTCCGACATGGTCTCGGGGAAGAGGTTGAGGCCTTCCAACACGTCGTAGATGCGGTCGGCACCAAAGCTGATGCCCACGCCAGAGACGTTGGGCAGGCCGAAGATGCCCGTGAGGTTGTCGTAGCGGCCACCACCCGAGATGCTGCCGATGGCGAAGTCCTTGGCCTTCACCTCGAAGATGGCGCCAGTGTAGTAGTTCAAACCACGGGCGAGAGTGAGGTCAAGTTCGGTGTCGATCTTCAACTCCATATCGTCGATGTAATCGAACAAGGTCTCAAGTTCTTCGATGCCTTTTTGGCCGACTTCATTGTTGAGCAAAGGCTTTAATTGTGCCAATTTTTCTCGTGTGTTGCCTTTCATGAAGAGGATGGGTTGCAGCTTGTCAATGGCGGCTTGCTCCAGACCCTTCTCGGCAAGTTCTGCGTTGACAGCATCGATGCCGATTTTGTCCAGCTTGTCGATAGCCACGGTGATGTCCACCAAAGCATCCGACTTGCCGATGTATTCCGCGATGCCCGCCAGCACCTTGCGGTTGTTGATTTTCAGCGTCACGTTAATCTTCAAAGCACCGAAGACCTCATCGACGATTTGCACCAGTTCGGCTTCATTCAGCAAAGAGTCACTGCCGATGATGTCGACATCGCATTGGTAGAATTCGCGGTAACGACCCTTTTGCGGACGGTCGGCACGCCAAACGGGTTGGATTTGGTAACGTTTGAAGGGGAAGGCGATTTGATCGCGGTACATGGTGACGAAACGTGCAAAGGGCACGGTGAGGTCGTAGCGCAGGCCTTTCTCCGTGATTTTGCTGGCGAGTTTCAAGGATTCAAGCGGCTCACCGTTCTGCTCCACGCCACTCATGAAGTCACCGCTGTTGAGCACACGGAAGAGGAGCTTGTCGCCCTCGTCGCCGTATTTGCCCAAAAGGGTGCTGAGGTTTTCCATCGAAGGGGTCTCAATGGGCTGGAAGCCAAAACGTTTGAACACGCCTTTAATGGTGTCGAAGATATAATTGCGGCGCACCATGACTTCTGGAAGGAAGTCGCGGGTGCCTTTGGGAATGCTGGGTTTTTGTGCCATTTTGGAAAATTTTTGCAAAAATAGAAATTATTTCAGTTCAAACTCCTCGCCTTGCTCAGGAATAAAGATGTTATCCCAGCCTTCCTTGCGTAGCTGGCGCTTGTAGAACTGCTGCGCCTCGAGGTCGCCGTGCACGATGAAGGTCTTCTTCACCTTGCTCGGGTCTTGGCATCTGAGGTAGTTAATCATTTCCTTGTAGTCGCCGTGACCGCTGAAGGCATCGATTTCGTAGATGTCTGCGTTGACACTGTGCTCCATGCCGAAGATGGAGACGGTTAGGGGTTTGGGTTTGGCAAGCAGCTTGGCACCTAAGGTGGTAGGAGCGCAGTAGCCGATAGCGAGGATGCTGTTGTTGGGGTTCTCGATGCTGTTCGCGATGTGGTGTTTCACGCGACCAGCTTCCATCATGCCCGATGCCGAGATGATGATGCAAGGCTCTTTGCTGGCATTTAGTGCCTTCGATTGGTTGACGTCGCGGATGAAGGTCAGGCTGTTGAAGCCGAAGGGGTCGGGGTCGTATTCGATGACATCCTTCACGTCGTCGTTGAAGAGGTCGACGTACATGCGGAAAATCTCGGTGGCGTTGACGGCCAAAGGACTATCAACGAATATCGGAATTTTCTCGGGCAGTTTGCCTAGGTTGTAGAAATTGTTCAGCAGGTATACAATCTCTTGCGTACGGCTCACAGCGAACGACGGGATGATGAGTTTGCCTCGTTTCTCCACACAGGTTTCGAAAATGATTTTTAATAGCTGTTCTTCAGCATTGGCGCGGTCGCTGTGGAGGCGGTTACCGTAGGTGGCCTCGGTGATGAGGTAGTCGCAATGCGGGAACGGTTCGGGTGAGCGCAGCAGGTAGTTGTGCTCGCGTCCGATGTCGCCAGTGTAGCCGATGCGGGTCATCTTACCGCCCTCGTCGATTTCGAGGATGGCACAGCCACTGCCGAGGAGGTGACCCGTATTGTTGAACTTCACCTTAATATTATTGTCGAGGTAGAGGTATCTGTTATAGCTGACGGTGACGAAGGTGTCCATACAAGCACGTGCGTCTCTTTCGGTATAAATGGGTTGCAACGCAGGCAGACCTTGTTTGCGACGTTTCTTGTTGAACCACTCCATATCGTTCTCTTGAATGAAGCCCGTATCGGGGAGCATGATGCTGCACAGGTCCTTGGTAGCCGGAGTGCAGACCACCTCGCCACGGAAGCCTAACTTGTAGAAATAGGGGATGAGGCCGCTGTGGTCGATATGGGCGTGGGTCAAGATAATATAGTCGATTTCTTTGGGGTCGACCATGATGTTGCGGTTGGCGGCATCGGTCTCCAAACCTTTCCCTTGGAACATACCGCAGTCCAACAGGATTTTCTTGCCATGGTCGGTAGTGATGAGGTGCTTGCTGCCCGTCACTTCTTGGGCGGCACCGATGAATTTGATTTTCATAGTTCGAATTCAAAAATTTGCCCCAAAGATAGGCAAAAAAAGTGAGGTGACAAAGAAAATGTCACCTCACATTGTGTATTTGTGGAAAAACCGCTTATTCCACCACAATCTTCTTCACGACCTGTCCGCCGTTGGCTTCGATGTGCATCATGTAGATGCCCTTGGCCATCTGCGAGAGGTCGATGCGTGGCTGGTCGCCTTCGAGGTCGGCGTTGTAAACCGTCTGTCCGTAGGTGTTCACGATGCGGATATGGCTCATGCCTTCGCATTCAACGGTGACATTGCCCTTGGTGGGGTTGGGGTAGACCACGGCATTGATGCTGTTCTCAACGAGGCCTTCGGTGTAGAGGAAGTTGGCTACCAGGTTACGGTTTTCGGTGGCAATGAAGGTATAAGTCATCTCTTCCGAGACCACCTCGCCATTTTCGGTCCAGTTTAGGAAAGCCCAGTCTTCGTTGGCGTCGAAGGACAAAGTGACCTCGTCACCATAGTTGTAGATGCCTGTTCCAAGGATGTTTGCAGCTTCCTCTGGGTCAACAGAAACTGCGATTTCTAAGGTCTTCAGCTCGAAGATGGCTGTCAAGGAACGGCTACCCGTCACGGTGAAGCTATAGTTGGCTTCGGTCGAAACCACATTGTCGCCCTCAACCCAACTGATGAAATTGTATCCTTCGTTGGCCGTGGCCTTCACAGTAAGGTTGTCTCCGTAAAGGTATGAGCCTCCTCCTGTGGTAATTCCGCCTTCAACAGGATAAGCAGACACAAAGATAGCGTAGCTTTGCAGTTGGAATTGTGCCACGAATGCCGCTGATTCGGTGACGCTGAAGGTGTAGGTAGCGTTGGTGCTGACCTGTTGTCCGTTCTTGGTCCAGCGGACGAAGTTGTAGCCCGTGGCAGGCGTGGCTGTCAAAGTGCAGCTTTGGCCGTAGTTGAAGGTGCCTCCACCGCTCACCGTGCCACCGTTGGCAGGGTTGGCAGTGGCCGTTATGGTGTAGCTTTGCATTTGGAAGTTGGCCACAAGAGTGCGATTCGCATTCACGGTAAAGGTGTAGTTGGCTTGTGTAGAGACCACGTTGCCGTTCTCGGTCCAATTGGCAAAAGCATAACCAGTGTTGGCCGAGGCGGTGACGGTGCAGGATTGACCTTGCTGGAAGGTGCCGCCACCAGCGACATTACCGCCATTGGTCGGGTTGGCTGACACATTGATGGTGTAGGTCGGGGGGACGTATGTAAAGTTGGCCACCAGGTTGCGGTTGGCGTTCACCGTGAAGGTGTAGCTGGCGTTGGTGGAGACCACGTTGCCATTTTCTGTCCAGTTGGTGAAGTTGTAATTGGCAGCAGGCGTGGCAACCACGGTGCAGGATTGTTCTTGCTGGAAGGTGCCGCCGCCCGTGACATTACCGCCATTGGTCGGGTTGGCCGACACATTGATGGTGTAGGTCGGGGGGACGTATGTAAAGTTGGCCACCAGGTTGCGGTTGGCGTTCACCGTGAAGGTGTAGCTGGCGTTGGTGGAGACCACATTGCCGTTCTCCGTCCAGTTCGTGAAAGTGTAATTGGCAGCAGGAGTGGCTATCACGGTGCAGGACTGACCTTGCTGGAAGGTGCCTCCGCCCGTGACGGTACCGCCATTGGTCGGGCTTGCCGACACGCTGATGGTGTAGGTCGGGGAAGTGTAGGTGAAGTTGGCCACCAGGTTGCGGTTGGCGTTCACCGTGAAGGTGTAGCTGGCGTTGGTGGAGACCACGTTGCCATTTTCTGTCCAGTTGGTGAAGGAGTAGTTGGCGTTAGGTGTGGCGCTCACGATGCAGCTTTGTCCCGAGGTAAAGGTGCCACCTCCACTAACAGTGCCGCCCTCTTCGGGTTCGGCAGTGACGTTAATAGTATATTCCGTGATGCCGCCGCTGACGATGTCGATGGTGGCAATGTAAGTGATCATGTTATAACCAAACACGGTCAAAGTGGCTGTGCCTGTCGTGCTGGGAGCGTCAAAGGTGATGTTGCAAGTGCCGTTATTGATGGTGGCCGATCCCATGATTTCGTTGTTGAGTGTCAGGGTGGCCAAAGCACCTTCGCCGTTGGTGGCGTTCACGGTGAAACTCGTTGCCGAGGTAGACATTGACGGAGCGTGGGTGACACCCATTTCTTGAGGAACGGTGTTACGTAATGTCAGGGTCGGGTCTCCGAAGAGAATCCAGGTATTGTAAGTCCCTTTGTTGGCGGCTTGATTTGCGCCAGCGTCGAGGACGGCCATGTTACCGTTGGCAGATACGCCGCCCATCGTACGTCTAATGGTGCTACTATAGGATTCAACAAGGATGTCGTTCATTTCATCTTGACCATACATTGGAGGAATCCAAGGTTGTGAGATGTAGGAGAACATGCCACCGATGGCTCCAGTGGGGTTGCCGTTGCTGTTGTTGGTGGCACGCATCCATGCCTCGGCGAAACAATCTCCAGAGCGGTCGTATTTCCCGTTGAGGCACGCCACGGAAATTATATAAGGTAGTTTGTAGTCATTAGTCAATGCATTGACATGGGAGTTGCTGTAGCTGAACACGCCCCAACTGGTTTCGGAACCGTGGTTGCAGTAGTTGACGATGCTCACCCCTTCATTGATGTGCTGGCTGATGGTAGCAGCACTGGCTGTAACACCGGTGACGTTTTGGTAGTCACGATGGACAGTGATGTAGTTGTATGCCAACAAGTGGTCACGGATGTTGTCGATGTGCTGATAGTCGTCCTCTCCATAGTGGCCGCTGCCGTTTTCTCTTTTCGACACACCTTCGCCAATGGGAAGCCAGGTGGCAGAGGCATTCAGGTCCCTCTCGTAGTTGATGACTTTGTTGACCTGGTTGGTGACTTGTGCCGCCGTTTCGCAACAGAAACGTCCAATAATCAATTCATTATAGTAATCATTGCCCGCAGTTTGCCCATATTGCACATCGCCATACCCTGAATAGGATGAGGCTGAAATATAAATGCCAGGAATTTGAGCGACGTCACCAACAAGAAGGACATCAGTCAAGGCAGGGTGTTGGTTGTAATAAGAGGCGATATAACTTTGGATGGCAGATGCAGAGGTGCCCGTTGTACTCGTTCCTACCATGGTGGTAGGACGGCCGATTTGCTTCTTCCAATTGACGAAATCTTGCATGTTGGTCATGAAAGCATCGTGGCAGATGATGAGCAATTCACCAGCTTCCTCGATGGGCGTGTATCTTGTCATTGACTCGGCGTAGTTGATGTAGCGGTTCTGGTAGATGGCCTTGAATTCAGGATCCAGCACAAAACTTCTGTTACGGTTTTCGATGATGTTGCGGTTGTCATCGCCCACCTTTTCCATGCTCAGGACGATATGGTGATACACCCTCAGCACTTTCGCGATGGGGTTGTACTGACATGGCGTAACCATCATGTTCTGGCCTCTTACGTCACGGTGGATGTAGGGCTCGTCGAGTTCAGCTAGCTGGATGGGGAAGAAAGCATCTGTCGAATAGGCCTCACCGTAGGTGTAAGGCACATCTTCAGGGTTGATGCTGCGTGGAAAATCGCCTTTGGAAGGCGCGATTTCCATGTTTTCGTAGTCCGTGTACTCGGATGAAACGACTTGCACGCGCATTAAGGCCCTGTCGCCGATGATGGCAGGGATGGCAATCATCGGGAGTTGAGGCTCACCGGCGGCAGAGGTGCTGACGGTCTTGGGAATCGAGATAATGCTGGCCTGGCCGCGAGGCGTGGTGACCTCATCGGTGAAAAAGCCTGAAAGTTGCAGGTCTACAGTGATGTTACGCTCCGAAGAGGAAACAAGTTCAACCCTGTAGGTGCTCGGTCCGTCGCGGTTGATGGCAACCCACTGCTGTCCGAAAGTAACGAACGACAGCATGACGAGCAGGATGGTGAATAGTTGTTTTTTCATAGTGAAAATGTGAATGGTTTTAAAAGGCAAAAATAGTGATTTTTCTATAATTGCAGTGTATTTATGGAAAATTAGTGTTTCTTCGTAAATGCTAGCGAGTCGCCCCAGGCATTGTAAAGCACCTTGTGTCCGATGGCCGCCAAACGGATGTCAAGGCAGGTCTGGCATTGGTCGGGCTGGTCCTTGACACAGGCTTTGTCGGGGTAGATGAGGTAGCTCTCACGGAATTCGTTGGGCGTGAGGTTGGGCATGATGACATTGGCGCCCACGGCGATGGCTTTTTCTCGTCCTTGTGGGTCGACGGTTTGGTTGGCAGTAGCCGCCACCATGTTGATTTCGGGCATCATCAAGCGGAGTACGGCAATCATCTTTAAGGTGAGTTCCATGCGTTCTTCTGCGGAGGGGATTTGGTCTCTGTATTGCCACAGTGGTGTGTCGGGATGGGGGATGAAAGGCCCCATGCCGACCATGGCGACATCCTTTGTGCGGAAGAACAGCAGATCGTCGGCAAGGTCATCCAAGGTTTGGAAAGGCAGTCCTACCATTACCCCCGTACCTGTCTGATAGCCAATTTTTAAGAGCGTGTCGATGCAACTCAGTCGTGTCTGGAAATTGTGTTTTTCGTCGCGAGGGTGTATTTTGTAGTAAAGATCTTCATTTGAGGCCTCGATGCGCAGTAGGTAACGATGTGCGCCCGCCTCAAACCATTCGCGATAGACCTCTTCCGTTTGTTCGCCCAGCGAGAGTGTGATGCCTAAACTGCCGTTGTCTATCTTCTTGATTTCTTTGACCAAATAGGTGATTTTGTCGGTAAACGCTTTGTCGGAGCGTTCGCCACTTTGCAAGGCTACAGAGCCGTAGCCAAGTTCATGGGCAAGGTGGGCGCATTCGATGACTTCCTCGTCGCTGAGTTGATAGCGCGTGAAGTTGGGGTTTTTGCTTCGCACGCCGCAATAGAGGCACGACTTGGTGCAGATGTTGCTATATTCAATCAGCCCGCGCAGGTGCACATTATTGTCCAAATGCGCCAACTTGGTCTGTAAAGCTTTGTCAAACAGCAGTTTCTTGTCGTCGCCCTCGGCCGCAAGCAATGTCTTGATGTCGGCTTTTTCGAGGTAGGGTTTGTTGAGTATCTCTGAGACGGACATTTTCTTGGAAAATTTCTGCAAAATTATGAAAAATACCTGAAGCATCACAATTGTTTCGTCTTCGTATTTGTCTTCATATCAGAACTTTTCGTTCAATTGCTGGGCATTTGCAAACATTTTGCTAATTTTGCGGCAAATTTTACGACCATGTCGAGAAACGAACAAGAGCTGAAAGGCGTCACCCTGCTGGGTAACCAAAACACCCAGTACAACTACGACTATACCCCCGAGGTGCTGGAGGTGTTTGAAAACAAACATCCTGAGAGTGAGTACCTTGTGACTTTGGACTGTCCAGAATTTACCTCGTTGTGCCCCAAGACCGGTCAACCCGATTTCGGACATGTTATCATCAACTACATTCCACGCACACTCATGGTAGAGAGCAAGAGCCTCAAACTTTATCTCTTCAGCTTCCGTAACCACGGCGATTTCCACGAGGATTGCGTCAACATCATCATGAAGGACTTGGTTAAATTGATGGACCCCAAATATCTGGAAGTCATCGGATTGTTCAACCCTCGTGGAGGCATTTCTATCAAACCCTTCGCCAACTACGGCGACGCTGAACATCAGGACATGGTGAAACAACGCCTTCTTAGTCATTGCGAGCGAAGCGCGGCAATCTAGCTATGTAGCTTTTACCCTGGATCGCTTCGTTCCTCGCGATGACGCGAAGCGACAACTGAACAACTGATTAACTGAACAACTGACAACTATAATGAAAGACGCGGTAATTATTATTTCGGGTGGCATGGATTCCACGACGATGCTCTATGAATACAAGGACGAGATCGCCATGGCCATCACCTTCGATTATGGCTCCACCCAAAACGGGCGCGAGCGTGTCTGCGCTGTCACGCATTGCCAGCGTCTGGGCATCAAGCATATCGTCATCCCGTTGGAATTCATGCACCGCTATTTCAAGAGCGCCTTGTTGGGCAATCCTGAAGACATCCCGGAAGGCGATTACAACGATGAGAGCATGAAATCGACGGTGGTGCCCTTCCGCAACGGCATCATGTTGGCTGTTGCTGCTGGCGTTGCCGAGAGCAACGGTCTGAAACGGGTGATGATTGCCAACCATGCCGGTGACCACGCTATCTATCCCGACTGCCGTCCTGGCTTCGTCAATGCTATGTCGGAAGCCATCTCGGCGGGAACATACGAGAACATCACTGTTTATGCACCCTATACGAATTTAAGCAAAGTGGAAATCGCCCAACACGGAAAGGCCTTGGGCTTGGATTATAGCGAGACTTATTCCTGCTACAAAGGTGGCGAGAAGCACTGCGGCAAATGCGGCACCTGTCGCGAACGCATCGAAGCCCTACGCGCCGCCGGTATTGATGACAAAACCGAATATGAATCGTAAAGACGTGGCGCGCCGCGTCTCTACTCCTAACTGATAACTCCAAACTCCTAACTGAAAATGTATTACGTCAGAAAAACCCTAGAAATATCTTCTTGTCACCAGCTCTACCTCGACTATGAGAGCAAGTGCGAGAACCTTCACGGCCACAACTGGAAGGTCAACGTGTATTGCCGCGCCGAGAAGCTGGACAGCAACGGCATGGTGTGCGACTTCACCGAAATCAAGCGTTTGATCCATGGCAAGATTGACCACACCAACCTGAATGAAGTCCTCGACTTCAATCCGACGGCTGAGAATTTGGCCAGATGGATTGTCGACACCGTCCCGAACTGCTACCGCGCTGATGTGTGGGAGTCGCGCGACAATAAGGCTTCCTATATCAAGGACGACGCCCCACAGAATTTTGATTAATTGACGCGGCGTTTCGACAGGCTCAACGACCGCGGGGTCCCTGAGCTTGTCGAAGGGCCCGAAGTCCCGTGTCCCGAAGTCCATGTACAAGATCAACGAAATATTCCACTCCCTTCAAGGCGAAGGCTTCCACACAGGTACGCCTGCCGTCTTTGTGCGCTTTAGTGGCTGCAACTTACGCTGTGCCTTTTGTGACACCCAGCATCAGACCGGAAAGATGATGTCGCTGCAAGAGATTGTGGATGAGGTCAACAAATATCCCTTGGCTCCGTTGGTTGTGTTGACGGGCGGTGAGCCTTCCTTGTTCATCGATGAGGCTTTTGTGGCGGAATTGAAACAAAAGACGGGCAAGACCATCGCCATCGAGACCAACGGCACTCGGCCCTTGCCGTACAATTTGGACTGGGTGACGTTCTCGCCCAAAACCGCTTTCGAGGGTGGCGACATGGAACCTTGCCAATTGACCACTTGCGACGAGTTGAAAGTCGTTTATCTCGGTCAGGATTTGGCGCAATATGATGGCATTGAAGCCAAATATCGTTTTTTGCAACCTTGTTTTATGGAAAACGAAGAACAACGCAACGCCAACATGCAGGCTTGTGTGGCGGCAGTGAAAGCTCATCCTGATTGGCGGCTTTCATTGCAGATTCATAGGATTTTGAATATCCCGTGACTTATTTTCTTCTCTGGAAATTTCTTCTCGGCTCGCTGTACACCAAAAACACAGCGGGCTTTTTGTTTAAGTCGCCTTTGTAGCTTTTCCATTCCCCAATGCTTTGGCTGATGATGAGCTCATCCTCGCAGGTGAGGTTGCAAGCAACACAGACGCGGGTGGCAGGGTGGAGGTTCTTGCAAAGGTCTTGCAGCATGACGTTGTTGCGGAAGGGCGTCTCAATGAACAGCTCCGTCTCGTTATTGAGTGCCGACCTGCGTTCCAGGTCCTTGATGGCGTTCTGCCTTTCGGGGCTTTTGATAGGCAGGTATCCGTGGAAGGCGAAGGCTTGTCCGTTGAAGCCTGAAGCCATCAGAGCGAGAATCATCGCATTGGGACCGACCAAAGGAATGACCTGAATCCCTGCGGAATGCGCCAAGTCCACCACCAAAGCCCCTGGGTCGGCGACGCAAGGTGTGCCAGCCTCCGACATCAGGCCCATATCCTCGCCTTGTAGGCAGGCACCGAGGTGTTCCATGAGGTCGAGGTTGCGGGCGTTGTGTTTGTCCAACTCGATGAACTCAATGTCGTCAATGGCATTGTCCATTCCGATGCGGCTCAGAACACGGCGCGAGGTACGGGTGTTCTCCACCACAAAATGTTTCAGCCTCCTCACGATGCTGAGCGTTCCGGCGGGGATGACTTGTTCGGGTTGGGTGGCACCAAGTAGGTTGGGCACCAGGTAGAGTTTTCCGAAGTTGTTGGTCATAAGTGGTTTATGGGATTATGACAAGGCGATTTTCTTCTCAATGTCGGCGAACATCGCCTTGAACTGCTTGTCGGTTTCCAACTGGTTGGCGATGGCCTTGCAGGCGTGATACACAGTGGCGTGGTCTTTCTTGCCACACTGCTGTCCGATGGAGGCAAGGCTGGCGTTGGAGTATTTCTTCGCCAGGTACATGGCGATTTGTCGGGCCTGCACCACCTGACGTTTGCGGGTGTTCTGCCCAATCTGCTCGGGCGAAATCTTGAAATACTCGCAGACGATGTTGATGATATATTCCATTGACACCTCTTTGACGGTGTTGCGCACAAAACGTTCGATGATCTGCTGCGCCATGTCGAGGGTGATGGATTTCTTGTTGAGCAGCGACTGTGCCATCAGTGAGTTCATCACGCCTTCAAGTTCACGGATGTTGTTGCGGACGTTACTGGCGATGTATTGCACCACTTCCTCTGGGAAGGTGATGCCGTTGCCTGACAACTTCTCGCGGATAATAGAGGTGCGTGTCGGCAGGTCGGGCGATTGAAGGTCAGCGGTCAGTCCCCACTTGAAGCGCGACAGCAGCCGGTCTTCCATACCTTGCAGGTCAGACGGGAACTTGTCGCTGGTGATGACAATCTGTTTGTTGTTCTGCTGCAGGTGGTTGAAGATGTGGAAGAATACGTCCTGTGTGCCAGCCTTTCCTGCAAGGAACTGGATGTCGTCGACGATGAGTACATCAATCATCTGATAGAAGTTGATGAAATCGGGACGGTTGTTGTTCTTGTTGGCCGTCACATATTGGGTGGAGAGCTGCTCGGCTTGCACGTAAAGCACGGTTTTTTCTGGGTGCAAACGCTTGGTTTCCAATCCGATGGCATGGCAGAGGTGGGTCTTGCCCAAGCCCGTGCCGCTATAGATGACCAAGGGGTTAAACGCACTCTTTCCCGGGTCTTTGGCTACTTCGAGACCGGCGGAACGCGCCAATCGGTTGCAATCGCCTTCGATGAAACTTTCGAAAGTGTAGTTTTCGTTGAGTTGCGAGTCGATTTGAAGTTTTTTTAGTCCAGGAATGACAAATGGGTTGATAGGACCTTGTGACAAACGCTCAGGTGCCGGCTGTCCAATGGGATTTTTGGGGAAACTACGGTTGGAACTAGGTAAAGTGATGGAACCTGAACTGCTGGCACTATCAACTGGCATAGTATAAGCTAGTTTGCCTTTCACGCCGACAAACCTCTTGATGGCGGTGCGGAGGTGGTCGATGTAATGCTCCTCAAGATACTCGTAGAAAAACTGGGAGGGCACCTGCAGCGTGAGCACGTTGTCGGACAACGAAACGGGCACGATGGGTTCGAACCAAGTCTTGTAGCCCTGCTCTGTGACATTGTCTTTGATCACAGACAGACACTTGTTCCATATCTCCACATGGTTATCACTCATCGGAAATCCGTTAATTAATTGTTGTTCAACTTGTTTTTGTGCTAGAAACAATCCCGTTTTGGGATCATTTTTGACCTTGCAAAGGTATACGATTAATTGTTCATAAAAAAATAAAAAAGCTATTGTTTTTTAATTTTCTTTTTGCAATATTACGAGAATTTTCAAAAGAGTAAAAAGAAAACCATTGTAAGTTGCTGATTTACGCTGTTTTAATATGCGTTATTTTTACCCCAAACAAATTGCGAAATTTTTCCTCAATTCTTGAAGCGTCATTTTTTCTTGTTGAAAACTCCAAATAGCAGTCCAATTCGAAGCGCGGGTTTTGTTGCTCCAGATTTTCCTCTTTCATGACGCGCATCACCTCATTCATAAGGGGATATTCGAACTCCAAACTGTAAAACTCATTTATGGTTTTCTCCACAATCTGTGCGTTGTCAAGGGCTTCACGGGCAGCGGTTTTGTAGGCGTTGATAAGCCCCGAGGTGCCCAATTTGATGCCTCCAAAGTACCTCGTCACAACGACGCAGACGTTGGTGACGTCCTTCGAAAGGATCTGGTTGAGGATGGGCTTGCCTGCCGTGCCTGAGGGTTCGCCGTCGTCGCTGGAGCGGAAGGTCTTCTTGTCGGGACCGATCATGTAGGCAAAGCAGTGGTGTCGTGCGTCGAAGTATTTCTTCTTGATTTCCGCGACGGCGGCTTTGGCTTCGTCCTCGTTCATCACGGTGAAGGCCTCGGCGATGAACTTGCTGCCTTTCTCTTTGTACAGGCCGTCGCCACGAGTGGCAAGCATATTATAGGCGTCGTCTTGTGTCATGGCTTGAGGGTGATGAGGATGACGGCAATGATGGCGATGGCAAGCCCGAGGTAGTTCTTCCAGGTCAGCTTTTCTTTGAAGAGCAGCCAACCCGTCAGGGCGGTGAGGCTCACCACACCTATATTATATATGGGGAACAGCACGACGTTGTCGAAACAGCGCATGGCGTGATAGACGCAGAAAGTGGAGAAGAAATTGATGACACCTAAACCGATGCCTCCGACGGCACTTTTCCATTGCCATTTCGACTTGCCTCGAATGAGGTCGTAGGCAACGATGAGGATGCCGAACAGCATGGCGATGAAATAGATGAAGGCAATCATGAAACTCATGTTGTCGCCATTGTTTTGTTGCTCAGTGAGCTTCATCAAAATGTCGCCAGTGCCGGTGCCGAAGAAGATGAAAACGGGTAGCAGCCAGCTTTTGTTAGCCTTGCCGTGCATGTCATTCCTGTTTGGGGATTGTGTGCTGCAGGAATCTATGCACGGCGTTGACGCTTTGCCACCTAACACCAAAACCAATGCCACCAAAGCCAAGACAATACCCATCGTGGCCACGAAGTTCAGCTTTTCGTTGAACAATACCACCCCCGCTAAAGTGGGCAGCACCACCGAAAGCTTGCTCGACAGTGAGGTGATGGTCACACCAGAGCGTTGTGTGGAGGCGGTCATCAGCAGGTAGGTGAAGATGAACCAAAATCCCGTCAGTATGGCGAGCCCGAACCATGACTCATTGACCAGTTGTGTTGGCGTGTCGAATTGCTTGCACATCAAGAAACCTGTGCCAGTCGCAAAGACATAGTTCCACATCAAGGCTTGGTGGTTGTCAAGCTTGAAACGCTCGAAGAGGCGCATTGCAACGAAGACGCCAGTCGAGAATACTATGGCCAGTATCAGGTAAAGCATGGGGACAAAGGTACGATAATTTGTGAGATTAACGACAAACGTATAAAAATAGAGACGCAATCATTGCGTCTCTACTCCTAATTTTTCACTCCTAACTCCTCGCTTATTTCACCGGATGGTCTTTTGCAAACGCAGCCAGTCTTTCGGCGAGAATCGGAATCTCGTCTCTTTGGATCAACGAGGTGCAGGCACGGATGCCTTGCTTGGTGCTGCCGCAGGTGTCCAGTGAGATGCCGGAGACGCCGTAATACAGCATCTCTTCCACGAGATCGGCACCGGTGAAGCCCGGATAGCAGAACGTGAAGTAGAAGCCGTCGGCAATAGGCTCTCCGCAGTCCTCGTCGTAGGTGATGTAGAAGCCATTCTCGGTGAAGGCTTTCTTCATCAGCTC